>Ga0116152_10000445_pt1 | contig 33478 bp, 27 predicted proteins | sample AD_UKC119_MetaG_FD_89894 | JGI IMG/M metagenome (GOLD analysis project Ga0116152, IMG submission 89894) | Active sludge microbial communities of municipal wastewater-treating anaerobic digesters from Hong Kong - AD_UKC119_MetaG | ecosystem: Engineered > Bioreactor > Anaerobic > Digestate... | reverse complement strand
CATTAAACCGTGATATCCAGACACGTAACGAGCAGAACCCTCAGTTCTTCTTTAGTGTTAATAAGAAATTTTAGCAGTTCTCAGCGGCATTGAAGGCGTCGCATTGTCTTTGACGATATTTGCGGTGTTAAGCGCTCCCATATCATCATAACCATAATATAAGATTTGGTTTGACGAGGAGGGGGGCGTAGCCAATGTTAAGGTAATGGTGTTTCCGTTTGTTTTTACGGCATTTGTGATTGCAATTTCTACTGTGTCGTCAAAAAACTTAAAACCTTCGATCCCAGAAACAGGCATAAAATCATTTCCTGAATCATGAGCGAGTGTTACGGTTACTATAGTTCCACTTCTTTGTGCTGTCGTAATAGAAGGGCCAAAACTCCCAGATTGGTTTAAAAATATTCCAGAAGTTCTTTCAGCCGCTGTAATGTAAGCTGTATCTGTTAAATTAAAAGAATCAAACAAATCAAGATCATAAATTTCGGCAGCCTCACGACACCAATCATTTTCAGCAATTAATTCTGCTTGAATATCACGTATAGACTGTGCACCTCCTGCATTGGTTAAATCTGTACGGCGACCAATAGGTTGAATATAAATAGGAATATTCCCTAGAGCCTGACGCATGTCGTTAAAGATGAATTCCAGAGCCTGTTTATACTGCGACGGACTTGTCATTAATCCAATTTGATCTGAATCTTCTTCTCCTTGTGCCCATAATATATAGGTGGGTTTTGTTCCACCCTTATTAATTTCTTGGTAAAAATTATCGAAGGATGGTCCGCGGGTTTGTGTTGCTAAATTCCACCAATATGTTGTGTCGTTTGAAGTTTTAGAAGCGGCGCTTCCACTCATGGTTCCGTTTATTAGAACGATAGCTTTATCTTTATAAGTAGCACCTAAAATCTCTCGGATTTTTTGTTTTCCTGCTTCGCTGCTGCCTTCCTGACTTTCAAAATAGCCGCGTGCCAAAGATTCTCCGCCTATGGCTATAACCTGATCAGAAGATTTGTGCATCAGGCTTCCCAATTTTTCCGTTGTGATATCTTCTTTCCCAATTTCTATGGTGGCAATATGGCCATTCATTGCATTATTGCCGCCGTTTCTTGCACCAATTTCTAATTCTGTGATTCCAGTAGGCGTAGCACTCAAAGTTCCAATTTCGTTTTTACCACCAGAAATGATCTCTGTTTCAGTATTATTCCACCGAATGCCTGCGGTATTCATTACACCTGTAATATGAATGTCTTCGTTATTTAACGAGAATAAATTACTAGAGTTTGCCCGAACATATCCTTTCAAATCACGAAGAGAGGAACTGACTCGAAAGCCGATGAAGTTTGCAGAGCTGCCGCTGTTAAATGTTACGATATGCCCATCGCCGCTGACTTGTTTGTTTAAAGTATAACGGCATATCATATGTCCCTGTAAAATGTTAAACCAACTTGCTTGATCGACACCAAGAATACGCGCTCGCTCCGTTGGTCTGGTAACCGCGCTTCCTTCAACAGGGATGATAGAGCTGCACTCTACCGCTTGTTCCAACTGGTTTAAGATAAAATAAAGTGTCTGATTTCCATTCACCGTGATGGTGAACTGGGAAGTGGTGCTCGCGGGCGTAATGTTTTCGTACTTGAATTCGGCGTAATTATTCCCAGCAGAGGCGATGGATAATTCTGTTCCGCCCAAACCGATACGGGCAGCATCACCACTTCCTTCGCCGCGGGCATAAAGAAGCATACTATGTTTACTTGTGTTTCCTGTTGCACCTGTGATGGTGACAGTGAAGTCAGAACCAGTTGTAGCAACGGCTTTGAACACTTTTCTTGTTGTGCAGATTTCTTCAAGACCTGCGATCAATAACTGCGCTGTATCATCTACAACGGTTAATGTTCCTATCCCTGATGCACTTAAACCCGTCGTGTCTATTGGATTGATATTATAATTGGCACATTTGTTCTGAGATGTTGTTTCAATGAACAATCCCAAGGGTGTTCCATCAGGATGATGATCAATGCGTGCTTCATTTAGTCCTACTTCAACCAGTTTTCCGTTTGCATTACGACATGTTGCCTTTGAATTTCGGGTGAATGTTACCTCAGGAGGGAGGTTTCGGGTAAAGATAAACTTTTTTGTAGAGTTTATGGATGGAACGGCAATAGGGGCTAGGCCACGGCCTAAAGTGTTAAGCATGGTTAATCTCCTCAAAAAGGGGTCAAAATTTAGACGTAAATGTAGTGATTTCAGAACTAATATAGGCTTTTATTCCTATAATGTCAAGTCTTAATTTTTACTTATGCCTCTTGTGATTTTGGCTGAATCCCTTATATCTTAAAGGAAATGAATTATATAAGGATTTCCTATGCAAGCCGCTGAAAAGCAACCTTCTGACCAAAACGCCCCGATAGATATGAAAGATATTGTTGCGCTGTGCAAACGCCGTGGCTTTATTTTTCCTGCTTCTGATATTTATGGCGGAATTAACGGGTTTTGGGATTATGGCCCGCTCGGCGTGGAGCTGAAGAATAACCTGCGGGATTATTGGTGGAAATCCATGGTGACGACGCCGCCGATTGGCCCTGATGGACACCCTGTCCAAATTGTGGGGGTGGATAGTTCAATTATTCAAAATCCGCAAGCTTGGGTAGCCTCTGGTCACGTTGGTGGATTTTCTGATCCGATGGTTGATTGTAAGGAAACGAAGAAACGTTATCGCGCCGATCATTTGGTTCTTTTTTACCTTTCCTACGATGCCTCAATAAATGGAAAGCCTGTAAAAGCTTTTTCATTTTTGGAGGGTGCTACTCCTGAGGAGATTGAAAAAAGACTTAAGAAATTTGGAATTAAGGACACGATAAAAGGTGCTGAACCAACACTAGGACATGGTGGTACAATCGACAAAGAGCCTTTAGAAAAAAAATACATTCTGGGTCCTGATGCTAAAGAACCTGGCACTCTCACAGAACCTAAAGAATTCAACTTGATGTTTCAGACTTATGTTGGCGCAACAGCAAGTGAAGAAAACAAAGCTTATCTTCGCCCTGAAACGGCGCAGGGAATATTCCTGAATTACAAAAACGTGTTGGATTCCTCCCGCGTCAAAATGCCGTTTGGGATCGCACAAATAGGAAAAGCCTTCCGGAACGAAGTCAATCCACGGAACTTTATTTTCCGTTCGCGTGAATTCGAGCAGATGGAATTGGAATGGTTTTGTCATCCTGAAGAGGCGGCGACATGGCAAAAATTCTGGCTAGAGGAACGCCGTAAATTCTGGACCTCTATTGGTTTGACAAGCGATAATATTCAATTCCGTGCCCACGATCAGGATGAGTTATCGCACTATGCCAAGGCAGGATTAGGGACGTCCGACATTGAATATCGCTTCCCGTTCACTGCGCCTGATTTTGGAGAGTTGGAGGGGATTGCCCATCGCTGTGATTTTGATTTGACTCAACATCAGGAACATTCAAAAACCAAGTTGGAGTATCTTGATCCTGAACGCAACAACGAAAAATATATGCCGCATGTGATTGAACCTGCCGCGGGTTTAACGCGTGGCGTTCTGGCGCTGATTTGTGAGGCTTATACGCCTGATCCAAACCGCCCGAGCGGCGTTTATTTGAATTTTCACCCCAAAATGGCACCGAAGAAGGCCGCAATTTTACCGTTAATGGCCAAGGGGGAGCACCCAGAAATTGCCGAGAAGCTTTATTTGGAATTGCGAGAGGAGTTTCCTGTTGATCTGGACATTAAACAAAATATCGGTAAGCGTTACGCGCGTCAGGATGAAATTGGCACGCCTTATTGTTTCACTATTGACGATGAAACAGCAAAAGACGGAACAGTTACCGCGCGTGAGCGTAATACAATGGCGCAGGAGCGTATCGCGCTTGATAAAGTTGCGGCCTATTTGCGTGAAAAAATTAAAGGCTAATAAGAAAGAAATAAATAATGTCTAAAGATGATTTGAATGATGATCTTGAAGAAGTGTTGGTTGAACACGCGACCGATGGTTCCAAAAAAACAATTTTTGGTCGTCTTAGAAATTATTTCTTTGCAGGAATTTTGGTAACGGCACCCATTGCCATTACATTATATGTGACATGGGGGTTCTTAAAATTTCTTGATAATAAAATCACCCCTGTTATACCTTATGAAATAAACCCTAATACTTATTTGCCAGTTGATATTCCGGGTCTAGGGCTAATTATCGCGATTGTTTTCTTTGTTATTGTGGGGTGGTTGACACGTAATTATTTTGGCCGTCTTATCGTCCGAATTTCTGAAAACATTGTAAATCGCGTTCCTGTTATTAATACAATTTATGGCGCGGTAAAGCAGATATTTGAAACGGTGATGGCGTCAAAATCTGATGCGTTTAAAGAAGTTGTGATGTTTGAATATCCGCGTAAAGGTATTTGGGTTTTAGGATTTGTGACGGGTGTGACAAAGGGGGAGGTGCAATCCCTCACCGATAGTGAAACAGTTAATGTGTTCCTTCCCACAACACCAAACCCGACATCAGGTTTTCTTCTATTCGTCCCGAAGAAAGATTTGACCTATATGAAAATGGGTGTTGAAGAGGGAATAAAAATGATTGTCTCTGGCGGTATTATCACGCCGCAGGAGAAGTAGGCGATGTTTGAATTATTAAAATCCATACAATCCCGTGATCCTGCTAATCCATCTTTTGGTGAAGTTTTGTTTGCGTATAATGGTTATCATGCCGTTATGTTGCATCGTCTGAATAATTTTCTTTGGGAGCTTAAGTTAAAGGCGCTAGCGAGAACTTTTGCCAATATAGGCCGTATTATCACAGGAATTGAAATTCATCCAGAGGCAAAAATTGGAAAACGCCTTTTTATAGATCACGGTACGGGCGTTGTTATTGGGCAAACAGCCATCGTCGGCGATGATGTTACAATGTATCATGGTGTTACGCTCGGCGGTGTCGGACGTGACGGTGATAACGGTCGACGTCATCCGACGGTAGAAGATGGTGTGATGATAGGGGCGGGCGCACAAATCCTCGGCGGGATTACAATTGGTAAGAAAGCCAAAATAGGTGCCAATTCTGTTGTCACATCCAATATTCCGCCCAATGTGACGGCGCTTGGTATTCCTGCCCGCGTAGTTGGTGGTGATGATAAGGCTCGCGCTTATGGTATGCCTAGCCGTGAAGAGCTTGACCTGCTTATGCAGAAAGTTGATAACATTTTTCAAGATGTCCAAGCTATCAAAAAAGATGCGGCTTGATTGTTTTTAGAATAATTAATATAATTTTAATTCGTTTTACGTCGGCAGGGCTCCAGAATTTCTAGCGAACTGAAATCCTTGACTGAGTCTATCCATAGTTCTTCTTGCGATATGTAGAGCACCTGTGACTGTACGGGAAGCTAAGTTTGCTTCCGCAGCCTGACCAGTCAGAGGTTGTTGAGCAGCCTGGCTAAATGCATTTTTAGCAGCCGCAGTTAAAACCCTTCTATTTCCTGTCGCGTTTAATTCTGTTAGGCCGCTTGTATCTAAAACATTTGTGATATCTTTAAGCCCTTGGGTTATCTGACCTCTGTAACCTGCTCTTACGAGTCTGTCATTCAATGCTGCTCTTGTAACATCGGCATTTGGACCATCAGCTATTATATCTTTAATCACTGTGTTAAAAACCTCTTGAGTAAGTCCAGATTGTATTGAAATGTTTCTACCTTCAGTTGATTTTAAGGCCTCACTTACATCTTGCGGCAATGTAATTGGTGTTGCGATAACAGTTTTGCCTGAAGCAGGATCGTTTTCATCTTCGTTTATCGCTGCCACTGGCGCCGCTTTTAAAGGTGTTTCGCGGGTAAATTTGTCCCCATCATGTTGTCGGGCGTGGTTGCTAGCGGCTCTTGCGGCAGCTTCATTTGGACTGTCAATAAATAGCCCACCAATTTGTTTTGGGATAAATAAGGCTACTCCTGTAGCTAATGCAGTTGTTCCCCTTAGTAAATGTTTAGCACCCCTTGTAACCATATTTGTTCCTGTAATTGGCGCTCTCTGATCTTTATTAATAGTAAGTTGTTGATCTTTTGGGAGTGATTTATTAACTTGCTCGATAGCACGTCTCATAAGCGCTTTCTCTCTTTTGGTGCCTTCTAATGTAATACCTTCTTTTTGTGCATTAATATCAAGAGCAACAAACTCTGCCATTTCTAAAGCGGCGGCATACGTAAATTTTTTACTTGGAGATGTCAAACCCCTTCGGCCTATAAACTCCACGGAATTTTTAGTGACAGCTAATTGATTTTTTGTTTGGTTATTCTTAAATATAACTGGTTGACCGTCAGCTTTTGCAGCAAAACCTTTCTCAGGTTTGTATTTTGTTGTTAAATCTTCCAGTATGCGGGCGTGTCTAACGATACCCTCATTCAGGTCACCACCAAATGCTTGCTTAAGTGCGGCATACATAGTCTGTTGCGGTTTGGTTAACGCAAGCACGTCAAATACAGATTGTGTTGGATTTGTTGGCGGCGAATTTGTTGCATTCCCGCCGTTTATTATAAATTTAGCCATGACTCTCACCCTTATGTATAATTTTATTGCAGTCTAAAATACCATAATATGGTTAACAAAATCAAATTTTTGTTAATTTTAAAGCAATATCAAAGACTTATTTACCCCGCTCTGAGCCGTGTAATTGCCTGATCTTGCTCAAATAGGTAAAGCAGAGTCTTTAGGGCTTTGCCGCGTTTGCCTTCCAAATGTTCGTCGCGTTGCAGGATGAGTTTTGTGTCATCACGGGCAGCTATTAATAAGTCACTATGGGCGGTGATATCGGCGAGGCGGAAAGTTGGCATGCCGCTTTGCCGTGTCCCTAAAATCTCACCGCCGCCACGCAGTTCTAAATCTTTTTCAGCGATGATGAATCCATCTTCAGTTTCACGCATAATACGCAGGCGTTCTTTAGCTGTTTTACCCAAACCACTAGCATAAACCAGAAAACAAAATGATTTTGCCGCGCCGCGTCCGACACGCCCGCGCAATTGATGAAGTTGGGATAGACCAAAACGTTCTGCTTGTTCAATCACCATGATATTGGCTTCGGGAACATTAACGCCCACTTCAATCACAGTGGTGGCTACAAGAATTTTTATCTCTCCGCGGGCGAAGGCATTCATAACCAAGTCTTTTTCATCAGCCTTCATACGACCATGGACGAGGCCAACTAGGGCACCAAAACGTTCACGTAGAACATCATATCGGGCTTCGGCGGCTTGTAGATCAAGGACTTCACTATCTTCAACCAGGGGGCAAACCCAATAGGCACGTGCACCTTTTTCAATTTGGCGCGCGATAGCATCAATCATTGTTTCAACTTTTTCTTTTGGCAGAAGGCGCGTATCAATGAGTTTCCGACCTGGCGGTTTTTCATCAATACGGCTGACTTCCATATCGCCATAGGCGGTGAGGGTTAGAGTGCGCGGGATGGGTGTTGCCGTCATGACAAGGACATCTGTTCCTTTTGATTTTTGAGAGAGGGAAAGGCGTTGATGAACGCCAAAACGATGTTGTTCATCAATGACAGCCAAGCCTAAATCTTTAAATTCAATAGTTTCTTGAAAGAGAGAATGTGTTCCGATTACCACTTGTGCTTCACCACTGGCAATTTCATCTAAAATGTTCTGGCGTTCTTTTCCTTTATTTCGTCCTGTTAAGGTGACATATTTTACGCCTGCAGTATTGAGCCATGCGCTAAAGCTTTCTTCATGTTGCCGCGCCAGAATTTCCGTGGGGGCCATGATTGCAGCCTGAGCGCCACATTCAATGACATTCATCATGGCCAAGGCGGCGACGATGGTTTTACCGCTTCCTACATCTCCTTGAATAAGGCGTAGCATACGAAGAGGGGCATGCATATCATCATCAATATCTTTAATTGCACGTTGCTGTGCTGCGGTGAGATCGAAGGGAAGGGTATCAAGAATTTTTTGTCGTAAGTGACCATCATTTTTCCAGGCACGGCCATTTTGCTTTTTTTGATGAAGGCGCACGAGAGCAAGAGAGAGTTGGTTAGCTAGAAGTTCATCGTAGGCCAAGCGTTCTCTTGCAGGGTGATTAGGGGAAAGGTCTGCCGCATTGGTGGGGGTGTGCAGAATTTCAATGGCTTTATGCCATTCAGGCCATTTATTTTTCTTTTGATGAGTTTCATCTAACCAATGAGGTAGTTTCGGCGTTATTTCTAAAGCGCCATGGATAGCTTTACGGATTGTCTTATTGGTAATGCCTGCTGTTAAAGGATAAATGGGTTCAACCGTTTCTATCACGGCGCGGTTTTCGGGTTTTTCAACCATATCAGGATGTACCATCTGTGCTTGACCCTGATAATATTCCACCTTGCCACTAATCAGGCGCACATCACCAATAGGAAGTTGTTTGGTAATCCAGTCTTTATTGGCATTAAAAAAGATAATATCAATCGCGCCCGTGCCGTCGGTTGCCTTGACCCGTGTAGGAAGCCCCCGACGAGCGGCAAAGTTATGTTTTTCAATTCGTACCTCTAAGGTAGCAATTTTACCATTTGGCGCCTCTTTGATTTTCGGTGAAAATCTTCGATCAATAAAGTCGACAGGTTTGTGAAAGAGGATATCTAAAACCTTTCCACCGCCAACTAGTTTTTCGATTAAGGGTGCTGTCTTGGGGCCGACCCCAGGAAGGGTTGTTGTGGCTTTGAATAGCAAATCCAATTCGAAAGGGCGGGGCATATTTTATGAAGGAGAGCTTATCCTTCTCCCTAGCTTTAAAGCGTAGTGACTCACACTGATGAGGAAAAATCCAAAGATGATAAGGGCAATAGGCCAGCCTGTAACATCTGCAAAATATTCATCTGTGAAATAACCGAGGAAGCCAATAACAGCTATCGTTGATATAATTAAGAGAGCTCTGTTTTTAATTTGGACACTCATAATCATCATTGATACAGCAACAGCCAGAAAACTAAGGTCAAGGAAAGGTGTGTTTTTTACAAGGTCAAAAAGGGAATATAAAAAGCCAATTGAGCCAATAATATAAAATGTTGGTGCGAGGACGTTGTGATCCGTTTTCTTGAAATGCCATCCTAGCAACATAACAGTGAGACTGATGGTAATACCTATGATCTCACCATGGATATTTAGGTCAAACATCATATTGCTGACGGCCGCTAAATACGTACAAAATCCAATAACATACCAGAAAGGGCAGATGATGCGATGTGGAGTTTTATCAAGATAAAGCGAAAACGTAATGATCGAAACGCCCATTATAAAGCCGATCAAGTCGCGTGGAATATGCATTTTATCTAAAAAAGCCCCAATGCTGATATAAAAGAAAAGATAGGCAAAAAACAAAAGAACAGTGCCTCTTTCTTTAAAAAAGAGAGCGGTAAATTGGAGTGCAAGTATTCCAAATACTATTATAACGGCCAATTGTGAATCGTTTCCGCCAACATATTCATGCAGGAAAACAAACATACCAAAAGGCAATAACAAAGCACTTATAAGGTAGAAGGGAAATGAAAGATTTTTATAACGATCATCTTTCGTGAAAACATATCCAGAAACAAAAGCACATAATCCAGATCCATAGGACAGAAGGACACGTGCCGCACTTCCCAAATCGCCCCATATCATTGCGATAAGAAGACACAGTCCGCCAAATATGAAAGTAGCACCTAAATATCCCAAAATTTTGTTAAGCCAACCCGCTTCTTTTGTGCTGTCTTTACCTTGTTTTTGGAGTGCCTTGATATCATTGATTGTGATACCAAACTCTTCGATCATGCTCCCGATAGATTGGAGGGCCTGCTGTTTATTCGTAGGAGTGGAGGGATTAGTCATAGATTAATCTTTCTTAACCCATCCTAGAAAACGGGTGTTTCTATCATAATAGTTATAAGAGGAGCTTTCTATTGAGGGAACGGCAATGCGTTTAGCATTTTTTTTAAGGGATAAATTATAACGAGAACGATTGTTGTATCCTCCAAATATCTCCGAAAAAACATTTCCATTGCGGGAATAGTTTGTTTCGAGAATATAACCATCAGGACTTTCAATGTTCGTTAACAGAGTTCCTGAAGGAACGTCTTTCAATACGACATCTATGTTCTTTTGATAGTCTGTTACCGTAGGTGATTCTAATTCCGTTCTTTTCTTATTGATGGGATCATAGATAAAAACACGCGGTTTGTTGTTATCATAATAATTGTAGTTGCTCTGTTTTTGAGCAGGTGCCTGGTAGGTGTAATGAATTTCGTTGTTTTTGATATATACATTATACCCGACATTTGGATTATTGTTTCCTGTTGCAAAAATAACGGTGTGTTGAGGATCTGCTATCCCAATATTGCTTGCGATCTGGACAATTGAAAATAGAGCAACCAGTGCTAATGGAAGGCTTAGACTGATGATTAATACCGCGTTTTCTTTTAAAAAAGCTTTCATTCTGATGATCTCCGTATATAAATTTCAATATGATTGTAGAAAACCTTGAGACTAAGCGCAAGCGCTTGATTTTTCGTTCCTGGCATCGTGGCACAAAGGAAATGGACCAGATTTTAGGCTCTTTTGCCAATAAATATGTCCCCGAATTCAGTGAAAGCGAGCTTGACCTTTACGAACAACTGCTAGAAAACTCTGATCCAGAGATGTATGACTGGATTTGTGGGCGGGTGGATGTGCCAGCCAATAAAAACTCAGTTATTTTAGAAAAACTATTAAACTACGATTATGTCACAAACCGCAGTACAGGAAGCGACGAAGCCGAGCTCTCATCATAAGATGATAACCCTATTTGGTATGCCAGAAGGGCAGGATGCGCGCGCCCTAGCAGAACGGGCGCGGGCGGCGGCTAAAGCTCAGGAGATAATCGTCTATATTGCTCTTGATGATGGGCGTTTAGATACCTTGAAAGATCTATTGGCTTTTTTTGCACCTGATGTGCAAATCTTAGAATTTCCCGCATGGGATTGTCTGCCGTATGATCGTGTTTCACCTACAAATGATATCGTTTCAAAACGCGTGAGCACCTTAAGCGAATTATTGCTTTGGCAACAGGACAAGAAATATCTGCCCCGTATTGTTTTAACAACAACAAACGCCATTGTTCAAAAAGTAACGCCGCCAGAGGCGCTTGAAAATGCGAGTTTTCTGGCCAGTAAGGGGATGCGTCTTAACCTTGAACAGCTTCAACAGTTTTTAAGCGTCAATGGTTATATGCGTACCGATACGGTTCGTGAGTCAGGAGAATATGCTATTCGCGGCGGGATTGTTGATATTTTTCCCCCTGCATATGAATTCCCTGTGCGTCTTGATCTATTCGGCGACGAAATTGACTCAATTCGCAGCTTCGACGCAGCAACGCAGCGCACTGAAGGCAAGCTTGATAATTTTACCTTAAAACCAGTGACAGAGTTTTTTCTGGATGAAAACTCCATTACGCGTTTTCGTAAAAATTACCGTGAAACTTTCGGGGCGGTGCGCGATGACGATCCGCTTTATACGGCCGTATCCGAAGGACGGCGGTATAATGGAATGGATCATTGGTTGCCGTTCTTTTTTGAACAGCCATTAGTTCATTTATTTGATTATATTCCTGTCCGTCAGATTATTTGTGATGCACAGGTGGATGCGTCTGTTTCTGAACGTTTAAACCAAATTGAAGATTTTTATCAGGCGCGTAAAACCCTTGAAAAAGCAAACGCCAGTGTAAAGAAAAGCAAGAAGAGTGGTGACGTCAGTATGACGGGGGCGGTTTACCATCCGCTTCCTGTTGAAAGCCTTTATATTAAAGAGACCGATTTTCTGAATTCTAGTTTTCAGTTTTCACCTTTTCAAAATCCCGATGAAAACGCCCGCGATGGTGGTGGCAAAAAGGGCCGTGATTTTGCCGATATCCGCAGTCTTCCTGAAGCCAATGTTATGGATGAGGTGGCGGCATATATCACCAAGGCGCAAGGGGCGGGGCAAAAGGTTATTATTGCCACTTACAGCGAAGGTTCTCGCGATCGTTTAAAAATCATGTTCAAGGATAGCGGGTTTGACCGTATCAAGAACTGTCATACGCAAGGCGATATTCAAAAACTTCGCACAGGCGAGTTGGGGATGGCTATCCTCGCGCTAGAGCATGGTTTTGTTACCAGTGATCTTGTTGTTATCAGTGAGCAAGATATTCTGGGAGACCGTCTGGCACGCAAGACCAAGAAACGCAAGAAGGCCGATAATTTCCTAACCGAAGTATCTTCCCTGAATGCAGGGGATTTGGTGGTTCATGTCGATCACGGGGTAGGCCGCTTCGAAGGGTTGGAAACCTTGAAGGCGGGTGGCACGCTGCATGATTGCCTGAAGATTATCTACGCAGGCGATGATAAACTTTTTGTCCCCGTTGAAAATATCGAAGTCCTGTCCCGTTTTGGCTCCGACGAGGGTTTTACCCAGCTAGACAAATTAGGCGGCGCAGGATGGCAAGCCCGTAAAGCCCGTGTCAAAAAAGATTTAATGCGGATTGCAGATCATCTGATGAAAATTGCCGCCGCGCGCGTTCTGCGCAGAGGTGAAAAACTTTCTGTTGATCCTGCCGAATATAACAAGTTTGCCGCGCGCTTCCCCTATGCGGAGACAGAGGATCAATTGCGTTCCATTAATGCCGTGATCGAAGATTTAAGCGGTGATCTCCCGATGGATCGTCTGGTCTGCGGCGATGTTGGTTTTGGTAAAACCGAAGTGGCTTTACGTGCTGCGTATGTCGCCGCGATGTCAGGCGTTCAGGTCGCCGTTGTTGTGCCAACAACTTTGCTAGCACGCCAACATTATGCGAACTTTGTTAAACGTTTCGAAGGATTGGGCATTCGCATTGGTCAATTATCGCGACTGGCGTCCAGTACCGATACCAAACTTACCAAGGCAGGTCTCGCCGATGGTTCGGTAAGTATTGTGATTGGCACACATGCTGTCTTTGCCAAAGATGTTAAGTTCGCCCATCTGGGTCTGGTCATTGTTGATGAAGAACAGCGCTTTGGCGTTAAACAAAAAGAGCGTCTTAAAGAATTAAAAAGCGATGTTCATATTCTAACACTGACAGCGACACCGATTCCGCGGACCTTACAAATGTCCCTGACGGGGGTCAAGGAAATGAGTCTGATTACCACGCCGCCCGTTGACCGTTTGGCCATCCGCACGTTTGTGTTGCCTTACGACCCGATGGTCATTCGCGAGGCGTTAATGCGGGAACATTATCGCGGCGGGCAAAGTTTTTATGTTGTTCCACGGATTTCTGACCTGAAAGAGGTAGAAGACCAGTTGAAGGAACTTGTCCCCGAATTAAAAACCATCACGGCTAATGGACAGATGACACCCACCGAATTGGAAGATCGCATGAGCGCGTTTTATGATGGGCAGTACGATATTCTTATCGCCACCAATATCATTGAAAGTGGTTTGGATATTCCAACCGCCAATACGATGGTTGTGCATCGCGCGGACATGTTTGGTTTGGCACAGCTTTACCAAATTCGCGGACGAATTGGCCGTTCCAAAGTGCGGGCCTATGCCTATCTGACACATGACCCGCTCAAGAAGTTAACACCGCAAGGTCAAAAACGTCTGGAAGTTATTGAAACTCTTGATACTCTAGGAGCGGGATTTCAGCTTGCCTCCCATGACATGGATATTCGCGGCGCAGGTAATCTGCTTGGCGAAGAGCAGTCTGGCCACATCCGTGAAGTGGGTGTTGAGCTTTACCAACAAATGTTGGAAGAAGCTGTCGCCATGGCCAAAGCAGGCGTTGATATGGAAGCCAGTGATCTGGTTGATGATCGCTGGTCACCGCAAATAAACATCGGAACTTCTGTTTTAATTCCAGAAACTTATGTCGAAGACTTAAGCGTTCGCATGAGTTTATATCGCCGCCTATCCGACCTTGAAACCCGTCAGGATATTGAAGGATTTGCCGCCGAACTGATTGACCGTTTTGGCGCGATTCCACAGGAAGTTGAAAACCTAATGGATATTGTCGCGATCAAACAACTTTGCCGTCAGGCCAATATTGACTACGTTGAAGCAGGTCCCAAAGGGGCAGTCATTGGTTTCCGCAAAGGCGTTGCCAATGATCCCGCCAAAGTAATGCAGTGGATTGCCGAAAAACGCGGCAGTATCAAAATTCGCCCTAAAGACCAAAAGATTATTGCCGTGCGTCATTGGGAAACTCCTGCTGAGCGGGTCAAGGGCGTTCAGTCCTTAATAAGAGAATTAGCGGCCCTGTAAGTTATTGTTTTTACTTCCCGATTAAAGTTACTCTTTTCGTTTGCTCTAGAATGGGGGGTGGGGGTCGGAAGCGTAGCTTTCCCTAGATACAAATAGAGTGTCTGTAGAAAAGTATTGTATGATTATATTCCTATGTTGTCAATTATGTTTCTAGTTTTTCTTGGGTGGTTAGACATATATGGTTTATACTGAAACCCTATAAAAGGAATCGATGATGTCTCGTGAATATGCCGAAAAGAAAATTAAAGAAGCCCTGCATTTAACACGGGGCAATGCCACCAAGGCGCGCCAACAGGTAATCGCCTGGGCGATGGAAGATCATAAATTGCTGAAAGAATTGGTAAGACCCCATATGATTGGTATTACGGCCCATGCCGTTGGGCGCGTTATGAGCGGAAAAACGGAACCTGAACCTGTTCCGATGGCGTCCGTAGATCCGCAAGAAGATAAAAATAATTCATTCGGTATGGAAATTTTACGCACGATTGCAGGGGGTGATACTGCGCAATTTGGGCAAGAGAATTTTGGCCGTCCTGTGAAAAAACAAAGTGCATCGCAGGCGCATATTGATGCCATTCAGGCGATGATTAATAAGTCTAAGAAGTAGGCTTGATTTCGATGAACGCTCAGCCACAGCAGGTTGAAAAATCCGTGATAGCCGCATTTTTAAACGACACCGATTGGGCAGGTGCCGAGCAGATTGCGATGGGGGCAGATATGGGTCTGCGCCGTTATAAACGTTTAGAAAAAAATGGCAGAAGGGCGTTGTTCATGGATATGAGCCGATCGGGCATTCTTGAAACGGGTCTTAAAGAATATGTTGAGGTTGGTGAATATTTAAAAAAAATAGGGATCAATACGCCAGAGATTTATCATTATGATTTAAAGAGTGGTTTGGCCGTTATTGAGGAAGTCGGACAGGTCAGCTTCGGGTATCAGAAAAATAATGGATACAACCCGCCAGAGATTTATCAAAAAGCAACCGATGTTTTGGTGCAGATTAAAAATCAGGCGACGGAAAATGTTTTGCCGCTGGTCGGGTATAAAAAGACCCTTATTCGGGAACGCCTGCGGCAGTTTGTTGATTATTATGTGCCTGCGGTCACAGATGCGGTGGCCAGCCCGCAACTTGTAGAAGATTTTGAAACCGTGCTGAATGATATTGCGTTGAGCCTGCCTTCATGCCCGATGGGATTTTGTCATGCAGATTTTCATTTGGAAAATTTAATGTGGTGCCCAGAAAAACCAGGGGGCTATGGGTTGATTGATTTTCAGGATGCATTTTGGGGATTTAAAGGATATGACCTGCTGAACCTTCTTGAGGATGCGCGGCAAACCGTGCCGAGTGAAATTAAAAAAGCGATGAAAGATCGGTATTGCGAAGGAATGGACGCGCAAGATCGTGAAATTTTTGAACAGTGGTATGCATTAATGTCGATCCATTTTCATTGCCGTGTGATTGGACTTTTTATCAAGTTTGCGCGGGAAAAAGGAGGGGTGCAGTTTCTGGCCCATATCCCGCGCCTGCAAGGATATATCACCGAAAATCTAAAAAATCCTGTTCTTTTGCCGTTGAAAGAATGGATGGAGAGTCATAGTATCAGCTTTAATATCAATCCAAAAAACTAAGGAAAACCTTCTATGTCTATTCTTGCTTCGCGTCTTTCACGTATTAAACCATCAGCGACTTTGGCGGTGACGGCCAAGGCCAAAGAATTAAAGGCGGCGGGGAAAGATATTATTGGTTTGGGAGCAGGCGAGCCTGATTTCGATACCCCTGATTTTATCAAAGATGCAGCCAAGGCGGCCATGGATGCAGGACAAACTAAATATACCAACGTTGACGGAACGCCTGAGTTAAAAGACGCCATTATTGCAAAATTTAAACGCGATGATAACCTTGAATACAAACGCGAAGAAATCATTGTTGGAACAGGCGGCAAGCAGGTTTTGTATAATGCGTTAATGGCAACATTAAATGCGGGCGATGAAGTCATTATCCCTGCGCCGTATTGGGTGTCATATCCTGATATGGTTTTACTGGCCGAAGGGGAACCTGTAATTGTGAATTGTCCTGCCGAGGCGAATTTCAAAATGACTGGGGCGCAGTTGGAGGCTGCGATCACACCAAAAACAAAATGGGTGATTTTAAACTCTCCCTCAAACCCAACGGGAGCAGGGTACACACGCGAGGATATGAAGGCTTTAACAGATGTGTTGGTCAAACATCCGCATGTGTGGGTGTTGACCGATGATATGTATGAACATCTGGTTTATGACGATTTTAAATTCTGTACTCCTGCGGAAATTGAACCAAAATTAAAAGACCGTACCTTGACAGTGAACGGTGTGTCTAAATCTTATTCCATGACAGGATGGCGGATAGGGTATGCAGGCGGACCGAAAGAACTTATTAAAGCGATGGCGGTTATCCAAGGGCAAAGCACATCCAACCCATCATCTATTTCACAAGCGGCGGCGTGTGCGGCGCTGAATGGGGATCAATCTTTCATGAAACCGTGGGTTGATGCGTTTAAAAACCGCCGCGATCTGGTTGTTAAAATGTTGAACGAATGTGACGGCATTGATTGCCCTACGCCAGAAGGTGCGTTTTATGTGTACCCGTCTTGCGCAGGTATGATTGGCAAAAAAACACCACAAGGTAAAACATTAGAGACAGATGAAGATGTGGTGAGTTATTTATTAGAGGCGCAAGGCGTGGCCTGTGTTCACGGGGAGGCTTTTGGCCTGAGTCCCCATTTCCGCATTTCTTACGCGACTTCTGAAGAGGCCCTTAAGAAGGCGTGTGAACGGATTCATGCGGCGTGTGCCGCGCTGCATGGAAAGGCAGAAGTTGCCGCATAATGACAGGGGCGGCTGAACGCGCCGCAGAAAAAGCAAGTTTGGCCACAGGGAATCTCTCTCTGTTGACTTGATAATTATTTAGTCCTTTTTCTGCAGTGAATTGATCGAATGTGCCACCAGACATCGCACGCATGGAATCCATGGCTAACTGCAATCCTTCTCTATTATTTGAAAAAGGCGCATGTTCTTTCCCGTGGGCATAGTAAAAAGCAGCTTTTAGTCTTCTTGCGATATCTGCAGAAATATAAGGGCTAGAAAATCTATCCTTTTCTCCTGCCGCAATTAGAAGAGGAAATTTCAATTTATGTAGATTGGCTTCAGGGTTTTGTGCAGCGTGCCAGACATGTTTCCCGCCTCTACGTAATATTTGGGTTTGTGCATAAGTTGGTTCGGTATGATCGGTGAACTCATGGACCGTTTCTTCTGCACGTTCCGTTCCGTTCAGATAAACCCGTCCCATTCTTGTTTCCGAAGGCAGGTCATGTTGATGTCTATAAGCGTAGGCATTATAGATTAATGAGGCGGGGCTAAAGGCAGATTCAAGATTAGGCGGTGAAACATATATAGAAGACAGGACAGCGCCAGAAAAAAGAATATTTAATTTTCTTAAACTATTATCGTCTTCTGCAGACCTTAGAAAAAGTTGAGCTCCTGTTGAATGACCCCAGAAAAATTTATCAGATTTTTTTGCGCACCATTCTTTGATTACTGAATTTCGAGGTTCGAGAATGACTTCTCTTACGGCCTCCATCAGGTGTTCCATAAAATCAATATGTCTTTTGGGATTGGGAATCGCTAGCCATGATATAGAAAAACCCTGATTATTCAGGGTTTTTACTTCATTCATATTCAGGACAAAATCTGTTTTGTAACCGCTGGCCCCCATGATAACGCATTTTTCATTTTTTGCGGGTGCGGTATAAAATCTTAAGGGGACGCCGCGCGATGTAAAAAAATCATGCCGTTCTATATTATCGGGGAGTTGGAAATCAGTTTCTGGTGTTACTACAAAAGAACGCCCGCCTTCATCTGTCACAACGGGGAGGTTGCTAAAGATATCATCTGGACTTAAACGTCTGCTATCTAGGGGCATTAATTCTCTTTGAACCAAGAATGAATATTATTACTCTTTATAAAATTGACTACACTATGGATAATTATGAAATATATTTAGAATTTGTCCAATAAAAACAGCATTTTGTCCAAAAATTATAGCTATACTGTGGATAAGTCGGGAATAACTTGGGGGATAAAACGGTTACTTTCCTGTAAAAAAAGATAAAAATCCGCGCTTTTTGCCCTTTTTGCCTTTTCCATCTTCGGCTCTTTTACCTTCTTTTTTGTCTCTATTATTCACGAGGAGGTGGCACACATCATCAAGCTGTTTGCTGTGTTCCTCCATAATAATTTCTGCAAAATTGCGTAGTTTTTTCAAGTTTTCGGGGGAGCCATCATCAATTTGGATATTCGGAATCACGGGATCTCCATCGAGCATGGAACGGTTGAACATGTAGAGATCATCGCCTAGTTCGTGAATGAAGCTGTGAGACAGTGCCGATTCAGAAGCGTGGAAGAAAATATTAATGAGTGGAAGATCATTTACAGGATCAACTACACCAAGAGAGCCGTATTTATTCCATTGTTCTTTTTTGATAGAGCGGTTGGTGTGTCCTGTTCCCAACCCAATCATGATAAGTTTTTGATGGGGATCGAGTTGTTTTTGGAGGGAGCCGTAATAAGAGACAGCGGGATTGTCAAAAATATTTCCATCGATTCCTGCATATTCCTTTGTCCCTCTACCATCAGGCCAGCCGATATCAAAATGATGGCAGGGAAAGTAGGTTGGCGCAGCGCAGGAGGCCATGACGGCATCATATAAAGACACATGTGGTGTTTTGTTAATGTGATGGCGGCCATTATGGAGTTTCATATTCCGTAGCCAAACGGCGTGCCCGCCTTCACGGGCGTAATGTTCCATCGCGCGGGTTGAATTACTGGGGGTATAGCCATCAGGTCTGTTAATCCCATCAATGCTGTAGAAGGGAATAACAAGGCTTTTCAGACTTTCTGAAAGTTTGGCATGGCCGTAAAGATCACGTAGGCATTTCCCCAAATTTTTAGGGTTGTAGTGACCGTGCTTAAAAATACTTTCAAGTTGTGAAATTTTTGTCAGGCGATTGTTGAAATCATGGAGGAGTCCCCGCAATTCACGAAAGCGGTCTCGAGGGAAGATATTTTGAGCTTCACGTTCATAAAAGCGTACCATGTGCCGCGCACGATATTTAGCGCGGTGAGGATGTTCAGGGTGAGGAAGAGTGAGAGCGGCATTTAAAATAGCGCCTGTTGAGGGGCCGCAGAAAATATCGACCATTTCACTCATCCGCAGGCCTGTTTGTTTTTCAATACGGGTCATGATGTGTGCGGGAATAAGACCACGCAAACCGCCACCATAGTTAAACAGGGCAATGACAGGTTCTTTATCGGGATGATCTGAACGAATATTCACGAACCAAATTATAAAGTGATTTGCTTCAAAAGGCTAATCAAACCCGTAAAAAAAACCGAGCTGCTTGAAACAAGCGCTCGGCAAAGTTGAACAGGGAGGTTTCACATCAAATAAAGCCAAAGTGGCCTTATGACGTAGGATATTTAAACGTATGTTTTATACGGCTAAAACCCTGTCTCATTTACATGAGATGCAGGGTTTATACGCCCGCGATTTTGGGTTGTAAAGACCTAAAGCGAAAAAAAATCAAACTATCAAAACTTTGTTTTTTTAACGCTGTCCAGAAGGAATTCTTGCAAGACCTTAATGCGGTTTGAATTCTTGCGTTCTTCTGCAAAAACATAAAAAATTTCAACAGCAGGGGGGGTAACATCATCCAAACAGGTTTCAATATTTGGCGTGTTGTGAAGGAGATAGTCAGGCACGCAGGCAAGACCTGTATCATTGCTGACAGCTTCATAGATTCCAAAAAGGGAATTGATGAGGATAATGTTTGGATTATTGGATAAATTAATATTGGCCTTGCGGAAGAGCCAGTTGGGGTCTTCAAACGGTGTGATCACATTTTGTGGATGACCAATCAAAGTATGATTTTTAAGTTCTTTAATCGTCTGCGGTTTGCCGTGTTTCTTAAAATATTTTTTAGAGCCACAGATGTGAAAATTAATTTTGCCTAAGGATGTATATTTCAAATCATTTTGATCTGGCTTGTAAAGGCGGATGGCGGCATCAGCTTCACGCATGCTCAAATTCAAAATACGGTTGTCTAGCAAGAGACTGATCTGGAGATCTGGATATTTTTCTTTTAGTTCTGTAATGCGCGGAACAAGCCAGGTTGAGCCCAAAAAGCCAGGTGCGGTAATGCGAAGCATACCAGACGGAGTTTTGTTGCTGTCCGTTAGACGGGCTTCTACCATGGCCAGTTTTCCAAAGATTTCCTTGGCGCTATTGCTTAGCATCTCTCCCGCTTCGGTTAAAACCAAACCACGAGCATGGCGATGAAAAAGTTTTACATCAAGGCTGTCTTCAAGAGCGCTAATCTGACGGGAGACAGCGGATTGAGATAGGTCGAGGGCGGTTCCTGCATGAGTGAAGCTTCCTGCTTCTGCAACGATATGAAATGTACGTAATTTATCCCAATCCATTTTTATACTCCTAACGCATAAAATTATTTATTCAGCAGCTTGTTCATGTTTTTCTGATGCTTCGAGATCAGCCAGATATTTGTCAGCCTCAAGTGCGGCCATACACCCCATACCTGCGGCGGTGATGGCCTGGCGATAGGTTTTGTCTTTCACATCGCCTGCAGCATAAACCCCAGGAACGGAAGTGGCCGTGGAATCAGGCGCGGTGATCAAATATCCTTCTTTATCCATTTCCAACTTACCTTTAAAGAGTTCTGTGGCTGGATCATGACCGATGGCGATAAAGACACCTTCTAATTCCGTGATGGTTTCTTCGCCTGTTTTTACGTTTTTGGTTTTAAGCCCTGTTACCCCAGGGATGTCGCCTTTACCCACTTCCACACCTAGAATTTCTTCGACAGTACTATCCCATAAGATGTCAATCTTAGGATGGTCAAATAGACGCTGTTGCATGATGCGTTCAGCGCGTAATTCATCACGGCGGTGGACAAGTGTTACTTTGTCGCAAAGATTGGCGAGGAACAGAGCTTCTTCAACGGCAGAGTTTCCGCCGCCCACAACAGCCACGCGTTTTCCGCGGAAGAAAAACCCATCACAGGTTGCACAGGCGCTGACCCCCATGTTGCGAAATTTTTGTTCCGAGTCCAGACCAAGCCATCTGGCTTTTGCGCCTGTACATATAACGATGGTATCAGCTGTAAATTCAGCACCGCTTTCGGCTTTTACCTTGTAAGGGCGGGAAGAAAAATCGACATCAACAATCATGTCATGAATTGTTTTTGTGCCTACATTTTCAGCCTGTGCTTTCATTTGTTCCATCAGCCATGGTCCCTGAATGGGTTCAGCAAAGCCTGGATAGTTTTCAACTTCGGTGGTGATGGTTAATTGGCCACCTGGTTCCATCCCCAAAACCTGAATAGGATTAAGGTTGGCGCGCGCCGCATAAACGGCAGCGGTATATCCTGCGGGACCTGACCCGATAATCAGCATTTTTGTGTGAACGGCATTGCTCATAGCTTACTCCTGTAATAATTCTCTACCTTTAGAAGGGATTAAGGTTGCCGTAAAGGGAAGAGACAAGGGTTATCCATACCTTTTTTGCATGGCTTGTTCAATAGCGTCAGCAACCATTTTGGCATCGTTTAAGGGTTCGTAAGACCAGTTCTGTAAGTTACCGTTAAATGGCCGCGCCGCGCCGATTTTTTGCATGTGGGCATGGAATCGGTCAAAACGGGGGGAGTGCCCCTCCAGAGGTATAATATGCACGGGTTTACCTGTTGTCGCGGCATCGGAAATCATGGAAACGCTATCCGCTGTTACGAGGATATGATCTGCCCACGCCAACATAGCGTGGTAAGGATTTTTCCCCGTACCATCCCAGATAAAGGTGTTTGTATCGCGCAGCCCATCTTGGAGAATTTTAAGGTTTTCATCTCCCGTGCGCCGTGAAGCAGTTATCATTAAATGTCCGTTCAAAACCTTTAGTTGAGATACCAAATTCAGCATGATGTCTGGGGTTAGCTTGTGAGTGCGGCTGTTCCCGCCAATAAGAACGGCTATGCGTGGTGAGGGGAGAACGGAAAACTGTATTTCAAATTCGGAACGCGCTGTTTCCAATGTGGTAGAAGTTATACGGTTGGGGGCGCCGTGATTGACAACAACATTGGCACCGCGCAATGTATCGTGATGAGGGACTGCCACAAGGTCAAAGTTTTTAGAGGAGCATTTGGGATCCTGAATTTGGACGGTAAATGTTTTACCGCCGCTTTTCTTCTTTATATAGCGCGAGGCGGCCACGGCTTTGCGCCCTGAGGCAATCAACAGGTCTGGCCATGGCGGCGTTAATGGTTCGGTAAAGGTAAAAGACTGCTCAAAACCAAGCCAAGGGGTCAAGGTTTTCCATGGTTGATGCAGGCTTACTTGTTTGACGATGGGGGTGATGCCAAGCGCTTCAGCAACGCCGAGACACTGGTTTTGAGTGCCAATCATCCCTTCGGTTATAATCCACGCTTTGATATCTTTTATATTCATGAATAAAAAGCTTGAGTTCATTAAGTTGTAACTTTATACCGTATGTATAAGATAAAGCATAATAAACTTATCATTTTTTGAAAGATTATTTTATGAAACGCATTAAGCTCGATAAGATAGATCGCAAAATTCTTCGGGATCTACAGGCCAATGGCCGCATTACCAATGTTGAACTTTCTAAAAACGCTGGAATTTCTGCACCGCCGTGTCTAAGGCGGGTGAAGGCGCTAGAAGATAATGGTTTTATCAAAGGATATTACGCACGTTTGGATGCCGCGGCGCTTGGGTATGGGATGAGTGTGTTTGCGCTCATTAAACTGGTGTCGCAAGCCGAGTCAGATTTGAAAAAATTTGAGGAAAGATGTCAGGACATCAGACAGATACGCGAATGTCATATGTTATCAGGTGAAGTTGATTTCTTGCTTCGTATTGTTGCCAAGGATTGGGATTCTTATCAGCAGTTTTTAACTGAAGAATTAACGGCGCTCGAGAATGTAACATCCGTTAAGACGATGCCACTGGTACGGTCTTGCAAGGAAAAGACAGGAATCCCGATCGACGTCGATTAAAAGAATCGTTGTTTATTTGTAAGTTACCTCAAGAACTTCATACGATACTTTACCCTTGGGTGTTACCACAGGAACGGAATCACCGACGGATTTTCCAATTAACGCTTTGGCGATAGGAGAGGTGATGGAGATTAACCCTTTATCCGCATTTGATTCATATTCACCGACGATTTGCAGAGAGCGTTCCTCGTCCGTATCTTCGTCAACGATTAAAATTTTAGCGCCAAATTTAATTTGATTCCCTGTAAATTGTGACGGGTCGATGATTTGTGCCGCGCCGATGGCGCCTTCGAGTTCGGTAATCCGTCCTTCGTTGAAGCTTTGTTGTTCTTTCGCGGCGTGATATTCCGCATTTTCTTTTAAGTCGCCATGTTCCCGCGCTGTCGCAATCGCCTCAACAATTTGCGGGCGTGTTACGGTTTTGCGTTCTTTTAGTTCGACCTCCAAAGCTTTGTAGCCTGCAGGAGTGATAGGAACCTGATTACTCATTTGTTATTTCCTTTTACTTTTACTTTTACTTTTTTAGTGCGTTGCTTCGCTCCTAAAAGGGGTAACCCTTCGTTGCCGCTTGCGCCTGCTAAAAAAGCAAGATCAAGCAACAAAAATTGAAGATTTTAAAAAACAAAGCCCGCGTTCGAAAAAGCGGACTTTCGGGAAATATAGGGGGTTTAAGTCCAAGCGTCAAGATTTCAGCTTAATGCTTTTTATGTCTTCTTCAAAGGAGTTGGTGGCGACAGGCTTAGCCCAGTAAGCTTCGCGTTGGATAGTTGGCAGGTTTCCGCCCCCACATAAAAAACCATCCATAATCGCAAGATCAAAGAGGTTGGGGCGGGGTTTGACTTTGTATGATTTTTGGGACATTTGGGACTCCTTAAGGTTAAGAATGATTTTTATTGGTAATGATAATCATTCTCATATAGATTCTGTGAGAGGTCAAGGGTCTGAAAATTATTAACCCCAAATCTTAATCCATGTTGGAGTAGAGCTTTTTAAGCTGCTTGTTCTTCGGTTTCTTCCTCACCGCGGAAGTAAGCCTGGAGGGGTTTTACGCCCATATCACGCGTTTTGAGAGCGTGAATGGCCTGTATCCCCGCACGGGCAGAGGTGAGAAGAGTGAAGTAAGGGATTTTGTGCATCACGGCCTGACGACGAATGCTCATCGAGTCACTTAGGGCTTGCGGTCCTTTTGTGGTGTTGATGAGGAAGTCAATGTCGCCGTTAATCATGGCATCGACAATGTGAGGATGTCCTTCCATGACTTTGTTAATGCGTTCGACCTTTAAACCCGCCTCTTGAAGTTTTGAACAGGTACCACCCGTGGCACAGAGGTCAAAGCCCATTTCTGCCAAATCTTTGGCGAGGGGGATTAGCGCTTCTTTATCACTATCTTTCACGGACAAGAAAACTTTACCTTCTGTGGGCAAAACGTTACCTGCGGCAATTTGTGATTTAGCGAAGGCCTGTGCAAAGTCGGTATCAAGCCCCATGACTTCGCCCGTAGATTTCATTTCGGGGCCGAGGATTACGTCCGTTCCAGGAAAACGGCTGAAAGGGAAAACAGGCGCCTTAACGGCTGTGTGCTCGGCGCTCATTCCAATGAGTTGACGGCGGAAGTCTGCAATTTTTTCTCCTGCCATAATACGCGCCGCAATTTTAGCGACGGGAACATTGGTTGCTTTTGCCACGAACGGTACAGTGCGCGAGGCGCGGGGGTTTACTTCCAAAATATAAATATCGTATTCGCCTTTATCCTTATTCATCTTCACGGCAAATTGAACATTCATCAGGCCCTTTACGTTCAACCCCTTGGCAAGCAGGATGGTTTGACGTTCAAGTTCACGAATTGTTTTATAAGGAAGTGAATGCGGCGGAAGAACGGAGGCTGAGTCCCCAGAGTGAATGCCTGCTTCTTCAATATGTTCCATGATCCCCGCAATGTAGACTTCTTTTCCATCGGAGAGGGCGTCGACATCAATTTCAATTGCACTTTTGAGATAGCGGTCAAGGAGAACAGGGCTTTTCCCTGAAACATTGATGGCACGTGACATATATTTTTCTACTTCCTCAATAGAGCCAACGATCTCCATCCCTTGTCCACCCAAAACATAAGACGGTCGGATTACAAGGGGGAAGCCCACCTGTTCTGCCTTTTCAATGGCCTCTTTTTTAGAAAAGGCGAGGTCGTTATTGGGTTGGCGAAGTTTTAACTTATTGATAAGTTTTTGAAAACGTTCACGATCTTCGGCGAGGTCAATGGCATCAGGGTCTGTACCCAGAATATTGATCCCTGCTTTTTTCAGATCATGGCAAAGTTTTAACGGCGTTTGTCCGCCTAATTGAACAATAACGCCTTCTACACTGCCGTTTTGTTCTTCCGCGCGAATAATTTCAATGACATTTTCTGCGGTTAGAGGTTCAAAGTACAAGCGGTCAGCGGTGTCATAGTCTGTTGAAACGGTTTCAGGATTACAGTTAATCATGATGGTTTCATATCCCGCCTCTTGTAAAGCATAACAGGCGTGAACGCAGCAATAATCAAATTCAATCCCTTGACCAATACGGTTTGGGCCGCCGCCAAGAATAACGACTTTTTTCTTATCCGTGGGAGCGCATTCACTTTCAGCAGGAGTAATGCCGTTTCCTTCATAACAGCTGTACATATAAGGTGTTTCAGAAGGAATTTCGGCGGCGCAAGAATCTACACGTTTGAAAACAGGACGGATGTTGTGTTTTAGACGCGCCTTGGTGACTGCGTCTTCTTTCACTTTTACAATTTTTGCAAGACGAGCATCAGAAAAACCAAGTTTTTTGAGTTCCTGCCATTTATCAGCCGTTGTTGGCAGGCCGCCTGCACGAATTTTTTCTTCTGTATCAATAATGTTTTTAATGCGTTCCAAAAACCATTTATCAATTTTGCAAGCCTGATAAATTTCATCAATGTCCATACCATGGCGTATTGCCTGTGCTACATAAAGTAAGCGGCGTGGTGTTGGTTGAGAGATGGCGGCGCGAAGTTGGTCAGCATCTGGTGTTTCACCATCGCCGATTTTCATTTCATTGAAACCTGTTAAGCCTTCTTCCATGGAACGGAGTGCCTTTTGCAAGCTTTCTTCCATGGAGCGGCCAAAGGACATAACCTCCCCAACAGATTTCATAGCGGTGGTTAGGTTTTTATTTGTGCCTTTAAATTTTTCAAAGTTAAAGCGTGGAACTTTAGTAACGATATAATCAATTGAAGGTTCGAATGAAGCGGGGGTACGTCCGCCTGTGATATCATTGCCGAGTTCATCAAGAGTGTATCCCACAGCAAGCTTTGCGGCGACTTTTGCGATGGGGAAGCCTGTTGCCTTTGAAGCAAGTGCGGAAGAACGAGACACACGGGGGTTCATTTCAATAACGATCAGACGGCCTGTTTCAGGATGGACGGCAAATTGTACGTTTGATCCCCCTGTTTCAACACCAATACCGCGAAGCACAGCGATAGAGGCGTTACGCATGATTTGATATTCTTTGTCTGTCAGCGTTAAGGCGGGAGCAACAGTGATGGAGTCTCCTGTATGCACCCCCATGGGGTCAATATTTTCAATGGAGCAGATAATGATGCAGTTGTCGTTTTTGTCACGAACAACTTCCATTTCGTATTCTTTCCAACCGAGTAGAGATTCTTCGATCAGAATTTGATTGATGGGGGATGCCTCAATTCCGCTTTCACAAATTTCGTAATATTGTTCTTTATTGTAAGCGATACCGCCACCTGTTCCACCCATAGTAAAGGCGGGGCGAATGATGGCAGGCAAACCAATTTCTTCCAATGCGGCGATAGACTCTTCTTTGTTATGAGCAAGCATAGAGCGCGCCGATTCAAGGCCAAGTTTATCCATTTCCTGTTTAAACAAATCACGATCTTCGGCTTTGGCGATGGCTTCACGATTAGCGCCAATCAGTTCAATACCAAGGCGGTCCAGTGTTCCATTTTCAGCCAGAGCCAAAGCGCAATTTAGCGCGGTTTGTCCGCCCATTGTTGGAAGAACGGCATCTGGTTTTTCTTTTTCCAAAATTTTTGCAACAATTTCCGGCGTAATCGGTTCGACATAGGTTGCATCCGCCATGTTCGGATCTGTCATGATGGTGGCGGGATTGGAGTTCACCAGAATAACACGGTAGCCTTCTTCTTTAAGAGCCTTGCAGGCTTGCGTTCCTGAATAATCAAATTCGCAGGCCTGACCGATGATGATGGGACCTGCGCCGATGATAAGGATAGATTTGATGTCAGTACGTTTAGGCATGTTATTTCTTTTCTACGTTTTCTTTATTTTCTTTAGAGTGAGTTATATTAAAAATTTTCAAGACTGCAATAAAATTACTGTAATCATCTGTCCAGGGGCGTAGGTTGGAGTCTTTTGTTTCCCAACCCCGTTTTAACAGTTTTTCTGAAGCAGATTTATTTTTGGTGAATACAACCCAATTCGAAGATAAGTCATAGGGGCTGCTGTTCTTATTAATTCTGTAGAATTTTTGCTGATAATAATAACCTTGATCTTTGGCCAGAGCTGCCAGAGCCCCTGTTAAATCAATATGGTTGTTTGAAACATTAATCACAACAATTCCGTTATCGTTTAGTTTACTAAAGTAAACTTTAAAGGCTTCCGTCGTGATAAGGTGCATCGGTACAGAATCCGAACTAAAAGTATCAACAAAGATTAAATCATATTTTTTAGGATCTTTTGCGAGTTCAAGACGGGCGTCACCAACAATCACATCCTTATGGCCACATCCATCAAGGTAAGTGAAATATTTTTTTGCGATATCTACAACGTAGGGATCAATTTCATAATAGGTGTAATGGCGTCCAGATTTTTTGTAGCAAGACAGTTGACCTGTTCCCAAACCCAAAACGGCGACCTCTTTTGGATCAATAATGCGGTAGACATCGCCAATCGGGCCTGCTTCGGCATAATAGGCGGAAGGTCTTAAGTTGATCTTGTCATCTGTTGGTTGAAATCCATGCAAGGTTTTACCGTGTGCGAAGAGTGTGGCAGGTGCATTTTTATTCCCATTGACATCGCCTGTAAAAACTTTTGTGACGCCAAAAAAGTTTCGGTGGGTGTCGATGATATTTTTGTTGGTAAAGGAAGTGAAACTGAGAAGAAAAACAATACACCCCATGAAAAATAAAGTTCTGGCCTGAACAGTGGCAAAAAAGATAAAGAGCAGTAAAACAGCCTTAATATGAATACTGTTAAACCCTGTGATCAGCACGACTATGGCAATTAGAGCTGCAATAATCACGATAGAATTCAGCATTTTTGACAGGCTAGGTGGTGTCTTTTCATGAAAGTTTGGGTTCAAGAACAGGGACAGGAGAAGGACAGCAAAAAATTCATAGACATCATTAAAGATATTTGGTGCGATGAAAGCGTTAAAGCTTCCCCCGATGGCGCCGCCAAGGGCGAGGAACAGATAAAATTCTGTCAGTTTGTTGGTTTGTGGGCGGTCATTCGCCAAAAGACTGTGAAGCAGTAGCGCCGTCACAGTAAAGACGGCAAGGTAGAGAAGGGCAAGAGACAAAGCCACCAAAGTTGAATCTGTTAGCCCTGTCGACATCATGATATTGATGGTGACAACGGCAACGCCCAATAAATGGAGGGAGGAGAGTAGTTTGGTATTAATTGTGTCCCGTTTAGAAAAAGCGATGATGGTTGTGATGAGATATAAGCCCAAAGGAATAACCCAGATCATGGGAGCGGAAGCAATATCAGTGGTAATTTCGGTTGTAACCCCGATCATCAAGCTAGAAGGGATAGCCGCTAGTAGAAGCCATTTTACGCGGCGACGCCAAGTAACAGCTTTATCATCCTGATGTGTTTTTAAGTTTGTTTTGACTTCGGTTTTTTCGAATTTGATGCCAACGAGATCGCGTCTGTTTTTGAAAATAATAAAGGCGCACAAAGCGACGCAGAAAAACAAGAGACCAAATAAGCTCATCCAGATTTGGCTTTGTGTTGTTAAACCCACAAGCGGTTCAAGAATGATGGGGTAGGCGAGAAGGCCGACGAAGCTGCCGATATTACTTGCGGCGTAAAGATAATAAGGATCACTGGCTGTTTCATGATTACTAAAAGAAAATAGCCGCTGTAATCCAGGGGACAGTGTTGAAAGGGCCAGAAAGGGAACGGCAGTTGATAAAGTGAGTTGTATAAAAACAGCCAAGGGCGAAATGGTATCAGAAAGGCCGCTATTATAAGAAAGGGGTAAAAATAAAGCCCCAGGAATAAAAACGAGCAAGATTGCGATGGCATTTAAAAAGGGCGCTAATTTCGAGAAAACATGAGCCAGACCGTAACCGAATAACAAGCAGGTTTGGAAAAAGAACATGGTTACGGCCCAACCTGATGGTGCGCCGCCAACATGAGGTAGCATCATTTTACCGAGCATAGGCTGTACAGAAAAAACCAGTGTTGCGGAAAGGAAGAGCGTAAAGGCAAACAAATAGGGGCTAATTTTTTGTGAGAGCATGTTAGGCAATCTCCTCATTATTTTTACGACTATCTTCAGCCGTAGTGGTGTTTGTGGTTAGGATTTCAAATTTCTTCGTTTTATCGCTGTATTCAAGTAAATCACCTGTTTTCATGTTGAATTGCCATGATTTAATCTTAACACGGTTTTCGGCCAAGGCTTTGGCAACAGAAGGGTATGACTTTAAATTTTCTGTGCTTTCGAGAATGACTTCTTTTTCGGTCTTGGATAAAATTTCATTATGATTGGTGCAGCACGCTTTTGCCTTTTCAAGGCCGTGCCGTGCAACACTAATGAAGCTAGAAATTTCTGGATCATCTATATCATTGGCAAGGGCTTGGATCGCCCCACATTGGGTGTGTCCCAAAACAATGACGGTTGTAACATTGTTGTAATTGAGAGCAAATTGCAAAGCGGCGGCAAGCGCCGTTCCTTGATGGTAGGGACGGACAATTGCCCCCATAGCCTTATGGGCGAAAAAAATGCCCGGTTGGGCACGAAAGATAGTTCCAGGATTACAGCGAGAATCAATACATGAGATAATGAAATATTTCGGGTCTTGGCCTTCTTTAACAAGATCGGCCATTAATTCATGATCCCCTTCGTAGTGGTAATGTTTGAAACTTTTTACGCCGTCAATTAGATCCTGGGTCATGTGTTATGCCGCCTCCTTGATCATGTCCATAAAGCGGCCAAATAAATAATGACTATCTTGGGGGCCAGGAGAGGCTTCGGGGTGGTATTGCACACTGAAAGCAGGTTTTGTTTTGTGGCGAATGCCTTCGTTAGTTTTATCAAAAAGACTGATATGGGTCACTTCTACATCATCAGGTAAAGACTCAGGTAATACTGCGAAGCCATGGTTTTGACTGGTGATTTCGACTTTCTTAGTTTGTAAATCTTGTACAGGGTGGTTTGCCCCACGATGACCCTGATGCATTTTCGTGGTCTTACCGCCCAAGGCAAGTGCCAGCATTTGATGACCTAAACAAATGCCAAAAATAGGCATGTTTTTATCAAGTAAGGCTTTAATAGTTGGAACGGCATATTCGCCTGTTGCGGCGGGGTCTCCAGGACCATTCGATAAAAATACACCATCGGGTTTATGTTTTAAAATGTCTTCGGCGCTTGTGTTGCCTGGGACAACGGTAACTTTACAGCCTGATGCGGCAAGGCAGCGCAGGATGTTACGTTTTGCACCAAAATCCATGGCGACAACATGTTTAGCGGGTTTGTCCTGTTTGCCGTAGCCGTCTTTAATATTCCAAAGTGTTTCATCCCATGAATAGGTTTGGGTACAGGAGACTTCTTTGGCGAGGTCTAACCCTTCCAAGCCTGACCAGTTAGCGGCCTGTTTATGAAGGGCTTCTAGATCAAACTGTCCGTCGGCTTTGTGACAGATCACAGCATTAGGCGCACCAATATCACGGATATGGCGTGTCAGGGCGCGGGTATCAATACCGCAGATGGCTGCGAGGTTATGGCTTTTGAGCCAAGCATCAAAATGTTGGCCTGCGCGCCAGTTGGCTTCGGTGGTGATATCATCACGCAGGATCGCGCCGCGGGCGTAGGGGGTAATACTCTCAATATCTTCATTATTCGTGCCCACATTCCCAATATGAGGGAATGTGAAGGTGATAATTTCCCCCGCATAGGACGGATCTGTTAGAATTTCCTGATATCCTGTCATGGAGGTATTGAAACAAATCTCCCCAACGGCAGTGGTTTCAGCACCGAGTCCTTTACCGTAAAGCACTGTTCCATCAGCAAAAACGATCACAGCACTTGCATCTTGGGGGGGCTTCGATATAGATTGATTTTTGATTTTTTTGGGGGCGTTATTATCAGGTTCTTGCGCCATAAGATTTCTTCCAGTTTCCGTTCATTTAAATGGTGTCACTGGAAAACATTGTAATAGATTAACTTGTAAGGAAATGGAAGTAAAAAATGAGCATTCGTGACGATTTGACCACAGCTTTGAAAGAAGCACTTAAAAATAAAGACCAAGTGGCAATGTCGACCATTCGTCTGATTACGGCAGCGATGAAAGACCGTGATATTGCAGCGCGCAGTTCGGGCAATATGGATGGTATTTCCGATAGTGAAGTTCTTTCGATGATGCAGTCCATGATTAAACAGCGTCAGGAATCTTCTAAAACCTATGCCGATGCGGGGCGGGATGATCTGGCTGAGCGGGAAATTGATGAAATTCAGGTCATTGAACGCTTTTTACCACAGCAAATGGATGAAGCCGCCACATCCGCGGCAATAGATGCAGTCATTACAGAAACAGGTGCTTCTAGCATCAAGGATATGGGTAAAGTCATGAATGAACTGAAAACCCGTTATGCAGGCCAGATGGATATGGCCAAGGTCGGCGGCGCCGTTAAGGTGAAGTTGGCGGGTTAAAGATACATATCGTGTATGCTCTTTATCTTCCCTCTCTTCTTTAGTTCGCGAGTTAAGGAGTAGTGCATCCCTAACTTTACAGTCATTTCTGCAAGTAGGATTCCTAAAGTAAGGGAACAGAATCCTTGTGTTAAACCTGTGCTAAATCCTGTAGAAACCCCTAAGGGTATTGATAAGGGAGCGTGAAGCCGACTACTAGAAATATTTTTGTAAAAATTTTCTATTAATTCTGTATCTGTCAATTCGTTTGCTGAATGTGTTCTAGGAGAGGATTTAGCTTGCGGATTAAAAAGGAAACAAAGCGTTCTGAGATTCATGATTTTGATTATCAACACATACAATTTTATGTCAATAAAATTGTATTGGTAAAATTAAGAATCCGCGCTAAAACATAAGTTATGACCATATCGCCACAACCCACAGTCGTCATCCCCGCGCAGGCGGGGATCCATGGTGTTTTTTGGGTAGACACTATAGGCTCCCGCTTTCGCGGGAGTGACAGAAGCGGAGGCGCGGCATGACCATACCGCCGCGTTTTATGGAGGAGCTGCGATCGCGGCTTGTGCTGTCCGATATTATCGGGCGGAAGATACGTTTGACACGGGCAGGGCGGGAATTTAAGGGCTGCTGCCCATTTCATAATGAAAAAACCCCGTCTTTCTATGTCAATGATGACAAGCAATTCTATCACTGTTTCGGCTGTGGGGCACATGGCGATGCTATCGGATTTGCGATGCAGCACGATAATTTATCTTTTATCGAGGCGATTGAAGCCCTAGCGTTAGAAGCAGGAATGGAAGTCCCGCAGCAATCCCCTCAGGAAATTCAAAAAGCCAAGGAAGAAAAGAGCCTCTATTCCTTGATGGAAGAGGCCACGCGCTGGATGGAAGCGCAGTTGCGGGATATTTCCAACAGGGAGGCTTACCGCTATATCACTGAACGCGGTAATACGAATGAGCAATTAAGCGCCTTTCGTGTGGGATATGCGCCATCTGATGGGCAGGCCATTCGTAAGGCGATGCAGGCGGAAGGGTATACCGACGAACAGATGATTGAAGTTGATTTCCTGATGGCTCATCGGCCATTACAATTGACGGATCGTTGATAAGAGCCCGAGCCATGGCAACCCGTTGTTTTTCTCCTCCTGAAAGTTCTGCAGGTTTGTGT
>Ga0116152_10000444_pt1 | contig 33515 bp, 22 predicted proteins | sample AD_UKC119_MetaG_FD_89894 | JGI IMG/M metagenome (GOLD analysis project Ga0116152, IMG submission 89894) | Active sludge microbial communities of municipal wastewater-treating anaerobic digesters from Hong Kong - AD_UKC119_MetaG | ecosystem: Engineered > Bioreactor > Anaerobic > Digestate... | reverse complement strand
CTCTCTCCGATCCAGGATCGCCCGAACCTGATGCATGAACGTCGTGGGACGATCGACCGCCGGCACGCCGAACATCAACGGGAGTCGCAGGATGACTGTGGCGTCTGATTCGATCAGTGCGAGCTCCGCTTCAGCTTTCGTCGCGCCGTAGATGGACGTCGGCGCCGTCGCGTCCGATTCACGATACGGGGCTTCGATACCGTTGAAGACCAGATCGGTCGATGTGAAGACCAGGCGTGCGCCGATCTCTTCGGCGAGATCCTTGAGCCTCTCAGTGACTTCGAAGTTGATCAGTCGCGCGTGATCCGGATCTCGAAACGCGTCGTTCACATTCGTCACAGCCGCGGTATGCAGGATAAACTGCGGCCGAAGACGGCGAACAAGGTCGACGAGTTTTGTCGTTTTGGTCAGGTCGATCGAGATGACTTCGCCGATCTCGGGCCGTGGGCCACGTTCGCTGACGGCGCCGACCGCGGCCGCGCCACGTTTGGCAAGCAGGCGAAGCAGTACGCTTCCAAGTTGACCGCCCGCGCCAGTGATGAGCCAATCCGTCGCCATGGCATACCCCTTGCATCCGACCTCCTGGACCGAGTCTATGCGAAAAATACGCAGTTTCAATAAACTTCGGTAAGATGCGTGAGATGACAGTTGTCAATCTTGTCGGGCGTTGTCGGCGCGCGCCGTTGATCGCCGCGTTCGCGACTGTATTTCTCCCGATTGCCTGGGGTGTCGGCCACACGTATGGCGTGACACCGAATGGCGCCGTCGCCGGCCGGACATACCGATGCGGTACCGATGTCATTCCGCGTATTTTTCACAGGGCCGCGCTGCTTCAGGACGGACGTGTCATGGTCACGGGGGGGCTTGGTCTGACCCTATCCCCGGCCGGACTGATTTCGCTGCGAGATATCTCGATCTTCAATCCCGCGTCGCGAGAATTCTCGACGCCGCAATCGGTCGACGGAAACGCGATGCGCCTCATCACAGGGCGCGGCAGCCACACGATGACAACACTTCTCGACGGTCGTGTCCTGATCACTGGGGGCAATGTTGGGGGCAGCGGGCGGCTGACAGGGCGTCCCGATGTCACGACGGAGCTGATCGATCCCGATGCGCCGGAAATTCGAACAGGCCCCGACATGAACGAGCCGCGCGCGTACCACACGGCGACACGACTGTCGGATGGTCGCGTCCTGGTTGCGGGCGGTCGGTCCTGGCAGCTGTTTGATCCGGAACAGAACGTATTTTCCGCCCCCGTCGCCATGGTGCGCACGCGAACGCGACACGCCGCAGTTCTTCTGCCGGCGGAGCATGTGTCAATGAGCGATCGCGTTCTCGTGATTGGAGGACTTGGGAGCGGCGGCGGATGGCTGGAAATCCTGGACCCGGCGCTCATGGCGTCGCGACAACTCCTGGCGACGCTGCCTCAGAGTGTGAACGATCTTTCCGCTGTGCGCATGGCAAACGGGCGCGTATTGATCGTCGGAGGCCAGCTGAATTCCACGCTTCAGACGACGACTTATGTCGGCGTGTTCGATCCCGTCGATGAATCACTTCGTGAACTGCCGCCGATTCCGGATCGGGGACATGGAATCTCGGACAACGAACTGATCGCCATCGGCGGATACGCCGTCGTGTTCGGAGGAGAGCAGCAGGTCGGTCGTGAAGACACGGAGCTGGACTACATTGCGATCTTCAATGGCGAGTCGGAGCAATGGGAGTTCGTCGGCGCCATGCTGCAGCCGCGCGACGACTTCGCGGCGGTTCGGTTTGACGACGATCGCGTTCTGCTGATTGACGGCGCGTATTCGAAGTTTGGCGTCGAAGCGCCAACAGCAACGTCGGAGATGTTTGAGTTGACGCGTGTCGTCCTCGGCGACATGAACAACGACGGCGCTGTGACCACTTCCGACGTGGGCCCCTTTGTTCGCGTAGTGCTGGCGCCGGATGAAGCAGACGCGATTCGGTATCGGGCCGCCGATCTCAACAGTGACCTGTATGTTGACCGGCGCGACATCGCGCTGTTTCAGGACAGGCTGTCGGGCGCCGCCGATGATCCGTAGGGCCTGACTTGGTTCATTCGGCAGCGGAATTCGTCGGCGCGGCTTGCGGCGCCGAATAGGCGACTTCTCCGCCGACGTAAGTGGCGACGACGCGCGTTCCCGCGATCTGGTCGGCCGGAACGCTGAGGATGTCCCGATCGAGAATGACGAAATCGGCGAGGGCGCCCTGCGAGATGCGGCCCAGTTGGTTGTCCAGCGACGCCTCCGCCGCGCCGGCCGTGTACGCCGTCAGCGCCGCTTCGATCGGGATGTTCTGCTCGGGTACGAACGTCTTTCCGTCCAGCGTCCTGCCGGAAACGGCGGAGGCCATGCCACGGAAGGGGTTGAGCGAAACGACGGGCCAGTCACTGCCGAAACAAACGAGGGCCCCGCTGTCGAGCAGCGATCGGTAGGCGTAGCTTGTTCCGCATCGCTCGGCGCCGATGGCCTGTTCGGCGTAGCGTCCATCGTCGGCCTTGTGCAGCGGCTGCATGGAGGCGGTGACGGGGATGTCGGCGAATCGCCGGATATCCTCCGGCAGAAGATGCTGCGCATGTTCGATCCGCGGCGCCGGCCAGGGGACGGACCTGTCGCGGACGACGCCGTTCTGATGCCGTTCCCTGACGACAATTCGGGAGTAGATGTCGAGGACCTCGTGATTCGCCTCGTCGCCGATGGCGTGAATCGCCGGCGCGAAGCCGGCGTCGTAGACCGTTTTGCACATCTTCTCGAGCCGTTTCTGATCGAGCATGGCTTCGCGAAGCAGTCCGTGGGCGTTCGGATCATGATTGTGGGTGTGTGTGTACGGCGCCGCCATGTAGGCGGTCCTGGACCCCAGTGATCCGTCGGCGTACTCCTTGAAGCCGACAATGCGAAGCCGATCGTCGGCCTCGGCGCGCTGCGCTCGCGGGAGCATTCCAATCCAGTCGGGCTCGCTCAGGTACTGGCGGATACGGATGGGCAGGGCGCCGCTGCGCCGGGCGCGGTCGAACGTTTCGAACGCGTTCCAGTCTTCCATCGTATGAACACACGTGAGTCCGTTCGCCAGCGCGTGTTGCGCCGCCCGATCCAGCGCTTCCGACAGTTGGGCCGCGGACAGGGCGGGGACGCGCTTCGCCACGAGTTCGATCGCAGACTCCTTGAGAATTCCGGTCGGTTCTCCGGTGGTCGGATCGCGCTCGATCAGTCCACCCGGCGGATCAGCGGGACCGGTTGCGTCGATGCCGGCGATCTTCAATGCGACGGCGTTCGCCAGCGCCGCATGGCCGTCCATTCGATGAAGCAGGACGGGGACATCGCGCGTCTTCGCGTCGATCCAGTCGCGACGCGGCTGCGTGGAATCCGGCCAGCTCTCCGTCGACCATCGGCCGCCCAGCAGCCAGGCGCCAGGCTTGCGTCGTTCGCCGGCGGCGCGAGCGATCGAGTCGACGAACGCCTGACGATCCGCGATGTGACGCAGGTCCAGATGGCCGAGCTGCCTGCCGCCGCCAAGCAGATGGAGATGGGCGTCGATCAGACCCGGGACGACGCGTCGTCCCTCGACGTCCAGCGTTCGAGCGCCCCGTGTCGCGGCGGCGCGAACGGCGTCCTCGGCGCCGACAGCGACGAAATGGCCGTCACGGACAAGAAACGCCGAGGCCTCGGGGGTTTGCGGCCCGGTCCATACGCGGGCGTTGAAGACGATCAGTTCGCGGGCTGTTGACGCACAGCCGATGGCGCCGGGAAACACTGACGAGAGCGCGCCGAGGATCAGCAAGACTCTGTAACGACTTGTTAACCGCAGCGTGAAGGGGCGCATGCTCACTCCGTTTCCATTATTCTCGGCGATCGTTCCGCCGTCGTGGCGACAGCGAGGTTTGTTCGCGTGAACGTGATTGAGATCGATCGACTCGTCAAGACCTACGGCGATCTGCGGGCCCTGGACGCCTTCAGCCTCGCGATTCCGAAGGGAGCGATCTTCGGTTTCCTCGGACCCAACGGCGCCGGGAAAACAACCACGATTCGCATCCTGCTGGGTCTGCTCAGCAGTTCCTCCGGCGCCTCGCGCGTCTTCGGCCTCGACTGCTGGCGCGACCGAACGAAGATTGCCGCGCGTGTCGGCTACCTGCCGGGGGACGTTCGGTTCCTCTCCCGCCAGTCGGGCCGCGCATTCCTCAACTTCTGCGATTACGCCCGTGGCGGGACCAGCGCCGCAGAGATGACTCGGCTCGCGGGGCGTTTCCAGCTCGATCTCGATCGGCGGATTCGGGACTACTCGCGCGGTATGAAGCAGAAGCTGGGCCTGATTCAGGCGCTGATGCATCGGCCGGAACTGATGATTCTGGATGAGCCGGGAACGGCCCTTGATCCGCTCGTCCTGCAGACGCTGTATGACGAACTGCGAGGCGCCGCTGCGGAGGGGAGATCCATCCTGTTCAGCAGCCACACGCTGAGCGAAGTGGATCAACTGTGCGACTGCGTGGCCGTGATCCGCGCGGGGCGGCTCGTTGAGTCCGGCGCCATGTCGGAGCTGCGCGCCCGGGCGCCGCGGCGCATCCTGTTCGCCCTCGAGCCGGGGGCGTCTCTCATCGAGGCGCCGCATGGCGCCTTTCATCGTGGCGCCAATGCTGACAATCGGATTGTGGGGACGTGGATCGGCGACACACAGACGCTGCTCGACTGGCTGCGCGCGATGCGCCTGACGGATCTCGAGATCGGACCGCCAACGCTGGAGGAAATGTTCCATCGGCTGTATCGCGATACGACTGCGGCGCAGGACGGGGGGGCCACTCGATGAACTGGGTCCTTACGCGTAAGGCGCTGCGAGACTACGGCTGGTTGATTGCGGCGGCGGCCCTGCTGCTGTTTGGGTTTGTGATCGTCTTCGTCTTCGCGGCCACGAGCGTGAACATCGAGCAGCGGCTGGACATCATGAAGACGCCGTGGGTGCGGCGTCTGATCAGCTCGCTGATCGGAGGAGACATCATCGATAATTTCACGCGGACGGGGATGATCGCGTTCGCCTTCGCCCATCCGGCGGCGTGGGCCATGATGCTGACGTTCATCATCACGACGAGTTCAGGGCTGATCGCGGGCGAAATCGATCGCGGATCGTTCGATTTCGTGGCGACACTGCCGATCTCGCGAACCCGAATCTATGTCACGTATTCGATCGTTCTCGCCACGGCGTGCGGAGTTCTCTGCCTGGCGATCTGGCTGGGGGCGTGCGTCGGCCTGGCGTTGATCGGCGAAAAGGACGCCGATCTCGGAACGCTGCTGATCGTGGCGGGGCATCTGTACGTCACGTGCCTCTGTATCGTCGGCCTCAGCATGGCGACGAGCGGTATGTGCAATCGGCGCTCCGTGGCGATCGGTATCTGCTTCTTCTACGTCTTCTACTCATTCGTTCTCAATGTGCTTGAAGCGTTCTGGCCTGCGGCCGAACGCATCGGATTCACGGGATTCATGCACTTTTACAAGCCGCTTCCGATCGCGCGGGACGCCGCGTGGCAATGGGACAATCTCGGGATACTCATGTCGGCGGGGCTGGTTATCTGGGTGATCGGCTGGTTGCGATTTGCCCGGCGGGATCTGCCGGGAGCGTGACGCAATGCGAATTTCCGACGCCGTCCGGGCTGGCGTTCCAGGAGGATTTGCGTGAACGACCGCGCAAGTCGAATCGCGACCATGCTGGCTGTCGGTCCCCTGGCCGTCGGCTTCATTGCTGTCATGGGGCATCCGACATTCTTCGGCGCTCTGGAGAACGGCGACCAGATCTTCATTGGATTGGTGACGTTTGGCGCCGTCGCCGCCACGATGGCCCTCTGGTGGCAATTTGTTGACTGGAGTGTGCGTCGGGTCCTCCTGACGCTCCTGATGACAGCGATGCTGACGCTGCACCTGATCGTATACAGTCCCATCTGGGACGTCGGCTGCATGAGTGATTTCCTGGTAACCAATCAATCGCTCGGCGTCTACGGACTGTGGCGGTTGGCGTGTCCGTTGATCTGGTGGGGCGTCTTTGTGTTCGTGCGGCGCGAACAACGACGTCGAATTGGTGGGAGGCGTGCGATGACGGCGACGGCGGTTCGACTGGTCGTCGGGATGAGCCTGATCCCGATACTCCCGGCGTTGTTCTTTATTGGCTGGGTAGGGCTGAACGATCACTTCGGACTGGACGATGAACTGTCCGGCGCCATCACGATCACGACGTGCATTCTCGTCGCGGTGTGCCTCTGGATCGCGATCTGGAGAAAGGCCGTCCGTTGGACACGATTCCGCATCTGGGCAACCGCGATACTCGCCGCCGCGATGCTGCCGTCCGCCATGTCGCCGTATTATTCCTCCGCGAATGACGCCTACGAGACGATCGTGATGAACTCACCGCTGCTTGTCTGGGGCATGTGGTTCATCGGCACCGCCTGGCTATGGCGGGAACCTGGTGCGCCCGACGCCGCCGAGTCGACAGGCCTGGTCGCGGCAAGTCCCACATGCCCGAGTTGCCGATACTCCCTCCGCGGGCTGGCGGAGGCGAAGTGCCCGGAGTGCGGCTGGTCCGGCACGCTGGACGCGGTCTTCGAGGCCTCCATGCCTGTGGCGGACGTCTAGGGCGCAGGCGCAGCGCGTCGGCGTCTCAACGCACGCGGGAAAGCGTGCTATAGTCCCGTCTATGGTGAACAAGGAACTCTCCGCCGTCTTCAACGAAATCGCCGCCCTGATGGAAATCCTGGGCGAGTCGAAGTTTCGCATCAATTCCTATCAGCGGACGGCGCGCACCCTGAAGGATCTGACGAAGGACGTCGCCCAGCTCGCCGAAAGCGGCGAACTGGAGAAGCTCCCGGGCGTCGGCAAAGCCACGATCGAGAAGATCCAGTCCTACCTGAAGGACGGCGCGATTGATACGCATCAGGAACTTCTGGCGAAGGTCCCGGCCGGTCTGCCGAAGCTCCTGTCCATTCCCGGCATGGGACCGAAGAAAGTCGCCCTGGCCTGGAAGGAACTGAACGTCGAGGGAATCGAGGACCTGAAACGCGTCATCGCCTCAGGGGAACTCGCCGGTCTCAAGGGCATGGGCGAGAAGAGCGTCAAACAGATCGCCGATGGCATCGCCTTTGCTGAGTCGACGAGCGGACGCACACCGCTCGGGCTCGCGTGGCCGCTGGCCGACGAACTTGCCGCCGCCATGCGCGGCGTGGCGGGTGTGCGGCGCGTGGAAGTGGCGGGCAGTCTGCGACGAGGCTGTGAGACGATAGGCGATCTCGACCTGCTTTGCGAATCCGACGACGGTCCGGCCGTGGTTGCCGCCTTTACATCGCATGCGAAGGCCAAGCGGGTGCTTGCGTCGGGTGATACCAAGGGTTCGATCATTGTCGAGCGACGCGATGGTGAGGAAATCCAGGTGGACTGCCGTGTGGTTCCGAATGCGTCCTTCGGGGCGGCGCTCCAGTATTTCACGGGGAGCAAGGAGCACAACGTCCGCCTTCGGGAGCGCGCCATCAGGCGTGGATGGAAGCTGAACGAATGGGGGCTGTTTGAGGGCGAAACCCAAATCGCCGGCGCCGATGAGTCGGAGATCTATACAAAGCTGGATCTGCCGCACTTTCCGCCCGAGCTGCGCGAGGATCGAGGCGAATTCGAACTGAAGCAGTCGCCGCGTCTCGTGGAGATTTCTGACATCCGCGGCGATCTTCACACGCACACGACGGCCAGCGACGGCAAGGACGACGCCGAAACAATGGTCCGCGCGGCGTGCGAGCGAAACTACGAGTTTATTGCGATCACGGACCACACCAAGTCCAGCGCGATCGCCAACGGTCTCTCCATCGATCGCATGTGGCGACAGATCGAGAAGATCCGTCAGTTGAATGAGAAAATCGATACCGTGAGCGTTCTGGTGGGCTGCGAGTGTGATATTCTCGCGGATGGCGAGCTGGACTATCCGGACAGCCTGCTCGCGGCCTGCGACTTCGTAGTTGCGAGCGTTCACTCCGGGATGCGTCAGGATCGGGAGAAAGTCACGACACGTGTGTTGCGGGCGATCGAGAGCCCCTACGTCAACGTGATCGGCCATCCGACGACGCGCCTGATCAATCGCCGTGAACCGATCGATCTGGACATGGAGGCGGTCGTCGCAAGGGCGGCCGAGACGGGGACGGCGCTCGAGTGCAATGCGTCGTGGCAGCGGCTCGATCTGCACGATCGACACATCCGCATGGCGCTGGACGCCGGCGTGAAGATCTCGATCAATACGGATTCACACGCCGTCGCGCAGTTCGATCAGATGAAGTTCGGTATCGTCACGGCTCGCCGTGGCGGCGCGACGCCGGCGGACGTGATCAACACCTGGCACCTGCCGAAGATCCGCGAGTGGATCGCGAAAAAGCGATCTATCTGACACCACCTTCGCGCGTTCGGCAATACCCTCGAAGCGAATCCATGGTCGGTTCGATCAGGCGCAGCAGGTGCGCCCGTCACCGCATGCGCAGCGAATGAGTTCGTGCGATCCGGCATCGCATATGTCGTTGACCAACGGCTTGTTGCAACTACCCAACTTGACGACTTGATCATCAGATTCGGGGCGCCTATTGTCAGGAGGAGACCGTGTAGGGAAGTCTGATCCAGGCCGGGTCCGGACCACGGTCTCCAGATCATCGATCGGGTTGGAGGAACATTTGATGAGGAAGGGAATTGTCTTTCGGCGAGCTTGCGCACTTTCTATTTTCTGTTGTCTCACGTCATCATCTTCGCATGCGGATATCATCATCGATTCGTTCAATCGCCCTCATTCCGCAATCGCCACATTGCCTGATTTGACCGACACGGATTGGGCGACGGGGACCGGCATTCTGGGTGGTCGGCGGCTCGCAACAGCGTTTGTCAATTTCACCAGCGGCAGTATCCGAAACACCGCGAATCTCAATGGCGCGGATTCACTCATCTGGACCGCGTTTGGCGCCAACGAAGGTCTGGTCAGCGTGCAATGGCCGGATCTTGTGGATGCCGACCTGACGGACAATCACACCCTCGGAGGGTTCGAGCTGGATGTGACCTACAACATGGGGGAGATAGACCTTCTCATCAGTGTGACCGATGTCGAGGACAATAGTGCGAACGCGGAACTCACAATTCCAGCGCCGTGGATGGGGTTCAAGACGTACTTCATTCCGTTCAGCGCGTTCTCAGGTATCGATATGACACATGTCAGGCAAGCCCTCCTGGGAACGAACGGCTTCATTGGGCCAAACGAACAGATCCACTTTGGCGAGTTGCGCGCGGTGGCGCCAGAGCCGTCGGCGTGCGCCCTGTTTGGACTCGCAGCTGTCGCACTGGCGCGTCGTCGTCGTCGCGACGGCGTCCGCTAAGAAGTTGACGCGGGCCCGGCTCCGAACCGGACTTATCGGCGACGCGGCGGGCGCCTTCAAAACCGGCGGTGACTGGATCTAGGATAGATCCATGTTGAGTCCACCGGCCGGAGAAAGGAAGGCGCATATTGTCGTGTCCCTGGTTTCGCCGTGAGTCTGATCCAACCCATCGGAGCCTTTACGCCCGGCGTTGTCGCGCTGCATGCGGCGCTTCCGCACGTGACGCTTGCCGGCGCCATCGCCGTGTGGCGCCGCCGCGCGTGCGCCATCGCGCTGGGACGATGCTCCACGCCGGCGTATCTCCTGAGCCTCTCCTGTGAACACGCGTCGAAGCGGTCATCGCGGCTGACGTCCTACGCCGAGTATCTTAAGGCGCTGGCCCTGCAGGACGCCGCCGCGATTGCTGACGCGCGAATCGACGCCGCCGACGTGACGATGTCTGCAAAGCGAACGCGGCTCTGGCCCTGCGACTACCCCGTGATCGAACCGATTATCGACGACGCCTCGACCGCGCGTCCAACGCCGCAACAGACACTCGGCGCCTATGTCGATGTTATTCTGTAGCGCACAACGCGCATCATGACCGCGCATCTCCGAGTCGCCCCAGTCACGCGGCGGCTGGCGGTCGCGAAGGCGTTAACTCTTCTATGCTGATTCAGACCTCCCACACTTCGCTGACCGCCTTCCGCGAAGCAACGAAGACAGGAAACGACTGACCGATGGCGTCGGCCTGGGCGTCGAGCGCCAGTTCCGGGGCGTTGTTCTGTTCGCTCAGGTGCGCCAGTCCGAGCCACTTCAGCTTAGCGCCGCGAACGAGCTCACAGGAGAGTTGCGCCGCCTCCTGATTCGAGATGTGCCCGGCGTCGCCTGAGATTCGACGCTTGAGATGGGGCGGATAGGGACCGTATTCGAGCATTTCCGGATCGTAGTTGCTTTCCAGGTAGGCGGCGTCGACCTCTTCCAGCGCGGCGCGGAGGGCGCCGAAGGGATGGCCGAGATCCGTGAAGACGCCAAGTTTCCTGCCATCATGCTCAATCACGAAGCAGACGCCGTCCACGGCGTCGTGCGGTGTTCGAATCGTATGGATCGTGACGCCCTTGATGGTGAAGGACTCGCCCGCCGTGAAGCGCCGTACATCCTCCATCTGACCGACGCGGCTGCGCGCGGCTCGCCACGTGCGCTCCGTGACATACGCCGGGACGCCGTATTTCTTCTGGAGCACACGAAGACCGCAGATGTGATCGGAGTGTTCGTGCGAGATGATGACGGCGTCGCAGTCGGCCGGATCCCGACCCCGCGCCGCGAGGCGAAGCGCCATCTGGCGGCCGCTGATGCCGGCGTCGAAGAGCAGCCGCGCATCGCCGGCTTCGACGTAGATCGAATTGCCGTTGGACCCGGATTGGAGCGAGAATGTCAGCACGAGCAAAAGGTATACGCGGGCCTCACGCCGGACGCAAGAGAGCCCCGGACGGATCGGATCAGAACTTCGCGGCGATCGGCATCCGACGGCCGATACCGAACGCGCGGGACGTGACTTTGAGCCCCGTCGCCATCTGCTTGCGTTTGTACTCGTTCAGGTCGACCAGGCGCGCGACTTTGCGGACCGTCGTCTGATCGAATCCCGCCTGGATGATGTCGTCAATCGATTCGTCGAGTTCCACATAGCGATGCAGGATGGCGTCGAGGATGTCGTAGGGCGGAAGCGACTGCTGGTCGTGCTGGTCCGGCCGCAACTCGGCCGAGGGCGGTTTTTCGATCGTGGACAAGGGAATGATCTCGCGAGACGCGTGCTCATTCATGTGACGGGCAAGCGCATAGACCGTCGTTTTCGGCAGATCGCTGATGACGGCGAGACCGCCGCACATGTCGCCGTAGAGCGTGCAGTACCCGACGGCGATTTCGCTCTTGTTGCCCGTCGTCAGCAGCAGCCGGCCGAATTTGTTGGACAGGGCCATCAGGAGATTCCCGCGAATGCGGGCCTGGATATTCTCCTCGGCGATGCCGGGCGCCGTGTCGGCAAACCAGGGCGCCAGATCGCGCTCCATGGCGCTGTGAATGTCCCGAATCGGAATCGTCAGGAGCCTGACGTCCAGCGCCTCCGCCAGTGCGACGGCGTCATGGACGCTGTGATCGCTGCTGAACCGGGACGGCATGGCCACGCCGAGCACGTGCTCCGCGCCGAGCGCCTCGACAGCGATCGCGCACGTAACGGCGGAGTCGATTCCGCCCGAGAGTCCGAGCACGACGTTTTCGAAGCCGCACTTGTGAACGTAGTCGCGCGTGCCGAGTACGAGCGCTTCGCGGACCGACGCAATTGCGTCCGGATAGGGCTGGATGTCGCCATGACACGCGCCGTCGGCGCCCAGTTCGACAACTGTCAGATCCTCACGGAACCCGGCCGCCCGATGAACGAGATTTCCACCGGCGTCGCACATGAAGCTGGCGCCGTCGAAGAGCAGTTCATCATTGCCGCCGACCTGGTTGACCAGCAGCATCGGTCTTTGGATGGATCGGGCGTGCGTGCTGATCAGCGTTTCTCGATAGGACTGTTTGCCGACGACAAATGGAGACGCCGAGAGATTGATGATGAGATCGGCGCCCGACTGGGCCAGTTCCTGGACAGGCTTGCGCCGATAGCGGCGTCCCGCGAAGCAGGTTTCATCCGTCCACGCGTCTTCGCAGATCGTGACGCCGATCTTCCGGAGGCCGTCCGCGCTCTTCAGTTCGAACATGGCGGAGGTGGCGGCGGGTTCGAAGTAGCGATGTTCATCGAAGACATCGTACGTGGGCAGCAGCGACTTGTGGGCGATGGACGCGACGTCGCCGCCAGCCAGAACCGCCGCCGCGTTGAACAGCGTGGCGCCTTCCTTTTCGTAGTTTCTGTCGACAAACCCGACGACAGCGGCGGGGCCTTCCAGCGTCTCCTTCGCGAGACTTCGTATCGCCTCGATGTTGCGATCGACGAACTGCGATCGCAGAACGAGGTCCTTGGGCGGATAGCCGGGGATTGTCAATTCCGTAAATACGACCAGATCGACCCGCAGGCTGCGAGCCCTGTCGATCATCTCTCGGATGCGTTGTGTGTTGCCGTGGATATCGCCGACGATGGGGTTCAGCTGCGCGAGCGCGATTCTCATGGTTGCGCATTATACGCGCCGCAGTTCGGCCGGCGACAGGCGCATCGAGCGGAAGCGAGCCTGTCGGCGGGCGGCGCCACGCCGGTCGGTATTCCTGAATCCCCTGGCGACATTCGAACCGACCGCTTACTTCCGCGTAGGATTGGTATCGACCGGTCGCGCATCCGGCGCGTCATCCTTGCGCCGTTCGTCGGTTCCATCCGCGGGAGTCCGGTTCAGTCCCAGTTCATCGATCCTGTTGAGAATTGCCCGCCAGTCGGGGCGCATCCGGACAGTCGCCGGGAAAATCTCACGGACGACGCCCGATCGATCAATCAGGTAGGTCGTTGTGTGGTCAAAGCGATCCGTCTTTTCCCGATTCAGATCGGCGACGATGTCGAACCTGGGTGTCGGTCCCTTGAACGCCTTGAGAAACTTCGCGTGCAGCTTCAGGTCCGTGTCTTCCTGCGACACGGCAATCACGATCGTGTTTCGCTTCTCGAATTCGTCGTACGATTTCTGCAGTTGAACCAACTGCTTCGCGCAGTAAGGTCACCAGAAGGCGCGATAGGTCGTAATGACGATGTTCTTCTTTCCGAGGTGTTCGGCGAGATCCACGAGAGAGCCATCCGCCCGCGGCAGCTTCATCAGCTTCGGTTTGTCGCCCAGCTGCAGTCCGTCGTCGCCGCTCCATCGCGACATTGCCGCATTTGCCGAGACGGATCGGGTGTCATCCCGGAGTGGAATCGAAATACGCTGACGAATAAACCACGCGTCGGCGCCGCCTGGTGGCGAGGCGTACGCCAGCACATTGACTGCGAAGCTGTCGTCGGCGCCGGGCGCGGCGCTCAGGGTGAACTCGAAGACGGTCTCGGCGCCGTCGGCCATCCGTTCCTCCGGAAGCCGAAGGAACCCCGCCTTGCTCAGCGCCTTCGCGTCATTGGCGCGATCGCCGACAACACGCGCACAGGCCGGTGCGTCGAGCTGGATGACGGCGTTGGGGAGTCCGGCGTCGCCGAGTGTCCAGCCGTCCTTCACGTCAATTCGAACCACCAGCCTCGCCGTCGCCCCCTTGGCGAGGGGACCTTCGAGGCGCGCTGTGGTCCGGAGCGTATCGGCCGGCGGCGCCGATGCGAGTGACGCCGACGTCAGGGCAATGATCGTTGTGAGAAGCATCCGCGATCGGGCCTCCAGAAAAAGGGAGATCGCACAGGCGGGGCGTCCGCCCGTGCGAAGTCGGTCCCGATTGGATTCCCAGATGCGGCGCCGCGATTGCAGGACTTCGCCGAATCCGAAGGGGATTATTCGCCCGGGTCCATCCGAACGCGCACCCCCGGAAGGGGCTGGCCGTCAGTTCCCTCGATGTGGGCGGCAAATGCCCAGTCCCCGCCGCCCTGGTTGACCTTAAGGCGCAGTTCGTTGACGCCCTTCCTGAGTCGAACCTCAACGCGATCCTGTTTCGACGTGTAGGCGCGGCCGATGTCCCTACGATGGACCTCTTCGCCGTTCAGCCAGACGACGAGACCGTCGTCGGAGCCGATGGCGATGACAGCGTCCATGTCGGCCGGCGCTTCGATCCACGTCACGGCGTACATAACGGCGTCGTGAACGCGATGGCCGTAGAACTCGTCGAAGTCCGTGAAGAACTCTTGGGTGAGGTTGTCGCCTTTGTGGATCTCGCGCACGCGCTTCCGCCAGCCGATTTCCCTGCCGTCCTTGCCTTTGAATTTTGCATTGGCGTCGAACGACGCCGTCTCCGGCGGAAATACCTTCGCCAGGCTTTCGCTGAGCGGGCCGGCGTCGAACGGTCCCGCAATCCACCAGCCGTTGATCGAGGGCAGGACGACGTGATTCATCTGGAGTGTCACGCGCCGTGCGTCGCCCGCGCCCGTCGCGGCGGGCAGCGCCAGGTTGACGTCGATCCGGATTGCGCTCGTCTGCCAGACGGCGTCGGCGTCCTTCATTGTCGATTCCAGTCCGATGCGCCAGGCGCTGCTGGCGGACGCCCGCACACCCTGAAGTTTGAATGAGGCGGAGGTCCGTCCTTCGATCTTCCACGGCGCATCGACGTGAATCGTCGCGACGCCCTCCATCGCGCCCGTCGCGCTCAGCGCCTCGGTCGTGCCGATGCTGAGTTCGGCGTTGAGCGTCGGACTGTTGGGATCGGGCTGCGTGACGCTGATGTCCGCGACGAGACCGAGCAACTCGATCATCGCTTTGCGTTTCGCGTTATCGTCGGCGCCGGAATTCGAGACGGCCGAAACGAACCGATGCCAATCCGTGGGGACTGACCTGAGCAGCTTCATTGCCGCCTGCGGTGTCGAGGCGACAGACTTGATGCGTTCATTCAGCTGAGCGATCACATCGGGAGTCGCGGCGCCGAGGGTCGCCTGAACATCGCGAAGGATGCGAAGCCGACCGCGAAGGCCCGCGTCGAGCTCGCTGCGATTTTCGGCGTCATCATCGAATTCCAGTTCGATCCTGACGGCCTTCGTGATCGGGAGGCGCGGCGTCTGCACGACGATCGTCAGCGACTCCGGCTCATAACGCCAACCGGTGGAATCCGCGTCCTGCACGAGCGGAAGCTCGTCGTCGTCGAGTTTCACTTCCTTGGGCGGCCAGGAGTCCTCAATGCGGATCTCGTACATACGCTGTGTCGGCATGCCGGCGTAGGTCCCGCTGGCGCCGGAGATGTGGATATCCAGATCGTCGTCGTCGCCCTTGGTTGTGATCGTCTGACGAGAAAATGCGCCAGTTTGATAGGCGTCGCTGATGTTGTCGTCTTCATAGAGCGACGCCGTCGACGTGACATCCTTCGCCTGATGGAACACGTGCACGATCAGTCGCTCGATCGGCGCCTCGCCCAGGCGCGTGCGCGTCGGCATGGCGGGGATGGCGCAGCCTTCTCGAACAAAGATCGGCAGTTCATCCAACGGGACGAGCAGCATCGCGTTTGTCGGACCGTTGTACACGCGGCCCGTGAATCCCTCGCGCCAGCGTCCCGGCGGCAGCCAGACGTTCACAGGCGCAAGCCCCGTAGCGGGGTCGGCGGGGCGGCAGATCGGCGCAACCAGCAGCGCGTCGCCGTAGAGGTATTCGTCCTCGCGGCCGTACGCCTCCGCCAGCTCAGGCCACTCGTAGTAGAGGGGCCGGCAGAGCGGCAGTCCCGTGTCGAAGCATTCACGGGCTGCGGTGTAGATATAGGGAATCAGGTGGTAGCGGAGCTGGAACGCCTTTCGCGCCGCGTCGAACGCCTGCGGCGGGAACTTCCAGATGCGTCGTTCCGCCAGCGGGTTCTTCGTTGTGTGCGTTCGGAGAATCGGGCTGAAGGCGCCGAACTGGATCCAGCGGGCGTACATCTCAGGATCGACGGGGCCCGGCATGTGGCCGCCGATGTCGTGGCTCCAGTAGCCGAAGCCGACATTGCCCGCCGTCGCCGTGAAATAGGGCTGGAACGCAAGCGAATCCCAGTTGCAGTGCGTGTCGCCTGAGAAGCCGATCTGGTAGCGATGATTGCCGAGACCGCCCCAGCGACTGAAGATCAGCGGCCGACGACCGGTCTGCGAGGCGCGCCGCGCCATGTCGTTCCAGTGCAGGTAGTTCAGCCAGGGGAGCGGATCGAGTCCCGCGACATCCGTGTGGGTTCCCTGCTGCCAGTCCATCCACCAGAAGTCAATGCCCCTGGCTTCCATCGGATGATGCAGCACCTTGAAATACGCGTCAACGAAATTGGGGTCCACGCAGTTAAACGGAATTCGCTCCGTCGTCGCCGGATCAAGCCCCATCTCCCTGCACATGTCCGCGAACTGCGCCTCGTGCCTGCCGACACCATCCGCCGGATGGAGGTTGAGCGTCGCCTTCAGTCCGCGATCGTGCATCTCCTTCAGGAAGCCATACGGATCGGGGAAGTATTTGGGATTCCATGTATAGCCTGTCCAGCCATCGAGATGCCAGTCCATGTCGATGACGAGCACATCGAGCGGGACGTCGTGGGCGTCGAAGCCGTTGACCAGGTCCCGAAGTTCGTCGTCGGAGTACGCCCAGTAGCGCGACCACCAGGCGCCGAAGGCGTAGCGCGGCGGAACGGGGACACGCCCGGCAACGCGCGTGAAGTCCGCGAGGGCCGCCTTGTAGTCGTGGCCGTAGGCGAAGAGATACCAGTCGATCGCGGCGCCGTTGTCGCGGGGCGCCGGCCACAGTCGATTGTCACGTGTTTCAAGAACCACGGCATTCGACTCATCCACGATCGCCCAGCCATCGCGCGACAGCAGGCCCTTCTCCAGGCTGGTCGCGCCGGAGATGCCATCGAGCGTGCGGTAGGTGCCGAGCAGATTGCCCGACGCGTCCGCGCCGGGGCGCCACGTGATCGTCCGGCCGTTCATGGCGAACTCGACAGAGAGGTTGTCGGCGCTGAACGGCTTGCCATCGTCGATGTAGGTCAGCGTCAAGCGTGGCGTCTTCAGACGCAGCGCCCTGACGCTGGACGATGTCGCCGACGTTTCGACGCCTGAGAATGGCTGATTGAGATCGCGATGGATGAACGCCAGCGTCGGTCGGTCCTCAAACTTGTCTGCGGCGTCGTATTCCATGCGAATGATCCCATCCGCAAGGCAGGTGAAGCGCGCGTGTCCAAGGGTCTTCATGTTGACTCGCTCAGCGGAGACGAAAGGAATGTCCGAGCCCGAAGTCTGGCCCCGGGCGGACGCTGGCGCAGGCAATGCCGCCGCAATCATGCAGGCGATGGTTCGAAAATACATTGGATCAATCAACCTCCAGTGAAGACAATCAGGTCCGTCGCGATCGTGTCGCAGCGAAGCGTCGCCATAATAGGGGCTTTTGTTACGCGATCAAAATGCGCAGCGCGGTAACTGTCGCATGGGCGCCGCAATCGCGGCTGGATGGGGCGACTCTGTCTGATAGGATGAGCCGTGGACGGCGCCCGCGTCGTAGACATGTCATGAAAATCCAACGCGCAGGTGACACATGATGACTGAGAAAGTACCCGTCAGCCTGAACCTGAACGTCCGAGGCATGGGCCTCTCGGCGACACTCGCGATCAAGGAGCGCTGTCGAGCGCTCGCGGCCGAGGGGAAAAACGTGATTGACTTTGGTCTCGGCCAGTCGCCGTTTCCCGTTCCCGACAGCGTCGTGGAGGCCCTGCGCGTCGCGGCGCCGGAGAAGGATTACCTGCCCGTCAAGGGGCTGCCGGCGCTTCGCGAGACGATTGCCGAGTTTCATCGGAAGACGGACAAAGTTGAGGCCACGAGCGACAATGTGATCGTGGGGCCCGGCTCGAAGGAGCTGATGTTCATTCTGCAGGTGGCCTTCTACGGTGAGATCCTGCTGCCGTCGCCGTGCTGGGTATCCTACATTCCACAGTCCCGAATCATCGGTCGGAACCATCATCTCATCGATTCGTCGCTGGAGACTCAATGGAAGATCACCCCGGAGTCGCTTCGCGCCATGATCGCGGACGTGAACGACGACGATCGACCGCGGCTCCTGATCCTGAACTACCCGTCCAATCCGACGGGGCTCTCCTACACGGAGCGGGAACTGAAGGAACTCGCGGAAGTCTCAAGAAAATACCGATTGATCGTCCTGTCGGACGAGATCTACGGGCAGCTCCACCATGACGGAAATCACGTGTCGATCGGTCGATTCTATCCCGAAGGGACGATCGTCAGCTCCGGTCTCTCCAAGTGGTGCGGCGCCGGCGGCTGGCGGCTGGGAACGTTTGTCTTCCCGCCCGATCTGAAATGGCTCTGCGACGCCATGGCCGCGATCGCCAGCGAAACCTATACCTCTGTCTGCGCGCCGATCCAGTACGCCGCCATTCACGCCTTCCGGACCGACGTTGTGATCGAGCGCTACCTGTGGCACGCCCGGCGCATCCTGACCGCCCTGGCGGACTGCTCCGTCGCGACGCTCCGCGCCGCCGGCGTCCAGGTTCCAAAACCCGAGGGCGGGTTTTATCTCTTCCTGGACTTCTCAACATTACGGGATCGGCTTGAGCGCCGCGGAATCCGAACCAGCGCGAAACTGTGTCAGTTGCTGCTCGACGAGGCCGGCGTGGCCATGCTGCCCGGCTCGTCGTTCGCCCGTCCCGCAAACGAACTGACGGCTCGTCTGTCGTATGTTGATTTTGATGGCGCCCGGGCGCTGTCGGCCAGCGAGACGATCCCGCTGGATGAGTCGCTTCCGGCCGACTTCTGCGAACACAACTGCGATCGGGTGCTCGACGGCATGCGCCGCATTGCCGATTGGGCTCAGCGCGAAGCGCCATCCGCCTGAAAAGTCATCGCGGCGCCGCCGACTGCCGTGAAGCCAGCGCGTCCACGGTATAGACAATCAGCGCCGTCCAGATGGCGGCAAAGGTCATCCAATGGTGCGTTGTTGTCGCTTCATGATAGACAACGGCGCCAAGCAGGAGCTGCAGCGTTGGCGCCAGGTATTGCATGACGCCGATCGTCGAGAGGCGAAGCCGGCGCGCCGCATTGGCGAACCAGAGCAGCGGGACGGCGGTCACGACGCCGCCCGCCGCCAGCAACAGGTCCAGACGCGTCGTCTCGTGCAGGAAGATCAATTCTCCCGTCCGTGAACGCCAGATCAGGAAGCCGATTGCAATCGGCGCGAGCATCGTCGTTTCGATGGCGAGTCCCGCAAGGGCGCCGACAGAGGCGACTTTTCTGAGCAGCCCGTAGAGACCGAACGTGAACGCGAGAATAAGGGAAATGACAGGCGGCTTGCCCAACCGAACTGTGAGGTAGGTGACGGCGATGGCCGCCAGCGCAACGGCGAGCCACTGAAGCGATCGCATGCGTTCCCGAAGAAAGACGAATCCCAGGACGACGGAGACGAGCGGGTTGATGTAGTACCCGAGACTGGCTTCCACGACCTGGTTGTTCCCGACGGCCCAGATGTAGGTGTACCAGTTGCAGGCGATCAGTATCGTCGACGCCCCCAGGGCCGTCATGGTTCGCCAGTTTCGCAGCGCCGCGGCGATCGTCGGCCAGCCCCGCTTCAGTTGAAGCAGCGCCGCGAGAAAGACGACGGACCAGATCACACGATGCGCCAGGACCTCAATCGGCGGGACACTCTTGACCGCCTTGAAATAGACGGGAATCACACCCCAGGCGAGGTAGCATCCCAGCCCGTAGTAGACACCGCGCCTCGTCTCGGCGGCGTTGTCCTGATCTGAGGTGTGATCGGATGTCAAGCGTTATCTCCAGTCGCCGGCGATCGTTCGCATCGCCGGGTGAATGCGTTGGCCGTCGCGTTGCGGATCCTAGCGACGTCCGCCTCAAAAAACAGAGGCGATTCTCACGATAGCGGCTCCCGTCCATCGGGCGATTGCCGTGGGGACGCCACCGCCTACAATCCGTCGCAAGTTGTTTTGGAACGAGGAGTGAGGCATGCCCATTCACGCGACGGCCGTGATCGACAGCAAGGCGGAAATCTCGGAATCCGCCGACATCGGCCCCTACGTCATCATCGATGGCCCCGTGCGCGTGGGGCCGCGCGTGCGCATCTTCGCCGGGGCGTACTTAAGCGGCTGGACGGAGATCGCAGAGGATTGTGAGATCCATCCGCACGCCGTCGTCGGTCACCTGCCGCAGGATTTCCATTTCGAAGGACATCGCTCCTATTGCAGGATCGGCGCCGGGACGATCATTCGCGAGCATTCGACGATCCATCGCGGCACGCAGCCTGAGAGCGTCACCTCCCTGGGCAAGGGGTGTTTCCTGCTCGCAAACGCCCATGTCGGCCACAACTGCGAGATCGGCGACAACGTCAAGCTCTACAACAACACGCTGATCGCCGGGCACGCGATCATCAACGACAACGTCATCGTCAGCGCCGCCGCGATGGTCCATCAGTTCTGCCGCATCGGCGAAAACGCGTTTGTCTCCGCCGCGGCCCGTATCAAGCAGGACCTCCCGCCATATCTGATCGGCGCCTTCGAATCCACATGCGTGTCCTACAACGCCATTGGCCTGCGACGTTCCGGTCTCTTCTCGCCGGACGAGATTTCGGAGGTGCGCCGCGTGTTTCGCGCCCTCTATCGCACGAAACAGTCTTTCACGAACGCGGCTGAGGCGCTCCGCGCGACTGTGACGCAGCGGACTGGGCGCCGCATCCTGGAATTCATCGCGACGCCTTCGAGACTGGGTATCATACGAGGTCGAACCGGCGCCCACGCGAACGAAACGGAGTTCGAGAGCGCCGCCTCCATGGGCGACGCGTCGATCGAGGATTGATCGGTACATCAAGGCCGAGCCAGAACGTCTTATGCAAATGTCGTTACTCACGCATCTACTGGGGCCCCGAAGCGCGTTCGACGGGGGGCTCTATCTTCCGGACCGAAAAGCGTCCCTGGCCCGCCGGCCGATTCAGACGCTACATCCGGAAGGACCCCTGCATGTGCCTCTGACGGTGCGTCGCGACTTGCCGACAGAGCCCGTGGTGCGGCCCGGCGATCGCGTCGTGCTCGGCCAGGCGCTGTCCCGGGCGGCAAATGATCAGGCCGTCGGCGTCCATGCGCCGTGCGCCGGAACCATCGAGGCCCTGAAGCGCGTGTGGACCGTCGAGGACGGATTCCTGCCCGGCGCCATCCTGTCGCCGGATGGATCGAATGAGAGAACCCGGCAGCATCAGGGCTGGGACAACGAGTCCATCATCGTTCAGCTCGCGGAGAACGGCGTCGTGTGCGATACGCCGCGGGCGCCGCTTCACGTCGTCATGCGGGAGGCGATCTCGGCGGGCGTAACGGACCTGATTGTCAACGCCATGGAAACGGAGCCCTATCTCACGGCCGATCTTCGCACGCTTGTTGAGTTTCCGGGCCGGATGATCGATACCACCTGCGAGCTCGCGGACGCCCTCGGCGTTTCCCGCGCGATACTCGCCGTGCCGTTTCGACATCGCCGCGTTGTCAGGCGGCTGCAGAGCGAGGCCGCAGGGCGTTACGTCGAAATTGTTGCGCTGTCGAATCCCTACCCGCAGTGTCATCCCGTCATGCTCCTCAAGGCCGTCCTCGATCGCGAAGTTGCGCCTGGCGCCTCGATTTTCACGGAAGACGCGATCGTTCTGCCGATGGCGACAGTCCGTCGCGCATCGGACGCGCTGCTGAGCGATCTGCCGACGACGCACGCGCTGATGACTGTCGCGGGCGATATCGTCGAGCACGCCGGAACCTATCGCGTGCCGATCGGAACGCGGCTGTCCGATCTTGCCAAACGTGTCGGGCTTGTCGCGCCGGCCGCCCAGGTCATTTACGGCGGGCCGCTGACGGGCAGCGCGTTCGGCTACGAAGAGGCCGTTGTCACACCGGATTCCAAGGCGCTGCTCCTGTTCGGACGCGCCGACATTTCGCGACCGGTTCCCTGTGTTCGCTGCGGCTGGTGTGTCGAGGACTGTCCCGTCGGGATCGATCCGCCGGCCCTGATGCGCCTGGAGACAGAGTCCGTGTGCTCGGACCAGAAACGGACGTCGCTTCGCGCCTGCATCGAGTGCGGTCTGTGCAGCCATGTCTGTCCTTCCCGCCTCCCGTTGTCAGAAACGATCGTTCGAAATCGCATCCGATTTACGGGTGGGGACAGTGCTACGGAAGGGGGGACGCGACATTGACGACTGAGGCGTCCTGGCTACTGTCGCCCGCCGCCCTGCGCGGCGAAGCGCCGCATCGTCGAGGCGTCAGCACGCATCGGCACATTCTCCGCACCTGGATTGCCGCGGCCGGCGTCGTCGGACTGGTCGGCTGTGCGTTGTTTGGTATCGACGCGCTGCGCGTCATCATCGTAACGCTGCTGTTCACATTCGGCGTCGATCTGATGTTTGTCGTCACGATGCGCCGCGCATCCGGCGGGCGTTTGTCACGCACATTCCTGATCGGCGTCCTGGCGGGACTGACGCTGCCGGCGGACGTCGACTGGCACGTCGCGGCGATCTGCGGCACCGTGGCCGCGACAGTCGGCAATGTCATTTTCGGCGGCTGGCTGCATCCGGCCCTCGTGGGGCGCGTCTTCGTTCAGTTTCTCTTCTGGGAGAAGCTGTCGCTCGCCGGCGCGACAGTCGCCGTCGGCCCCGTCCTCTCGGCCGCGCACCTGTTCATGGGTGATCTGAACCAGGCGGCGAAAGTCGAGCATTACGAAGGATGGATGGAGACGACACCGCCGTCGTCGAAGGACGCGCTGCTGCTGACGCCGCCACTCTGGTCGCTCCGCCGGTTCGCCCAGGGACACATTCCGGCCGACGGGGATCTGCAGTTCGAGCCGCTCCTGCGAGATGCGCTGCCACCCTGGATTGACGCGCTCATCGGCGCCGTGCCGGGGGGGATTGGTGAAACATCCACGCTGTCGATCATCATCGTCGGTTTCTTTCTGATTTATCGTGGCTACCTGCGCTGGCAGTTGCCCGTGGCCGTGCTGGTCTCCGCCTTCGTGGCCGCGTCGATCCTGCCCATCGAATCCGGGGGGAACTATGTGTGGTTCCCTGTCTTCGCCGTGGAAGGTGGCAGGGCGGTTGGGCTTGCCTACGTCCTTTATCACCTGACGGCCGGGCAGCTGATGCTTGGCGCGTTTCTCCTTGCCGGCGACGTCGTATCATCGCCCATGCGGGCTCACGGACAGGTGGTCTACGGGATCGGGATCGGCGTCCTGACGATCTTCATGCGGCTTTACGGCGTTCTGGAATGCGAGTGCTACTGGGCCATCCTGATCATGAATGTCTTCGTCGGTACGATCGATCGATTCACAAGCCGGCGCGTCCTCGGGACGGCGCCGGTCGATGAAGCGGTCCCCGCCTGATTTCGCCATTTCCCCTGCCACTACCTGACGCTTCGTCAACACCCCGGCCGGCGCGTCGGCGGCCAATGGTACGCCACATCGGAATATTCACGCGTCGCCGCGAGTTACAGGGGGCAAGAGGTAGGTACGCGAGAGGGCGCCTGTCGGGCGAACGCCCCGGGGCTCTGACTCCGCGTCGGGAAGGTGGGAATCTTGGTCAGAAACAGCCTGATTTGTGTGTGCGCAGCGTTGTCCCTGGTCGAAGTCCGGCCGGCGACAGCACAGCTCGCGGGCGATCTGAACGGCGACTGCGCCGTCACGATCGACGATGTTGTATCCTTCGTTGATGTCCTGATCGGCGTGGAAGATGACACGGATTTGGTCGCGGCCGCGGATGTCGACGGCAACAGCGTCGCCGACGCCCGAGACATCGAGCCTTTCGTTTCTCAGCTGATGACGATGGCGCAGTGCGCCGTCTGCCAGACGCTTGCCAGCGGATTCGCCGGCGGCGATGGCTCCCTCGGAGATCCATATCAGATCTGCAGCGCCGCCCAGCTTCAGCTGGCGGGGAGTCATCTCAACGCCAACTTTGTACTGATCGATGACATCGATCTGGCCGGCGTGACCTTCACGCCGATCGGCGTGACGACGTTTGGTGACGACACGGTTCATTACGACGCGTTCTTCGATGGCGCCGGACATCGTGTCAGGAACCTCACGATTCAGCGTCCGACAACGGACGTGCAGGGTTTGTTCGGCAAGCTTGGACCGAACGCCGTCGTCCAGGACCTGGGCGTCGAGAACGTCAGTGTTTTCGGAAAGCTGTGTGTCGGCGGCCTGGCCGCGGAAAATAACGGCGTCGTTCGAAGGTGCTACACGACGGGGAGCGTGACGGGGTCCGTCTACGTCGGCGGGATGGTCGGAGACAATCGAACGACGATGAGTGACTGCCATTCGCGCGCCAGCGTCAACGGCACATCGAGCATTGGCGGCTTTGCGGGCGTGTCCTTCACGTCGCCTACGTACCTGCGTTGTTACTCAACGGGCCCGGTGTCCGGGTCGAATTCGATTGGCGGCTTCATCGGTCGATTGCTGGGAACCCAGACTGTGACGGGGTGCTACTGGGATACGCAGACCAGTGGACAAGCGACAAGTGTCGGCGGATCGGGGCTCACGACTTCCCAGATGTTCCTGCAGTCCAGCTACGCGGGCTGGGATTTTACGTCGACGTGGACGCCGCCGGCCGGCGACTATCCCCGGCTTCAATGGGAGTAAGGTTCGAACGGCGGCGTTTATCCGCCGGACGACTGTGCGTTTGCGTCCGCGGGGGCGGCGGCTGGCGAAGCGGCCGGCGCCAACTGACTGGTACGAGCCCGCATGCACAACGCGATGAGCTTCTGCGTGTCTGCGCGCACCGCGCTCAGGGGCTCACCCGCGATGATGCGGCCTTCAAGCGCCGCCGCCAGTTCGGAAAATGACGGGAACCCACACGACCCTGAAATGGACTTCAGCGATCGAAGTGCGATCTCCGTGGCTTTTGCGTCGTCGCGCGCCATCGCGCTGGAGATCGCGCTGATGCGATTGGGCAGCTCCTTCACGTACATCGCGACGATTTCTCGCATCGATGCGACGTGCTCAAATTCGCTGAAGATCGGCTCGCCCTGCAGGCTGCGGATCGCGTCTTCCAGGTCGGAGCGCTTGTAGGGTTTGCTGATGTATCCGTCGCAGCCCGCTTCGAGGCACTTGGCCTTGTACTCCGGTCGTGTCATGCCCGTGGCGGCGACGATTCTCCCGGTATAGCCGGCTTCACGGAGCGTGCGAGTCGCCGTGACACCGTCCATCTCCGGCATTTCCACATCCATGAAAATGATGTCGTAGATTCCGGCCTGCGCCATCTCGACCGCCATCTTCCCGTTCTTCGCCAGGTCCACGTGGGCGTTGAGTTCGCCGAGCAGTTGCCTGACGAGGTGCTGGAAGAGCATGTCGTCTTCCGCCACAAGGACGCGCGGTTGCGCGGCCTTTGCGGCGTACATGGCTGGATCGATCGTCTCGGAGAAGTCGAGGGTGATCTCGTGAATGTTCGCTTCGACGTGGCGACAATCGTGGACGATGCCGGCGTGGTCCGTCCAGGCGCCGTAGAGTGTCGTCAGGCGAATCGTGATCGGTGTGTTGGCGTGCAGGAATCCGCCGAAAAGAAAGCGGATTTCGTTGGCGCCGATCACGCGCGGCGCGATCAGGTACGCCTGCGAGCGATTGTCCCGCACATTCGTCAGCCGAAGGACGGCCGGCTTGCGATAGGAGAAACAGGGTGACTTGGATCTCGTCGGATCGACGGTCTCCGTCTGGGCGTCCAGCTCCTCCAGGAGTCGGTTGATCTGGGGCGCCTGGCTGCGAAACGTTCGGATCAGCTCCTGAGCGTCCGGTTTCGAAGCTTCGTCCTTGTGTGTTACCCGTCCGGGTGACATACGCGAGGCTCCATGCGTTCAAACGTATTGTTCTGGTTGCCACTCCACCACTCCGGAGGCGAAGCGCTTCGGTGCAAAAGGTACAATTCAGGGTTCGGATGTCGCGGGACTATGTTGCAGAAGTAAATCTGGGGTAGGCCGAAATCGTGGTGAATCGGGGGCGGGCATTGGCGCGGTCGTGGAAACTCAGGTCAGGAATTGGCAAAATCCCGCAGCTGCAGCCCACGAATCCGATTACGTAAGGGTACCGATTGTCCTGGGTGTGATTGAGATACTCTCTGTCATGAAATCTGAGATCGCTCACTCGGGATGAACTGGCTGAACTTTCCGCAAGATGCTGGGCGCCGCATCTCCGGCACTATTGCCGCGAGCCGAAGATCGCGCAATGGCGCGCAATACTCCTTGTTGGCGCGATCCGCCCGGCTCACATTGAGCGTGTCGTCGGGGATTCGGGCGGGGCGTTCGCTTCCGTCAGGAACTGAGGGGGGACGGCGTCAACCAGCCAGACCTGGTTCGGCGTCCGGAAGAACGCGAATCCCGCGGCGTGCATCCTGCCCGAGTCTACACGAAGCACGACGGGCTTTCCGTGGCGCATGCCGACTTTGACCGCCGTGTCGTAATCGCCTGAAAGGTGCACGTGCGATCGGCTCATGCGCCTGAGGCCTTCGATACGGATCGTGTCGAGCACGCGCGTCGCGGTCCCGTGATAAAGCGTCGCGGGTGGGACGATGGGTTCGTATTCGTAGTTGACTTCGACGGAGTGGCCCTGCTGCGCGCGGATGCGTTCGCCGTCCTCGCTGAACGCGAATCGCCGCTTGTCGTTGTTGGCGACGACAAAGTCGAGCTGCGCCCGTGTGACTATTTTCCCGTGCGCCGACAGTGCGCTGAGGAGCTCGTCGACTCCGACCCAGCCGGCGGCGTCCAGGGACAGACCGACTTTCTGCGGTTCGTGTCGCAGAACAAGGCTAAGGAACTTGCTGAGTTGTTTGGCTTCTTTTTCGTTCATTTTGATGTCACTCCGGCCACTTCGCGGGGATCATAACTGGCGCCGGATTCCCTGTCATCAGGGCGGTTTTGATCGTCGGCGCGATCGGGCTTAGATTGGGGCGACTGAAGGACGTTGGAACAAACGCTCCGAGAGGAGGCGCGATATGTCGGTGAAAATGACGTTTCTGGGGCATGCGGGATTCCTGTTCGACGATGGAACCCACCAGGTGGCGATCGATCCGTGGCTCACGGGCAATCCTGTCGCCACGATGAAGCCCGCTGACGTGAAAGTGGGCCACATCGTCGTCACGCATGGCCACGGCGACCATTTCGGTGACGTCGAGGCGATCGCGAAGGAAAACAGCGCGACGGTCTACTGCGCATACGAGGTCATGGAGTATCTCAACGAGAAGGGTTACGAGAAGGTTCAGCCGGGCAACACGGGCGGAAAGCTCGTCGGCGACTTCGGATGGGTCGCCTTCACACAGGCCTTTCATTCCTCCAGCTTCAACGGGCGTTACATGGGCCAGCCCATGGGCGCCGTTCTCCACATGGGGGGCAGAACGATCTATCACTGTGGCGACACCGGGATCTTTGGCGACATGAAGCTTCTCGGCGAAATCTACAAGCCGGATGTCGCCCTGATTCCCGTTGGCGATCGATTCACGATGGGACCGGAACTTGGAAAGATGGCGGCGGAGATGATCGGCGCCAAGGTCGCGATTCCGATCCACTACAAGACGTTTCCCGGCATGCTGGCCGACGATATCTCCGCATTCGCGCCCGCGGGAATCGAGGTCAGACCGCTGGCGCCGGGCGAATCCTGGACCTGCGCCTGATTCCGAGCCTCGTCGCGGGTGGCGTGCTTGCCCTTCATAGCAACCATGAGAAGTCTTGACGACGCGTGCCTACCGAGCCACGCGCGTCAGCAAGTGGCCTGGCGACCGGAGGGACGCGGCGTCAATCCCGGACCAACGAGTGGCGCTCGGGACACGCCATCGAGCCTCATGCGTTAGTCGGAATTCGCGCAAGGGGCATCAAGCCCTAAAGGCGGACACGTCCGACGAATTAACCTGAAGTCCACTCACGCGCCAACATGCTCCCCTTGGAGGGGGAGACTGTCCGGGAATTGTGTCGCCCTTTCAGGGCTAAGCCCGAGGAAGAAACACTAACCACGGGTTGCGCTCCGACCGCTGTGCGGTCTCCGCTCCACCTGTGGCTAAGAACTCACGCTCCTTCGGAGCTGTGTTGGCCTTGGAAACACTGGCGTTTACGACGGTTCTGCAAATCGGAAATTCTCACTCGAATTCCCGGACAGCGTCCCCTTGGAGGGGGAGCATGCCACCCATTCGTGCGTGGCGCGACACATTGACACCTCGACCCGCCACCTATCGCGCGGCTTCAATCCGTCGTGTTTCGGGGAGCATCGCGAGATCGGCAAGGCGCGACAGCGGGATGTCACCGACGACGACGTTCGCGGCCGGGACGCTTGCCTCCAGTTGCAGTCCCGCGGCGGCCATGACGTCGAGCGACGCCTGCGCCGTATCCGACGCCAGCACGCTGACGGTCACGCCCTGCGCGCTGATTCGCGGCGACTTCTTCAGCGCCTTCGTGTCGACCAGCGCCGATGGGGACGCGCCCGCCATCAGACTGAGCAGCGGGGCTTCCAGGCGACGGGCGATCGTTCTGGAACGCTCCGCCGCGGCGTCAAGCCTGTCGGCGGCGTCCGCCATCACGACCTTCAGCGAAGGCGTTGGTCCCATGGCGCCGCCGCGCTGGCCGAGCACGGCGTCGAGCAGCTCGCGCGCGAGGGCGTCGTGCGGATGGGCGTCGAGAAAGGCGAGGGCGTCATCCGCGCCGGCGAGGCCCGCCCGGATTCTCGCCGCCAGCCGATAGACATCCGGCGCCGTCGACGGCGCCTCGAACCGCGCCGTGCGCAGTCCCGACAGCCATCCCGCGACGGCGGTGTGAAACGCCCGCGTGTGCGTGATGGAGACGCGATCGCCGCAGACAAGGACCGACGTTCGAACGTGGCCCGCCTGGGATCTGGCATTGAGCTCAGTGATGGCGGCAAGGTAGTCCGACATCCGCCATGTCGGTGGAAGGACCGGCGAGTCGACCGTCTCGCGAACGATCTGCGGCAGGTCCTCGACGGCGAAGAAGTCCGCGATGTCGTACGTGACGCTGATCAGTCCCAGCATGCGCTCGGCGGCGGATTGCGTCGTGATCAACAGTCCATCGTCCGTGAGAACGAAGTCGAGCGGCTCCCGGGTTTTCGAGCACGCCCGAAGAACCGTCATCAGGGCGTCGGCGAGGGAACCGGCTTCGATCGTTGCTGAGAACGTCGAGTCGCAATCGTAGCCCGCGGCAAAGACGCTCGCGGCGTCAATGCGGATGTCCGAATCCGCGGCGACGGCGAGCTGATCGATGGCCGACTCGAGAGTGGCGTTATCAAACACCATCTCCGGTACGGATCGATCAAAGGCGGGTGTCGAGGCTTCGGTCTGTGCGGGCGCTGTGGGTTGAGTCGCGTCGCTCTGCGTCACGCCCTGCGAGTCAACACGCTCACTCGCCGACTGGGGCGCCGATTCGATGGAGGAATCGAGTCCGGCGGCGGCAAGGACGTCAACGGCCTGATCGACGGGGACAAGGGTGTTGAGGGTTCCGGTCGGAGTTGATTTTGCTGTTTCGGCGACTCGCGGATCGTATGCCAGGAAGTCGCGGCCGGCCTTGGCGTCCACGAGTCGTTCGCCGTCCACTGATGTCGAGGCGCCGGAAGGACGCGCAGTGGCGCTGCTCGTTGTCGCCGTTCGCGAGCTCTCGACAGATGGGTCTTGCGCCTTGGCGGCCTGAAGCTCTCGAATGAGCTCCTGCGCCTCCTCTGACGTCAGATTCCTGACCGGAAGGACGTATCGTGTTCGGGCGCCCGCATGCGTCGCCTTGTCCTTGCCGACTTGTTCGGAGGAAAACAGCGAGGAGACGGCGGGAATGTCGCCCATGACTGGAGTCTTCGATCCACCTGCCGAATCAGCGTTGGACGCATCGTACCTTTCCCCTACGAAGAAGACATCGCCCGAATCGACGCCGCTATCCGTTGGATCGTTCGCCTGATTGGCGACGAACCGTCCAAACGAATCCGAGTCGTGACTTTCGCGAATCTCAAACCGCAGTACAGATTGACCGGCGGCGGATTGGAGTGCGACGTCTCCCAATTCAAAGTACACCTTCTGGTCCTGCGGGGCGACGTCAACGCCTCGGTACGGGAACCCGAGCGGCGTCGGTGGTCTGACTGGATCGTTCGACTGTCCAGCGTCGTACCCCTCAACGTTGAAGGGGCTCGCGGCTTCACCTACCAGGGCGAACGCAACCGGGAAGTCGGGGTCCGATGACGTTCCAAAAATCGACTTGTCGTCGTCGTGAGAGTACGCGTAGGCGAAGGACGAATTGACGCCAAAGACCGCGGAATCGTCGGCGTCGTCAACGTTCGACAGTGAGGCGTCGAGCGTTGTCGTTGAGGGCGAGATGAGCTGACTCGGCGTCGACCTGGCGCCTCGCACGACAGTCCAGAAATCCACGCCCGCGGATTGCCCGACACGCGTCTGTGCCTGCGCCCAGTCCCGCGGATCGTCCAGCGAGGATATGACGGAAAGGATTTGTGGTCGCTGGGACTGGCTGAGCCCCGCGTTCCCGCCACCTCCGCCTCCGGCGTCTCTGAGGTCGCCCCTTCCACTGGCGCCATACCCACCAGAAATGAACCCGCCTCCTCCGACGCCGCCGGCTTGCGCCGAGTCGTATGCGTAACCGCGTGTGGCGCCGGCGTGTTCGTCTTCATCGGCGGCGGCCATGGCGGCGTACCGCGCTTTCAGTTCCGGGACCTTGGCCAGAATCGGGACGCCGGCGTCGACTTCATCCGAGGCGCCCGATGTCGCTCTGACCCGACTGAAGGGGACGCCCAATGACGCCGTCGGTTCGACAGGGTCAGGCGCTGTGCCGGCGTCGCTCAGCTGACGGCCCAGTCGATCCACTGGCAGGAAACGGTCCTCCAGCTCGACTTCGCTCAGGCGTCGATCCAGCATTTCAGGCGGATCATTCGACCCGGAGGCTTCAAATTGGAGCAGGAGGCCGCTCAGGTCGTTTTCGATGAGCAGGTCGTGTGTCTCAGTATTCCGGGAACTGATTTTCTCCCGATCCCGAACGCTCTGCTCAAGATCATCCAGTGTGTCGCGCATCCACAGGGCGTTCTCGTTGTCCGGCTCGATGACCAGGACCTGGTCGAGAACCTGGATCGACTCGCCCAGCCGACTTTCCTTGCGGAGTTCGGCGGCCCGGTCCATGAGTTCGCTGATATGGCGAGCCTTGGTTTCCTGGATCAGCGCAATGCGCTCCTGTTCCCGTTGTTCAGGCTCGTGTCGGAATGTACGGATTTCGGATTCGGAATTTAACTGCGCTTCGTCGTCTATGAACTTCTCCAGCGCGACGATGCGTTCCCGGAAACGCTCCGTCAGGGCGGGGTCTGTCTCGTTTCGCTTCGCTTCAATCGTCTGTCTCGCAACGTCGAGCATTCGGTAGGCGACTTCGAAATCGGAATCCAGCACGCTCACGCGGATTTTCCGTTCAATTTCGCGCTGCTTCAACTCCTGTTCGGTCAGCGCCTCGTCAGAATCGTCGGGCGCAATCAGCGTCCCAACACGGAATCCGTCGTTGTCAATCGACTGCGACTCCCGCGCGAATCGCAGATCGTCGAGGAGCCTCTGCATCTTCTGATGATTCGCCCTGGTCTGCGTTACGACCAGTTGGCTGTTCAGCGTGTCGACGGAACCAAGGGTTCCGCCCGCGTCCCGCCAGCTGTTCGGGGCAATCTGAGACTCGATGCGATCGATGAGTGATTGCATCGTGCCATCGAAGGGTGTTTCGTCTTCCGTCGTCGCGTCCTCGACTCGCGACGTTCCCGGGACGGAACCAATGAGATCCTGCACATTGTAAACGTGTACGAGCGTGCGATTCTCAATGTCGTCCTTCGTCGAGATGCGCACAATGCCTTCGTCGACCTCGACGCCGAGGTCCACTTCGCCGCCACTGACTTCGTCGAGAATCAGGTCCAGGGCCTTGCCGTAGGTGACATTCGACAGGTCAAGAGAAACAACGGCGTCCTTCTCGATGGCCACAGCTTCCAGTGCGCTCCAGTCCGGAACGATGTTTAACCCCGTCTGAGTCCGCAGTTCGTCGACCACGTCTTCCAGCGTCGCCTCGTCGAATCGCACATTGTCGGCGCGGGTTTTCAGCACGCCGCGCACCCTGCGCGTTTCCTCGGATTCGCCCAGTTCCTCCGTTGACATGCGTCGCGCCGCGATTTCCGGCCAGTTTTTCGGGTAGGCTGTTTCGGTGACCTCTGCGACATCGGCGACACCGTCGCCGTCCAGATCGCCATTGGAAATATCGGCGCTCTTTTTCGCCTCCTGGGCCTGTTGCAGGGCCAGCTGATACCGGTAGTAGCGCTCACCCGCGACACGCTGATCCACTTCCGCCGTCCAGGACTCGTAGCCCGCCGCGTCGACGATCAGCCGCCGAGTGATATCGCTTTCCGGCGCCCAGTCGTTCGGAAGTTCGACGGGGACGTGAATACGAACCGGCTCACCACCCAGCGTGACGCGGAACTGTTCGACGGCGACGAAGCTCGTGTACTTCGTCATGATCTGGTAGGTCTCGCCGATGTCGACGATTTCCTGGCGCCAGTCTTCAGGGAAATTCCCCTGCTGTGCGGCCTGAAGGTCTCGATTCATGATTGAATCCACCTTCGCGCGGGCCCACAGGCTCGACAGCGCCGTGTGCCGGGGCTCGTAGTCCGGCAGCGTGACGTCGATCGTACGTTCGAACGGACCATTGACCGCGTCGCCGCGAATCGTGATGACGCCATCGCCCGGCGTCTCGTAGCGGGCGTGGACGATGATGGGGCGTTCGTCAAAGAGATCGGGCAGCGTTTCAGGCTGCATATCGACGATGTCCAGGTCGTCGGAGAACTCGATTGTCGGATTGAGCAGCACAGGCGATCGCATCCGAAGTGCGAATCGTTCGGCGGCGGCGAAGGCGTCGTCATTCGAGAGAATCACGTCACTTGCGCCACGGCCCGCCTCGGCCATGCCGTCGAGCAGGTAGCGATTGACGCTGTCGCCGATACCCATGCTGAAGAAGCGCGTCCGGCCCGCCGTCTGGCGGATTTCGTCGATGATCGACATGTCGTTGCCGACTTCACCGTCTGTGAGGAAGCAGACGACGCGCAGCGGCGCCACGGACGTGTCCTCGCCCCTCGCCCTGGCGGCCAGATCCGCCATCGGATCGACTGTGTCGTCGGATTCGAGCGCCATGCGCACGGCGCCCATCATCTGTGTGCCGCCGTCGCTGTCGTGCTTCGCGATGAAGATGTGGGCGTCGTCGATATTCTCGCGCGTGGCCTCGCGCGGCGTCTCCCAGAGCCGTGTCGCGTTGTCGCTGAATGCGATGACGTTGAATGTGTCGGCGGGGCCCATCGCCTCCAGGGCGTTGGCCATGACCTGGCGTGCCTTGTCGAGCGGAGCGCCCTTCATCGAGCCCGACGTGTCAATCACGAAGATCAGTTCCCGCGGAACCAACTCGTCGAATTCCACGCGAGCGGGTGGATCGATCATGATCGTCACGAAGTTCCCCAGGTCGCTCGTGTGCGTGAGAACACTGTCCGTGATCTGGTTCGTCACGGGTCGCCAGCGAAGGACAAAGTCACGATTCGGAATCTCGCGCTCATTGT
>Ga0116152_10000441_pt1 | contig 33650 bp, 32 predicted proteins | sample AD_UKC119_MetaG_FD_89894 | JGI IMG/M metagenome (GOLD analysis project Ga0116152, IMG submission 89894) | Active sludge microbial communities of municipal wastewater-treating anaerobic digesters from Hong Kong - AD_UKC119_MetaG | ecosystem: Engineered > Bioreactor > Anaerobic > Digestate... | reverse complement strand
CTTGCCACCGAGCAGGCCGCCGATACCGCCAGCGCCACCGCCAGCACCGCCACCCCCCATCAGGCCGCCAAGCAGGTTCCCTTTACCACCGCCCGTCAGACCACCAAGCAGGTCGCCTTTGCCACCGCCGGCCAGACCACCCAGCAAACCGCCGGCCTTGCCGCCGCCACCTGCGGTGGAATGACTACCGCCGAATATGCCTGAGCCGGTGGAGGCATGACCACCACCCAGCACTTTGCTGAACTGCTGGGCGGCACCGGAAGAGACCTTCCCCAGGGAACCTGCTCCACCGCCACCAAATCCGGCTCCACCGCCCGATGCCTTGCCGACAGAGCCCATGCCCATGCCGCCACCGCCAATACCTTTTGATGCGCCAATTCCATACGTCATCTGATTTCTCCTTACGCGTAATTAAGGTTTACAACAAGCCAAGACGTAATCCGTTACGTCTCTCCCTTCATCGCTGGTTTATCCCATTACGCGAAGGCTGTAGATGACTTCAGGACTGAGTGGCCCATATCCCTGACGAACTGCTGACAGCCCGATCAGTGGCCGCATTTCAAAGACGAAAAGTTTTTCTCATTCAGCAAAAGCTCAGTTTGTCAAGGACGTAATCTCTACTTATGACGCTACCCAAACCGAATCAGCTTGTGATAAAAATGGACTTTTCTGCAGAAAAACAGCCCGAACATGGATACCGTTTATGTGCGTGATTTGCGCATCCCGGCCCGTATTGGCATTTACGACTGGGAGAAGCGCATCCGGCAGCAGATCCGGATTGATCTGGACATGGCCTGGGATAACACCATGCCTGCCGCCAGTGACGACATCAAGGACACCCTGAACTACAAGTCCACCGCCCGGCGCGTGGTGGAGATTGTGGAGGCCGATCACTATGATCTGGTGGAGCGACTGGCAGAAACCATTGCGACCACCCTCAGGGCCGAAATGCCGATCCCCTGGATACGGGTGACGGTCGGCAAACCGTTTGCGGTCAAAGGGTCCGGCGAGGTCGGAGTCCGTATCGAGCGCGGGGAAAAGCCCTGATGGCACAAGCCTACGTCAGTCTGGGCAGCAATGTCCGGGCCGAGGCTAACATTTGCTCCGCAACCCAGTGCCTGCAGGCGCGTTTCAAGCAGTTGATCAGCTCGGATATTTATCAGAGCCCGGCGGAAGGGTTCGATGGTGAGCCGTTTCTGAATTCAGTGGTCGGTTTTGAGACTGACCTGGATATTGCCAAACTGCGTGCTTTTCTGCGCACTTTGGAAACCATTCATGGCAGGGAGCGTGGCGGTGACAAGTTCGCCCCCCGGACTCTGGATCTGGACCTGCTGCTCTATGATGACGTGGTACTGCCACCCGGCCCTGATGGCAACCTGCCCCATACCGATATTCTCAAATACCCCTTCGTACTTTATCCACTGGCCGAAATTGCCGGTGAACGCCAGCATCCGGTACTGAAACACCGCTTCAGCCAGATCGCCCGTCACTCACAGCTGTTGCGCAACCGCCTGATTATGGTCGATCTGGACTGCCGGAAACGTCCCCAACCGGACGCGTGAGAGAACCGGCTAACCGGCTGATCAACCGGCGAAGTGCTTTTTCAGCTGGGCAATGTAATGGTTCAGGCGTTTATCGAGCTTGCTGCCGATATGAGCGCGGAAACGGCCCAGTGGATTGGAAATTTCGGAGGTTTCGGTGAATGTAACCCGTGTCCCCCCCGGTACCGCCGTGAACACGGCCTGGCGCTTGCCTCTGGGGGTTTTGCCACGCTCCAGCTGCACCACCAGCTCTTTCTTTGGCACTTCCTTGATCTTGCGCAGCACCAGCCGGGGGCCATGAACCGGCAGCTCAACCCAGCGCATGCCTTCATCATCATCCTTGAGCTGCATGCTTTTCAGGTCATCCCGCCACTCCGTCTGTCGTGACAGGTCACTCAGGGCGGCCCAGACCTCATCCAGCGGTGCCTTGACCAATTCGACCCGGGTTGCCTGCTGAGAAGGCGCAATCAGCAAGCCGATCAGGAAAGGCAACAAAAAGACCAAAACCAGAATCCCGACCAGCACCAGCAACAACACATCGTTCATTCCGCTTCCTTCCGTGAACTATTGGGCAAAACCCGGTCATCATAACGCAAAAAACCCGCATTGGCGGGCTTTTTGAAATGGCAAAAACAGCAAGCCATGAACAGGACTTACTTGATTTTCGCTTCCTTGAACAATACGTGCTTGCGTACTACCGGGTCATACTTTTTGAATTCCAGCTTGTCCGGCGTTGTGCGCTTGTTCTTGCTCGTCGTGTAGTAAAAGCCTGTCTCGGCAGTAGAGACCAGCTTGATTTTTTCACGTCCACCTTTCTTGGCCATTATCCCTGCTCCTGATTACTTATACTTTTTCGCCACGCGCACGCAGATCGGCAAGCACGGTATCAATGCCTTTCTTGTCGATGATGCGCATGCCCTTACTGGAAATACGCAGCTTTACAAAACGTTCCTCGCTCTCAACCCAAAAACGGTGCGTATGCAAATTGGGCAGAAAACGACGCTTCGTCTTGTTATTTGCGTGCGATACATTGTTACCTACCAGCGGACGTTTACCGGTGACCTGGCATACACGAGCCATGGGAATTCTCCAAAACTGCGATTCATAATCGATAAGGCGCGTAAGGGTAGCAAAACCCGCACACCCGATCAACAGGATTTTCATGCATTACCAATGCATCAGCTGCATGACGCCCATGATACCAACCCTCACAACAATAAATCGCTGCCACCTTGCGAAGCAGCCGGAAAGGCCGGTAACGGCGGCAGGTCTGGCAGTCGCTCCTGCAACAGGGCATGAAACAGCTGCGCCAGGGCCGGCACCTCCAGATTGCCGGGTGTATGCAGAAAAACATGTGGCACCAGCCCGTCAGCCAGCCAGCGTGCGGTCTGTGCTGCCCAAGGCAACAGCCAGCACCGGTTCTCCGCCAGTACCGGATGGCCGATATAACGCAGCAGTGGCCGGGATGCCGTCACATCCAGCTGCACCGGCAGACGCGGCTTGCGCTCCTGTGCCTCACGGGTGGGCTGGTCCAGAGCTGGTGCCGCATGGACAGGGCGGCTGTCAAAAATCACCCGGTCCACCCCCCGTGCCTCAAGCTCACGGTCATAAGCCACACGACAGGCCGGATCGGTAAAAAAAGCCGGATGGCGGACTTCAACCGCATAGCGATAATCCGTCGGTAACGTATCCAGAAACTGCGTCAACACTGTCAGAGACTCCGGTCCGAACCGGCCCGGCAGCTGAATCATGAAAGGCTGCAGACGCTCCCCCAGTGGCGCCATGCGCGCCAGAAAGGCCGTCACCTCGGCAGCGCAGTGCTGCAGGTGTGCTTCATGCGTGATGGTGCGCGGAAACTTGAAGCTGAAGTGAAAGCCAGCGGGTGTGGATGCCAGCCAGCGCTGCACCATCGCGGCTGACGGCACCGAGTAGAAGGTGGTGTTCCCCTCCACAGCATTGAAAAAGCCCGCATATTGAGCCAGAAAGTCAGCCGGACGGGCGGTATTGCTGAAGAAACAACCTTTCCAGGCCTTGTTGGCCCACAAGGGTGCTCCCAGGTAGTAAGGCAGAGGATTCATGACAGTCATGGACCCAACTGTAGCGAGGGTTAACTTGATTTCAAAGCCCTGCGGGCGCATATACTGCAACAGGCTCCATTTATGAGCAACAAGTCACCATAAGCAATGGAAGGAAAGCACCATGACCGAACAAGCCATTCCCGACAACCAGACCAGCCGTCAGTCCGGCAGCCAGCCCGCCCATTACAAGGACCGCTCCACCTGGATTCGCATCCTGTACATGATCCTGTTTGTCGTCATTTACAGCGTGGTCGAGTTTGCATTAACTGCCCTGGTGCTGATACAGATTGCCCTGCGCCTGCTCACCGGTGAGATCAATGAAAACCTGCGCGCACTCAGCAGCGACCTGTCGCAATACGTTTATGACATGCTGCGCTTCCTGACCTTCAACAGCGAGAAAAAGCCGTTTCCGTTTGCGGAATGGAAACGCGGTCAGGCACGCGACTGAAGCCCCATGGCTCAGACTGCCCAGCTGCTGGCCACCCTGAAAAAACTGCTGAAACGCCAGGGTAAAACCTATGAGGATGTGGCAACCTGCCTGGCACTGTCGGAAGCCAGCGTCAAACGCCTGTTTTCAGAGCAGAGCCTGTCCCTGCAGCGGCTGGACAGCATTTGTCGGTTGCTGGGGATGGAAATCTCCGACCTGGTGCGTGAAATGCAGCAGGACAACACCATCAGCATCAGCGAACTGAGCCATGAACAGGAGAAGCAGATTGCTGACAACCTGGACCTGCTGCTGGTCACGGTGCTGGTGCTGAACCGTTGGTCACTGGAACAGATTACCCGGCACTACAAACTGGAAATCACCACCTGCATCCGCCATCTGGCCCATCTGGACCGCTTGCGCATTATTGAGCTGCAGCCGGGCAACCGTATCCGGCTGCTGGTCGCACCCAATTTCAAATGGCGTGAAAATGGTCCGATCCAGCAGTTGTTCCGGGAAAAGATTGAGGCGGAATATTTCCGTTCCACCTTCACCAGCGACAGCGAACGCCTGATTGTGCTCAATGTCATGCTCAGCGATGCCTCCAACCACCTGTTCCAGCGCAAACTGGAAAAACTGGCACACGAATTTGATCAGATGAGCAGGGACGAGTCCGGGCTGGAAATCGGTGAACGCAAAGGCTCAACCGTCTTGCTGGCCATTCGTGACTGGGACTACAGCGAACTCTACAGCCGCTACCGCAATCCCAAAAGTCGCATCATATAATACCTTTGGCAGCATATACCGGTTTTCATGCCAAATGAATTGCACCATGCGATACCCTGTCGTTAAGCTTCTTTCCATCAGCAATACCGATGAAACGGAAAGGAGAAAGCACATGAACCCCCAGGAAATCGTGATCCAGGGCAATTCTGCCGGTTGGTTACTGTTCGTCAAACTGAGCTTCGGCGTCTCGCTGGCCGCCATGCTGGCTTTTATCTTCTTCATGGAAGGCAGTCTGCTGACCAAGGGCTATCTGGCTCTCAACGGTCTGTTTATTGTCAGCTCCACCATCATGATGTCCAAAACCCTGCGCGATGAATACGAGAACAAAAAACTGGTTAATCGCATCAGTGAAGCCAAAACCAACAAGATTCTGCAGCAGTATGAAGACTGAGGAGGTACTACAGTATGATCGAACTGATCCTGAAACTGGGCACCGCCCTGCGTGGCGGTGTGAGGGAAAATCTGGAAACGCTGGTAGATGCCAATGCCCTGCGTATTTTTGAGCAGGAGATTTATCAGGGCGAATCCCGACTCAAGCAGGCCAGACAGCAACTGGCACAGGTTATGGCGGAAAAGGTGCGGATGGAACGTGAGCTGAAAGGCCTGCAGCAACAGCTTGGCACACTGGAACAACAGGCCGGGGAACAGCTGGCTGCCGGGAACGAGGCAGCGGCCCTGGAAAGTGCCACAACGCTGGTCGGACATGAAGCACGCCTCAAACAGCTGCAGCAGGCCGTTCAACAACTGCAACAGCATGAAGATGCCCTGATGCAAAACCTCAAGCGCAGCCAGACTCAGCTGGAACACTACCGTGCCGAACTGCGGCTGGCACGAGCCACCCAGCACTCACAACAGGTTCTGGGCAGCACCCGGCCTGTGGCGGATAGTGACAACTTCAGCGCCATGCAGGATTCGCTGAGTCGCATTCGTCAGCGCCAGCAGGCGTTTCAGGATCACCTGCTGGCGCTGCAGGCCATCGACAGCCAATTGCAGGGCCAGCCACCGCAAGCACCACAGCAGGAAGCCCGGGCCATTCTGGAGCGGCTGCGCGCCGGCAGGGACAAGGCAGCGTAATCAGACCAGCCAGTCAGCCCGCTGACGTGTGTGCCGGACCAGCCCGGCATTCAGGCCGTCATTGCTCCGGTAACGGGCCAGCGCCTGCTCCCGGCTGAAACCCCAAGCCTGCTGGTGCCGTACCAGCAGGCGCTCCAGCGCTAATGTTGGGTCTGTATCGAGAAACCAGCATTCATCAAACAGCCCGTTCAACCCCGCCCAATCCCCTTCCCGGTACAGCAGGTACAGCCCCTCAACCAATACCACCCGCACCGCCGGCCCGACCTGAAGCGCATCCGGCTCCGGATCACCGACCGAATGATCAAAATCAGGCCATTTCACCATCCCCGCATCAGCACGCAAGGCTGCCACTTTGGCAACAAAACCGGCAGCATCAAAGGTCCAGGGTGCTCCCCGACGTGCAAAGGCTGCGTCCGGGTCCGGCAAGGCGGCCAGCTGCGACCGGCTGAGGTGAAAACCATCCATACCCAGCACCTGCATCGGCAATTCCGGGTGAGCGATGCGCATGGCCTCCCGCCAATGACGCGCAATGGTACTCTTGCCGGAGCCCGGCTGCCCGGCCAGGCCGATCAGCAGACGGGCCGGCTGCTTCCGCTGCCACAGGCTTACGAGGTGTTCAGGCGGATTGGACAGGGTTTGCGGCATCAGGGTATACACCGGCAAAGCCAGCCACCTTCCTTCACCTCAGCCCTGCCTTGATTTTACACGCAGGGACCAGCCACAGATCACTCAATCACCTTCGGCACCAGATAAAGCCCTTTTTCCACCTCGGGGGCCATGGCCTGATACTTCTCGCGCTGGTTGGTTTCCGTCACCACATCCGCACGCAGGCGCTGGACCATATCCAGCGGATGCGCCATCGGCTCCACGCCGCTGGTATCCACTGCCTCCAGCTGATCAACCAGCGCCAGAATACTGGACAGATTGCGAGTATAGGCTGCCAACCGCTCATCGGTCATCGCCAGGCGCGCCAGCTGTGCCACTTTTTTAACTTCAGAATCCGAAATAGCCATAAAAAACCTTTCTCTTGCCAGGGAAGTGATGCCTAGCCTTCCAACTTCTTTTTCAACATCTCGTTCAATGCCGCCGGATTGGCCTTGCCCCTGGATGCCTTCATGGCCTGTCCGACAAAGAAACCGAACAGCTTTTCCTTGCCGGCACGGTACTCAGCGACCTGAGCCGGATTATCGGCAATAATGGCATCAATCATGGCCTCAATTGCCCCGGTATCCGTGATCTGCTTCAGCCCTTTCTGCTCGATAATGGTATCAGCACTGCCCTCGCCTGCCCACATGGCCGCGAACACATCACGCGCAATCCTGTTGGAAACCGTGTTGTCCTGAATCCGCACCAGCAGCTGCACCAGTGCCGCTGCCGATACCGGATTCTGTACCGGCTCCAGTGCATGGGCATTCAGGGTATTGCTCACCTCACCATTGACCCAGTTGGCCGCCAGCTTGGCATCACCACACCCCTGTGCCACGGTCTCGAAATAATCCGCCAGCTCGCGCACCTGTACCAGCAGGTCCGCATCATATTCGCTCAGTCCCAGTTCGGTCATGAAGCGCTGTTTTCTGCGTTCCGGCAGCTCCGGCATGTCGGCACGCACCGCCTCGATTTCTGCCGGACTGATTTCCAGTGGCAGCAGATCCGGGTCCGGGAAGTAGCGATAATCGTTGGCATCTTCCTTGCCACGCATGGAGCGGGTTTCATCCCGGTCCGGGTCATACAGGCGTGTTTCCTGTACCACCTGCCCCCCGGCTTCCAGCAGCTCAATCTGGCGCTCAACCTCGTAATTGATGGCACGCTCAATGAAACGGAACGAGTTCAGGTTCTTGATCTCGGCACGGGTGCCGAACGGTTCACCGGGACGCCGCACCGACACATTGGCATCACAACGAAACGAACCTTCCTGCATGTTACCGTCACACACGCCCAGATAACGCACCAGCGCGTGCAGCTTCTTCAGGTAGGCCACCGCCTCCCTAGCCGAACGCATGTCCGGTTCGGACACAATCTCCAGCAGGGGGGTACCGGCCCGATTGAGGTCAATCCCGGACTGGCCGTCAAAATCCTCATGCAGTGACTTGCCGGCATCCTCTTCCAGATGCGCCCGGGTAATACCGATGCGCTTGCTGTCGCCATTTTCCAGCGTAATGTCCAGATGCCCGTCAGCCACTACCGGCAGCTCAAATTGGCTGATCTGATAACCTTTGGGCAGATCGGGATAGAAGTAGTTCTTGCGGGCAAAAACAGAGCGTGGTGCGATGGTGGCATTGATGGCCAGCCCGAGCCGGATCGCCATTTCCACCGCCTTTTTGTTCAGCACCGGCAGCACACCCGGCATCCCGAGATCCACCAGGCTGGCCTGGGTATTAGGCTCGGCTCCGTAGGCAATGGAGGAGCCGGAGAAAATCTTGCTATTGGTGGAGAGCTGGGCGTGAATTTCCAGCCCGATCACGGTTTCCCATGCCATGTTTGCGTCCTCTTCAGACAAATTGTGCCGGCACGCGTGTATGCCAGTCGGTCTGTTGCTGGTACTGGTGCGCCACATTCAGCATGCGCGCCTCATCGAAATAATTCCCGATCAGCTGCATGCCGATCGGCTTGCCGGCCTGTGAAAAGCCGACCGGGAAGCTCATTCCCGGCAGACCGGCCAGATTCAGCGGCACGGTATAAATGTCCTCCAGGTACATGGCCACCGGATCGTCGGTCTTGGCACCCAGTTCAAACGCCGTCGACGGACAGGTCGGTCCCATGATCACATCGACATCATCCAGGGCCTGCACAAAGTCCTGCTGGATCAGGCTGCGCACCTGCTGGGCCTTGAGGTAATAGGCATCGTAATACCCGGCAGACAGGGCGTAAGTGCCGATCATGATCCGGCGCTTGACTTCATCCCCGAAGCCTTCCCAGCGGCTGCGCTCATAAAGGTCACGCAGATCCTGCGGATTCTCGCAGCGGTACCCGAACCTGACGCCATCAAAACGCGACAGGTTCGAGGAGCATTCCGCCATCGCCACCACGTAATAAACCGGAATGGCCAGTTTGCTGTTGGGCAGTGTCACGCTCTTGACCACCGCACCCAGTCGCTCATACGTCTTCACGGCAGCCTCAATGGCACTGGCCACCTCATTATCCAGTCCCGCGCTGAAAAACTCTTCCGGCAGTCCGATCTTCAGTCCGGCAAGGGAGTCCCCCAGACTTGCCGTGTAATCCGGTACCGGACGGTTGGCACAGGTCGAATCACGCTCATCAAACCCCGCCACCGCACCCAGGGCAATGGCACAATCTTCGGCACTGACTGCCATCGGTCCACACTGATCCAGACTGGAGGCAAAAGCCACCATGCCATAGCGCGAGATGCGGCCATACGTCGGCTTGATACCGGTAATGCCACAGAAGGACGCCGGCTGGCGAATGGAGCCACCGGTATCAGTTCCCAGCACAAAGGGAGCCAGCCGCGCGGCCACGGCAGCCGCTCCCCCACCGGAACTGCCACCGGGAACGCAGGCGGTATCCCACGGGTTGCGCACCGGGCCGAAGTGGGAGTTTTCATTGGAAGACCCCATGGCATATTCATCCATGTTGTTCTTACCCAGCAAGACACCGCCTGCCGCTTTCAGCTGCATGGCCACATGTGCATCATAGGGGGCGATGAAATCGGCCAGCATTTTTGATGCACAGCTGGTCAGCACCCCTTCGGTGCAGAACAGGTCCTTGAGCGCATAGGGCACCCCGGCCAATGGCCCGGCAAGCTTGCCCTGGCGGATACGATTGTCGGTTTCGACCGCATTGGCACGAGCCTGCTCATGCGTGACGGTGATAAAGCTGTTCAGGGTCCCGTCATGACGATTGATACGGTCCAGATAGGCATCCGTCACTTCCATGACGGAAAAACGGCCATCCTGTATCCCCTGCTGCAATTCCCGCAGGGACAAGGTGGTAATGGAATCAGCCTGTGGCATGGTTTCTCCGAGAGTCTTCCATATTGACAACGCTGAAATGCATCAAGTCCGCCTCACGGGTATTGCGGGCAGACCTGCCAAATCAGCAATCAAGGCCAGCTACTATAGTGAAGCCGGCTGACAGCTGCAACCGGCTCGTCGGCAGGGTCCCGACTCAGGGCAGAAAACCCCGGATGATATAGTTGGCGATAAAACCGGTATTACCGGGATGCAACAGGATATTACCGAGCAGCAGGTTGGCATCATTGCCGGGGCCGGCATAAACCGTTTTCCCGTCCAGATTGAAATCGGTGGCGTAATAGCCCGCCAGCGGATAATTCACATTGGTAAACCGGTTCTGTGGTGCCACCAGTACCGCACCCAGCAGCACGGACGCATCACTACCGGGGCCGGTGGACAGAACGGTTTTGCTGTTGTTGGCGTCGCCTCCCCACAACAGCGCCTGCCCGGCACTGTTTTCCAGACGTGCGAACTGCCCGTACACAGGTGTGGCAGCCAGACTGAAATCCACCATGACCGGAGTCCGGTCATTCAGGATCACCGGTTGTTCGGTCATCACCCCCAAGTGGTTGCGATGGCGGATCGAGACAAAATATGCATCAGGACCAATGCCACCCAGTATCATGTCCGGCAAACCGGTCCGGGCATCCACCACATCCCCATCACGCTGTAACAGGGCCGCCTTGCTGACCAGTATCTGCTCCGGGGCCTGTGCCGCACGTACATCAATCAGCACCCAGTCAACTACCGCATCCGCCCCCTCCACACTCAGCATGGCTTGAGTCACTGTTTCAGGGCCGGCATGGGCAAAGGGTGGCAAATTACCGCTATGACTGTAGCCAAACGAGGCTTCCAGGCTGGAATAAGGCTGTGCCAGCGGCAGATACCCCTTTTGACGCAGATCATCCTCCATCAAACCGGTATTGCGGTTAAAGGCCCCCTGCAGCAGGGCACGGACATCCAGCCGTACAAACGGCGTCACCTCCGGGTCCAGATAGTCGACGACCCCGTCATGGTCCTCATCGAGTGCATCCGCCGGATCCCCATCACCATCCGGATCAGCACCCTCCTGCAAAGTCGGACTGCCATCACCATCATCATCGGCGTCCCGATAATCCGGGATACCATCCTGATCGGAATCCTGTGCATCATCGGGATTGCCATTGCCGTTCAGGTCCGGCCTTTCATGCCGGGTCAGCAGGCCGTCACCATCATCATCGGCATCCCGATAATCCGGGATGCCATCCTGATCGGTATCATCATCGACAGGACTGCCCCTGTTGTAATTTTCATGCCAAGTCAATACGCCATCGCCATCATCATCAGGATCACGATAATCCGGCAATCCGTCACCATCCGTATCACCATTCGGTGTCATGCCCGTCCGAACATTTTCATCCCGTGTTGGAACGCCATCATTATCATCATCCGCATCCAGGTAATCCGGGATACCATCACCATCCGTGTCCACTGCAGCAGGATCACCCCCAAGCCCCTCATCAAGGGTCTTGATGCCATCCCCGTCATCATCCTGATCCAGCACATTCGGCACACCATCCCCATCGGTATCCAGTGACTGGCCAGACACCCCCCGCTCAACCCCGTCCGGCACACCATCCCCGTCCGAATCCGGATTATCCGGATCGCTGCCCAGCTGCGCTTCATCGGCGTTGGAAAGCCCGTCACCATCATCATCCTCCCAAGGGCGGCTGCCATCACGCGCATCCAGATAATCCGGAATGCCATCGCCATCCTGATCCCGTGCATCGGCAGGCAGATGATCTCCGTCCGGATCAGCCCCTTCAGTCAGCGTGGCCTTGCCATCACCATCATCATCCGCATCCCGGTAATCCGGCACACCATCGCCATCACTGTCATCATCCCGTGCATCGCCACCGTTATAGTTCTCGGCTATCGTCCACAGGCCGTCACCATCATCATCACGATCGCGGTAATCCGGAATCCCGTCCTGATCACTGTCCTGGGTCAGAACGGTATTGCCGTCATATTGCTCAAGTCCACTGGGGATACCATCATTGTCATCATCCGCATCCAGCACATCCGGCACACCATCTCCGTCGGTATCCAGCGGCTGTCCGGCATCAGGGCCGATTTCAACCAAATCCGGCACACCATCCCCATCCGTATCGGCCTTGCCCGGATCCGTCCCCAAGGCCTTCTCCACCTCATCCGCCACCCCGTCGCCATCCGCATCCTCAAACACGTCCGTCACCGAAATAATCAGTAACTGCTCATCACAGGCAGTATGGCTGTCACAGACCTTGAGCTTCACCCGGTAACTGTTGTTTCGATCACTGTCCTGCGGCTGTTCAAAATCGGGAGGCTGCTTAAAACTCAACTGACCACGGGCATCCAGCACAAACAGCCCGGCATCCACCCCGCCACTGAGACTCCACACCAGCCCCTTACCCTCGGTTTCACCATCCGCATCCTGAGCCGTATAATCAATAACCACCGCTGCTCCGTTTTCCGGATAGGACACCGCATGCTGAGCCGCACCGTTGTTAATGGTGATCTGCGGCACCTGATTGGCCACCGGCTGCAGGCGCACCACCGCGGTATCATCCTCCCCCGGATAGGCCTTGCGGTTATAAGGTGTGGAATCGGGGTCTTCATTGAAGGCATAGCCAATCTCGGCAATCAGCTGATATTCCGCCGCACTTCCGGCCTGCAGCTCCAGCGTCAGGCTTCGGGTTGCACCGGCAGCCATATTTCCTGCCTGCCAGATGCCGGTTGCCACATCAAACTTTCCGGCACTGTCATCACTCACCCATCGGATACCGGCAGGCAGCTCAATACCCACCTGTACCAGACGGGTACTCACGGCAGACTGGTTGATGACCTCATACGTCAGGGTTACCGGGCCGTCAAAGGACGGCTTGAGGGTCGAAGCCGTTGCCCGCAGCATCAGGTCAACCGGTGTCGAGGAGGTACTCGTCAGCCACTTGAACAGGGCTGCCGAATCAAAAGCCGAATCACCGGTATCAGCCAGTGCCAGCTTGACCTTGTAACTGCGGCCAGGCTGAAGATCACCGATACTGGCGGTGATGGGAGTGGAAAAACCATCAAGCTGGGTACCGGCATTGCCCGTGCCGTTACCGTTATTGACGAAATACATCGAATTGCCCAGCTGGCAGGGCACACCACTACCAGCCTCGGTACCCGGCTGGCCGTTGTTGATATTGTTCACGGCAATGGCGGCATCGGTACCGGGAACAAAGGCCGCATTGCGGGTTCCGGTGATACCGGGTCCCGAGACAAACAGGCCGAACACATCATTGAACGGGCTGCAGACATACTCGGGGTATTCTTCCGACCCGAAGACCAGCACAAAATTGATCCGGTCACCTTCAGGAACCATGTCCAGCTCCAGAATCACCGGATCAAATGTGGCTTTGGCACTGATCCGGGTCAGGTCCGGATCGGCGTAACGCTGGCCGGTATTGAAGGTATAATCCACTGCCGAATTCGGCCCCAGCAGGGAACGGCTGTCACCGGTCAGCAGGAATACCCCGTCCGCCATACCCAGTATGGGGGCGGTCCCCATGGGGTCAGCACCACCACTGAAGAGGCCGTACTGCCCCTTGATGCCCTGCTGCAGGCTGAGTCCCTGTAATGACAGCCCCGGACCGTCCAGTGCCGACTTCAGTTGTGCCAGGGAAGGAGAGGTATTGAGGGTCAGGTCCGCAAACAGGGGGGAGTTTACGGTTAGCGCCAGACAAGCCAGACAGCCCCGCAGGATAAGCTGCTTGTAGAAGTACATTTATTATTATTCCGGTTATTTGTTACAGAAGCCCGTTGATACGTTGCCGGCTACGCTTGCCGTGACGTTAAACCAACCACGATTATAAATATAATCTATTTGCCACACTGATAAAAGCTCACAGTACCCTCCCGACGTAACACAAGGTGTTAACTGACCACTTGTCTGTTGCCACCGCTTGTCCCTTTAACCCTGCAACGATCTGATGCAAAATAAAAAAACCCTATCAATAAAAAAAACAAATGCGGGTGTCGTTTGTGAACCACAAAAGCAAAATCATGCAGCTGCTGCTGCTATTCGCCTTCCTGCAAACCAGCACAACGGCCGACATAGCACTATCCTGGTGGAATGAAATTCCCGTGCTGCTGCCGGTCGAAGACATCATGCCCCCCAGACTGCAGCCCTTGTCCCCGCCAATGGCTCCACGGGTACAGCGCCCCGTTACACCACAGATACTGCCCGTTACCTACTCCACCGCGGCACCCGGGGCAGCCCAGGTCACCAGAGCGGCAAACTGCAACAATCAGGAAGCCTGGACCCTGACGGATACCTGCATCCTGCGCACCAGTGCCAATCGCCAGGGACTCATGAACCTGATGACCTACCTGCAACGCACACCGATGCAGAAACGGGTTGCCCCTCACTGGGCCAATATTTCCAATGCAGCCCTGCTGCAGACCGTGCAGGAAGTGCTGTCCTGGGAGGAAGGCCGCACCCCCTTTTCGTTCCAGGAGCGCTTCTCCCTGCGTGAAGTCGCCTCTCACAAGAATGCTGCACGGGCCGACTACACCGGTTATTTCACGCCGGTACTCAATGTCAGCCCTCACCCGGACCAGACGTTCCGCTTCCCGCTCTATGCACCGCCCAAATCCGGCAGCCGCCTGTCACGCAACCAGATCAATGCCGGTGCCCTGAAGGACAAAGGACTGGAAATCGGCTGGACCGATGACCGTATCAACCTGTTCTTTGCCCATGTGCAGGGCTCCGCCGTGGCACGCTACCGGGACGGGACGGAAAAATTCCTGCAATACGCTGCCGATAATGGCCAGCCCTATGGCAGTGTGGCCACCTATATCCGCAAAAACGGTTACATGAACGGGGGCAGCCTGAGCAATGCCAATATCCGGCGCTGGCTGCATACCCAACCCAAAGAGCGGATTGATGAGGTGCTGCACCAGAACCCGCGCTATGTCTTTTTCAAGCTCAGTGACAGCAGACCCCGCACCGCCACCGGCAGCCCGGTCATTGATGAGCATACGGTGGCCGTGGATGACCGTTATATCCCGCTGGGTGCCATCCTGCTGGCAGAAATTCCGCGCATCGATGCCGGGGGGAAAAAGGTCGGTTCAGACTGGAAACTGCTGTTTGCCCAGGACCGGGGCAATGCCATTGTCGGCCCCGGCCGGCTGGACATCTATACCGGGAGCGGCAACAATGCGGAATTAAAGACTTATCGCATGACAGGAGGCCATAAAACCTACATGCTGGTACGCAAACCCGGATTTACCGGGAATAATTTCGCCGGACTCTGAACTCAGCCGGGATTAAGATTGTCGGGTATATGGTAGGGGATGATAAAAGTCCGTTTCTGTGCCGCTGGCGATTCAACCCAGGATAGTTGATCCAACATGATAAGCATTCTTGATGTCCTGATCATCGCAATTGCCCTGATAGCCCTGCAGGCTGCAGTGCTGTTGCTGCGCCCCCAGGCCGGGCAGCGCGAGCGCTATCTGCTGCACAAGTACCGGACCGAGGCCGAACAGGAACGCAGGCAGCTGGCAGAGATCATCGAAACCATCCAGCACGGGGCTCAGGATGCCAACTACCTGAGCGAGCAGCTGAAAACCCGCTTTGAACAGATCAACAGGGATTGTGAGACCAGCAAAAACCGGACGGATGAAGCCAGTCAGGTGGTTCAGCATGCCCACGAGGCAGAAAGGGAGCTACGCGACATCTCCTCCCAGCTGGCAGACCGCATCCAGCATGTCCAGAACTACTGGGATCAGCAGCTGCAGGATACTGTCGACACGGTTCGTACCGTCAAGCAGAAACTCCAGACCGGCCTGTCTCAGGTTGACGACGGCATCCTGCGCCTGCGTGAGCAGGAAAGACTGGCTCAGGGCCTGACCCGCAAGCTGCTGGAGCACCAGAAATCCCAGCTTTCCGCCCAGGAGGAACATGCACGCCTGTCCGCCGAGGTTCAGGCCCAGCTGGAAACCATGCTGCAGGAGTCGACCCACGCCATGAGCCGCCTGCGCGAACAGCAGGAAGCCTCCGAGCAGCAGTTCAGTCGTTACTCGGAAGAAATGGGTTCGCTGGAACAACAGGCTCAGGAGCAGTTCACCAGTCTGTTCCAGACCACTGACATGGCCCGTCAGGAACTGCACGCCAATCTGGAAGAATCACGCCAGCTTGTCGGTCAACTGCGCGAAAACGGTGAACAGGGCCAGAATATGGCCATCAAGGTACGCGAGCAGTTTGCACAGGTGGAGAACCTGAAGGTCGATCGCCTGACCCAGACCGTCAACCTGACAGATGAAATGTGCGCCGATCTGCAAGAGGGGCTGGAAAATGCCCGCACCCTGCTGACAACCCTGGAAAACAAAACCGCCCAAGTCATCAACGAGAGTGAAGACATGCAGCCTGAAACAGCAACTGCCGAGTCACCCCGCAACCTGTTTTCCCTCAAGTCCTCCTACCGCTGAAAATAAAAAGCCGTCCCTGGCAATGGCAGCTTTCCCTGCTGACTTTTTTCATCAGCACAGGCCAGTCCGAAAGTGATTTCCTTATGCGGGTACCGGACCGCCTTCTCCAAGTGTAGTAGCCCGACAGGTTTCTTTTTGAATAAATATTAATCACCCTGGGGTTTCTCCGCTTCCTGCTCCTGTTGCTGCAGCTCCCACATGGTGAAATACACGCCCCGGTCTGCCAACAACTGTTCATGCGTCCCCTGCTCCAGTACCTGCCCGTCTTCGAGCACCAAAATCCGGTCCGCCTTGACAATGGTGGAGAGGCGATGCGCAATCATCAGGGTGGTGTGATGACCTGCGACCTCATCCAGGGTTTTCTGGATCGCACGCTCAGTCGCACTGTCCAGGGCAGACGTGGCTTCATCAAAAACCAGAATCGGCGGCTGTTTCAGGATCGCCCGTGCAATGGCAACCCGCTGTTTTTCTCCCCCGGAAAGCTTGAGTCCGCGCTCACCCACAACAGTCTCCCATCCCTCCGGAAGGCTGTTGATGAAATCCAGAATATGCGCCATGGCGGCAGCCTGCTCCAGTTGTGCCTGACTGGCCTCAGGGTTGCCATACAACAGATTGTAGCGGAGGGTATCATTAAACAGCACCGTATCCTGCGGCACAATGCCGACCGCCCGACGCAGGCTGTTCTGGCTTACCTGACGAATATCCTGACCATCCACCCAAATGTGTCCGGCACTGATATCATAAAACCGGTACAACAGACGCGGCAGGGTCGACTTTCCTGCACCACTGTGCCCGACCACGGCCACCGTCTTCCCGGCCCCGATGGTAAAGGATATCCCTTTCAGAATCTCACGCTCGGGGTGATAGCCGAAATGCACACCCTCGAACCGGACCTCGCCCTTCCCCACCCGAAGCCCGGCAGCCTCCGGCACATCCTGAATCTCGGGCTCCCTCTCCAGCAGCCGGAAAACCATATCCATATCCGCCAGGGTGTACTTCAGGGAGCGATAGATAATCCCGAGCGCCCCCAGCGGCAGAAACAGCTGCAGCATGAACGCATTGACCATGACCAGATCACCGAGGCTCATCACCCCGGCAAGCACCTCCTGTGCCGCCACAAACATGATCAGGGTCACGCCAATGGCTATAATCGCCGATTGACCGAAGTTCAGCAGCGACATGGAGGCCTGGGTTCTGACGGCGATGTCTTCCCACTTCCCCAGCGTTTGGTCATAACGCTGCAGTTCCATGGATTCATTGTTGAAATATTTGACGGTCTCATAATTAATCAGGCTGTCAATGGCCTGATTATTGGCCTGTGAATCCAGCTGGTTCATTTCATGGCGGTGATCCATGCGCCACTCCGTGACCTTGAGCGTGAACAGGATATAAAAAGCGATAATGCCGAAAGTGATCAGGGTGAAAACCACGTCATAATTCCGCAGCAGAATGATCCCCACCAGCAGGAACTCAACCAGAATCGGGATAATGCTGAAGGTCATGAAATTCATCAGACTGCTGACCGAACGGGTACCCCGTTCCAGATCACGGCTGATGGCTCCGGTCTTGCGCTCCAGATGAAAGCGCAGCGACAGATTGTGCAGATGCGCCAACACCCGGCATGACAGGGTGCGCATGGCATGGTAACGCACACGGGCAAATACCGAATCGCGCAGCTCGTTGAAAGCCGCACTGGCCAGACGCAGCAGACCATAAGCCAGCAGCAGCATCACCGGCAATACCAGCACCTGCTCCGGGCGCTTTTCCAGTACATCCACGATCTGCTTCAGTACCACCGGTACACCGACCGTAGCCACCTTGGACAGAATCAGGCACAACAGGGCAAACAGCACCCGACCCCGGAACTCAAACAGGTAGGGCAGCATGGATTTGAGATTATGCCAGTCACGCCGGTCTGCATGCGGACGGTCAGTACGACTCATGGCGATCATCGGGGGTGGATTCCTTTTTTTTCTTGCTGATGGCAGCGGGATATGCTCCACTTTAGCATTGTTTGCAGCCGTCCCGGAAACCCTCCCCCATGAAAGAACGCATCCAGAAATTGCTTGCCCACGCCGGTTATGGCTCCCGCCGTGAAATTGAACGCTGGATAGAGGCCGGGGAAGTTGTCATCAACGGCCAGCCCGCGACCCTGGGACAGCAGATCGGTCCGGAAGACCGGGTGGTGCTGCGCGGGCAGAAACTGCACCTCTCCGCCCGCCTCAAAGCCACCCCCAGAACCCTGATGTATCACAAACAGGCTGGTGAAGTCTGCACCCGTTCCGATCCGGAAGGGCGCGCCACGGTATTCAAGGCCCTGCCACACCTGAATCAGGGGCGCTGGGTCATGGTCGGGCGTCTGGACGTGAATACCGATGGCCTGTTACTGTTTACCACCGACGGAGAGCTGGCCAACCGCCTCATGCACCCTTCCTCGGAAATCGAGCGCGAATATGCGGTGCGGGTATTCGGTGAAGTCACCCCGGACATGCTGGCCAGACTGGAATCCGGTGTCGAGCTGGAAGATGGCCCGGCACACTTTCTGGCCATCCGTGATGCCGGCGGCGAGGGCATGAACCACTGGTATCACGTCGTGCTCGCAGAAGGACGTAACCGCGAAGTCCGCCGCCTGTGGGAGTCGCAGGGCGTACAGGTCAGCCGCCTGAGGCGGATACGCTATGGCAATATCACCCTGCCCCGCAACCTGCGTGCCGGACAGCATCAGGAGCTGGATTACAAAAGTCTGCGGGAACTGTACCGGCTGGCAGGTCTGGAGTATGAGCCGCAGCAGCAGGAAAAAACCGACAAGACGACCACGTCACGCGGGAAGCGCATGCCATCAGGCAAAAAAGCCTCACCCTATGCTCAGGCTCGCGCCAGAATCAACTCACGACCGGATTCCGGCTTGGGCAGAAAACCACGCTGACAGACAAATCAATCTGTTCAGCAAACTGAACCCTGAACCGAATCGCCCGAACCCTGCCTTATCTGAAAGTACCGAACAGGCCGGTCGCCTGCCCCGGGTTTCCACCGGCTCCGGCAATGCCCATATTGGTGTGCGGGCGCAGCAGGTGGACAACCTGCATGTGACGGGCATGTTCAGCCAGCTGCAAAGGCGTCAGGCCATCGGAGTTGCGGGCATTGGGATCATTGCCCAGCTGCAGCATGTAACGGGCCAGCTCCACATGACCGAAGCGGGCAGCATGGTGCAGGGGCAGCCAACCCTTGTTGGTTTTGGCATTGACGCTGCAACCGAGATCAACCAGATACTGGGCCATTTTCATCTGCCCGGCCGCAACGGCAATGTGCAGCGTGGTGGTACCGTCCGCTGTCGGACGAATGAAGTCGCCACCCGCCTCACGCAGCATTTCGGCCAGCTGCACCCAGCCTGACCGCACGGCCACATAAACCGGTGATGCGCCCGTCTCATCCACATAGTTGGGATTGGCCCCCTCATCCAGCAGCCAGCGGATATCATTGATCCGGCGGGCATTCTGCAGGGTATACATCAAGCGTCGATCCAGGGAGTTGTCATACTTGACCCGGTTTCTGACCGGATATTTCTCGGCTTCCGGTTCGGGAAGCTGCGTCTTGCCGGGCACCTGTGGTACGGACCGGGTTGGTGGCAGGTTGGCCTGTAACGGTGCGGGCGGCTGGACCGGGCGCTGTGCAGGAGCTGCCGGCAGCGGTACCGGTTGGGGGGTGGCCTGGGGCGGTTGCTGCGGCCGGGGTTGCTGTTGCGGCTGCGACCTGAGCCAGGGGAAAAGCATCTGGAACAGGGAGTCCTGAGCCATGACCGGTGCAGACAACCCACCACACAGCAAACCGAGCAAAATCAGTCTGGCAGTCGGGTGAGCCGCCTGACGCCGCCTAGAAAATCTTGTCTTTTTCATATGCACTCCATATCAGCACTGACAGCCCCCCGATCACGCTTGTGAACACCGGATTAATATACGCGTATCAGGCTGATCACGCCACCAGGGTCCCGACAGAATAGCCGATTTTATACCGCATCAGTCACAGACCGCTCCAATCGTGGTCAACAGCTGCACATGACGCTGACGCTGCACCTCAAGACGCAGCCGTCCACTGCGGAATATGGCCAGCAGTTCATCCAGTGCCGTTTCAAAATGCTCATTCACAATCAGGTAATCATATTCACCGAAATGGGACATTTCACTGCAGGCTGCCAGCATCCTTTTCCGGATGACCGCCTCGTCATCCTGGGCACGGGCACGCAGGCGTGCTTCCAGCGCATCCATTCCCGGTGGCAGGATGAAAATGCCGGGCACCCGGTCCAGCACCTCCCGTACCTGTTGCGCTCCCTGCCAGTCAATCTCCAGAATCACGTCATAACCGTCTGCCAGCTGCCGTTCCAGTACCGGGCGTGAAGTACCGTAATAGTTGCCGAAGACTTCGGCATATTCCAGAAACGCCCCCTGCTCCAGTGCCTGCCGGAATGCCGGTACACTGCAAAAATGGTAATGCGTGCCATCCACTTCCCCCGGCCGGGGCGGGCGGGTCGTGTGGGAAACCGATACCAGCGTCCGCTCCAGACGTTCACACAATGCCTTGAGCAGGCTGGTCTTGCCGGCCCCTGAAGGTGCCGACACGATATATAACTGTCCCGGATTCATTTCCGTTCTGCCTCCTGAAAGCCTGAAGCATGGCTTTTGCTGGTCATGCGCTTGTAATGGTCTTGCTAAAACTTGTGTGCCATCATGGGTTGCTGGCCGTGGACGATATAGCGAATGATGGTCAGACGCAACAACCCCAGGAAGTGAAATGATGATTCAGGTCATAAACGTACCGGCCTTCTCCGACAACTACATCTGGCTGATCACCGATGAAGACAGAAAATACGCCGCCATCGTGGACCCCGGCGATGCCGCTCCGGTACTGGCCGAGCTGGAACAGCGCCATATCGAGCCGGTCGCCATCCTCATCACCCACCATCACGCGGATCATGTCGGCGGTATTGCCGGGCTGCTGGAGCATTATCCAACGCTGACGGTCTACGGCCCGGCCAATGAAAATATTCCCCAGCGCCGGCATGCCCTGCAGGAAGGTAACACGGTCAGCCTGGAAGCACTGGGGCTGAACCTTGAAGTACTGGACATCCCCGGTCACACGGCAGGCCATATTGCCTATTATGGCGAGAACAGCCTGTTCTGTGGTGACACCATTTTCGGCAATGGTTGCGGGCGGGTGTTTGACGGCAGTCTTGATCAGCTGCATGACTCACTGCTGCGGCTGGCAAAACTGCCGCCGGAGACCCTGGTCTACTGTGCACATGAATACACGGTGGACAACATCGGCTTTGCCAAATGGGTCGAGCCGGACAATCCGGCCCTGGATGAGCGCCTGGAAGAATGCTGGGAACTGCTGGATGTCGGTCGCCCGACCGTCCCTTTCCGGCTGGAAAACGAATTCAGGAGCAACCCCTTCCTGCGCACCCACATTCCCGAGGTCATCCGCAAGGCCGAAGAGGTGGCGGGACGAGAGCTGAATACACCAACGGAAGTGTTTGCCACCCTGCGCATCTGGAAAGATACCGAATACGATTGAGAACCGAACTACCCGCCTACAGGTGATTTCCTGTTACTGGCAGGGCGGTTGTGCCCCATGCTATAGATGCCTGACCATCCAGGAAGGAGTTCATGACATGACAAAATCCGTTTTGCTATCCACGCTGTTTCTGTTGTTCAGTCTTTTCACCCAGACCACCTTCGCAGCGGATAATTTTCCGGCGAAGCAGAATTTCGCCGGTCAGGACCTGAGCCTGAACGGCAAAGGCACCCGGACCCGACTGGTTTTCAACCTGTACACCGCCGGCCTGTACCTGCAGGCTCCCAGCAAGGATGCCAATGCCATTCTTGCCGCCAACCAGCCCATGGCGCTGCGCATGCAGATCACCTCGGGCATGATCACCAGTGAAAACATGGAAGAAGCCGTGCGCGAAGGCTTCCAGAAATCCGCTCCCAACCAGCCCCAACTGCAGCAGCGTATTGAACAGCTGATTGCTGTTTTCAGGCAGCCCATCAAGGATGGTGACCTGTACGATTTTATCTACCGCCCCCAGAACCTGATCATTCTCAAGAACGGTCGACAGGCCGCCACGATTGCCGGGGCTGATTTCAAACAGGCGTTTTACGGCATCTGGCTCGGTGCCCGACCGGCACAGGGCAGCCTGAAAAGTGCCCTGCTGGGTCAGGGTGGCTGAAGCCGGAGGTGCGAACAGCACCCTCCCGGCCCAACCGGCAACCATCAGGGTCATTTTGTCTCTGCCAGCCACGGTGCTACAGTAATCGGCATGACAACCATCGTGATACTCGGGCTGATTGCCCTGCTGGTCTGGTTCTGGTACGACGCCCTGCGTACCCGTGAGGCGGCAATCCGTTATTGCACCCACGCCTGTCGCAACATGAATGCCATCCTGCTGGATCAGACGGTAGCCCTGGAAAGCATCCGCCCGGTACGCAACCAGCGTGGTGCCATGGTATGGCGTCGCATTTACGGCTTTGATTTCACGGTAGCGGGCTATGAACGCCGCCGGGGGCGGATCATCATGTCCGGCCAGCAGCTGGAACAGATGCAGATTGATTCAGAACAGGGGACAACCATCGAAATGTCGTCCTGAAAACGGACAAGCCCACCCGGCCCCTTCCCTCCGAACGGGCCTGCCCGCAAAACCCGTGGCAAAAGCCCGGGTTTTGATACGATCCGGCCTCAGTTGATGCGCAGGCGCATGCCGACCCAGATACTGTTGGCACGGTGGCCGTACAGGTTGTTGAGCTGCTGCAGACGTTTCAGGCCGACACGGTGGCGGGCTGCAATCCGGCCCAGTGTATCGCCGCGCTGCACATAGACATAGCGCACGACCTGCACCGGTGCACGATGGTAACGATTGTCCCGTGTATTGCGGTTGTAATGGCGGCGATCATTGCGGTTATAGTGATGCCCGGCATTGCCACGATGGTTCCCGTTGGGGGAGGCAATATAACCGGTGCTGCTGATGACGCCGATACTGGCTGATGCGCCCCCACCATTTCCGTGTGCCAGAACACTGCCGCCGGATACCAGCAAACCGCAGGAAAGCAGGGTGGCCATTGCAACTTTATTCAGTTTCATGACTTGACTCCTTTGCATTGTCATTATCAAAGTTGGAATTACAGTTGGTGAAGGTGGAAAAACGCACCTTCACGATAATTGTGACAAGCCCGAAAACAATTGATTTGGCAGCAGTATCAGGTTCCTCACAATTTGCACAATCCCTGCCCACCCTCTCCCCTGAACAGGGGATGGCATACCTGACGCCGCATCCGAACACAAAAAAACGGGCTGCTTTTCAGCCAGCCCGTTATCAGCAGTACATTCAGCGTCAGCTCGACTCAGTGGCCGGATTCATTATCAAAAAGACTCACCAGCACCAGCAGGACCGCACCCAGCGTGATGGCAATATCCGCCACATTGAACGTGGCGAAATGATAGTTATCCCGGAACCAGGGAATGTCAAAATACACATCGATAAAATCAATTACCTTGCCATACAGCAGCCGATCAATCAGGTTGCCGATCGCACCTCCCAGCACCAGTACCAATCCCAGCGCAGTCCAGCGTGCCGTGCGCTCCAGCTTGCGCAGCCAGTTGATGATGAAAATCGAGACTACCACCGCCAGCATGGCAAAAAACCAGCGCTGCCAGCCGCCCTGATCCCCCAGAAAGCTGAAGGCAGCACCCTTGTTGTACATCAGCATCCAGTTCAGGTGCGGCAAACCGGAGGGTATCGGCATACCCTCGCCCAGACTGGCCTCGGCCATCCACTTGCTCAGCTGGTCCAGGGCAACCACCACCGCAGCCACCCACAGCCACAGCAGCATGCCGCGTTCCTGCGTCTCTCCGGCGTCCTTCTCAAGCATACTGGCGTACTTCCCCCTTGCCGGCCACATTCTCCACACAACGGCCACACAGACCGGGGTAATCCGCATGGCTGTCGACGTCTGCTGCATGATGCCAGCAGCGTACGCATTTGGCGGTATCCAATGGCTCGACCAGCGCCTGCACCCCGGCCATTACCGGTAGCGCTGCTGCCGGTGCAGCCGCCTCATGCAGCGTTACCGCAGAGGTAATGAAAACAAACTTCAGCTCATCCCCCAGCTGCTTCAGGGCCCTGACACCCCCGGAATCACCGGACAGATAAAGCTGTACCCCGGCATCCAGCCCGGAGCCGATCCGGCCCTCCACCCGCAGGGTTTCCAGCTGCTTGCTGATGGCCTCCCGCACTTCAAACACCTGCTCCCAGTCCCGGTCACTCAGCGGGCTTTGCGCATCCAGTTCAAACAGCCCGTCATACCAGGTCATGAACAGCACCGAATCATCATGCTGCCCCGGCAGGTGGCGCAGCACCTCTTCCATGGTGAAACTCATGACCGGATAGAGCCAGCGCAGCATGGCCTGCAGGATATGGCAGGCAGCCGTCTGGGCTGAACGTCGGCCCCGGCTGTCGGCCTGCATGGTGTACTGGCGATCCTTGATGATATCGAGGAACAGACTGCCCATATCCACGCTGCAGAAACGCTGCACTTCCTGCACCACCAGATGAAACTGGTAACGCTCATAGGCCTGGATCACTTTTTTCTGCACCTGTGCCGCCTGATGTACGGCCCAGCGGTCCAGCGGCAGCATGTCAGCCGGTGCCACCTGATCAGTGGCCGGATCAAAGTCGCTCAGATTGGCCAGCAGGAAGCGGGCGGTATTGCGCATGCGCCGGTAACCATCTGCAGTACGCTTGAGGATTTCATCCGATACCGTCATCTCGCGGCTGTAGTCGGCAGAGGCCACCCACAGACGCAGGATGTCAGCCCCAAGCCGGTCCATGACCTCCTGCGGTGCAATGACATTGCCCAGCGACTTGGACATTTTCTGGCCCTTGCCATCCACGGTGAAGCCATGGGTCAGCACCGAACGGTAAGGCGCACAGCCGTCCATGGCCACACCGGTCAGCAGCGAGGAGTGGAACCAGCCCCGGTGCTGGTCTGAACCCTCCAGATACATATCCGCCGGCCAGCGCAACTCCGGACGTTCACGCAGCACGGCAAAGTGCGTGGTGCCGGAATCGAACCACACATCCAGCGTATCCTGGACCTTGTCATAGTGCTCCGCATCTTTGCCCAGCAGTTCAGCCTTGTCGAGCGCAAACCAGGCATCAATCCCGCCCTTTTCAATCCGCTGAGCCACCGCCTCGATCAGGGCCTCGGTCTGCGGATGCAGCTCACCGGTCGCCTTGTGCACAAACAGGGCAATCGGCGAGCCCCAGGTGCGCTGGCGCGAGATACACCAATCCGGACGGTTGGCAATCATCCCTTCGATCCGGGCCTCACCCCACTCCGGAATCCACTGCCCCGCATGAATGGCAGCCAGTGTCTGCTCACGCAGCCCGTGCTGCTCCATGCTGACAAACCACTGCGGTGTGGCCCGGAAAATCAGCGGCGTTTTGTGCCGCCAGCAGTGCGGGTAGCTGTGGGTCATTTTCGTGGAGGCCAGCAGGGCATCGTGCTGCTGCAACACGTCCACGACATGCGGATTAACCTCATGCACCGACTCACCGGCAAAAAACCGGGTGCCAGGCAGGAAACGACCATCATCCCCGACCGGATTCAGCACTTCCAGACCGTATTGCAGACCGGCGGCAAAGTCCTCCTGACCATGACCCGGTGCAGTATGCACAGCACCGGTACCGGCCTCGGTGGTCACATGCTCACCCAGAATCAGCGGTACCTCACGCTCCAGAAACGGATGCCGCAACATCAGCCCTTCCAGCTCGCTGCCCTTTGCCCGTGCCAGTACCTGCCAGCCTTCCCGGCCTGCTTCCTGCTGCACCGACTCCAGCAAAGCCTCGGCCAGCAGCAGGCGTTCATCCCCGGCGGCCACCACCACATAATCCAGCTCGGGGTGCAGGGCAACCGCCATGCTGGCTGGCAACGTCCAGGGTGTGGTGGTCCAGATCAGGGTGCTGACCCCGCCCGCTCCGGCCGCCCCCGGCAGACGTGCCAACAGGGCGGCCTCATCCACAAAGCCATAACGCACATAGATCGAGAACGACTGCTTGTCATAGTATTCGACCTCAGCCTCGGCCAGTGCCGAACCACAGTCGGTACACCAGTGCACCGGCTTGGTGCCCTTGGTCATGTGGCCGCTCAGGGCAATTTTCCCCAGGGCACGCACAATGCCGGCCTCGGTGCGGAAATTCATGGTCAGGTAGGGGTTGTCCCAGTCACCCAGCACCCCCAGACGCTTGAAATCCTTGCGCTGAATATCGATCTGCTCGGTGGCATACTCGCGGCAGGCTTTGCGGAAGGTATTGGCATCCACCTTCACCCCGACCCGGCCGATCATGTCCTCGACCTTTTTCTCGATCGGCAGACCATGGCAATCCCAGCCCGGCACATACGGCGCATCAAAGCCGGCCATGGTTTTGCTCTTGACGATGACATCCTTGATGATCTTGTTGACAGCGTGACCGATATGAATGGGACCATTGGCATAGGGAGGGCCATCATGAAGAATGAATTTTGGCCGCCCCTGAGCCCTGACACGCAGCTGTCCGTACAGGTCGCGCTCCTGCCAGTCAGCCAGCATGCCCGGCTCCCGCTTTGCCAGATCACCGCGCATGGGGAAGTCGGTTTTCGGCAAATTGAGCGTGTGCTTGTAATCCGTCATCGTGCTATCCTGTTGATGTTTTTAACTCAGTCCGCATAATCGGCGAAGGATAACAAGTTTTACGGCAAAAACCGATAGACTTGCCGCTTTTCCACCGGGGTTGCCCGCACTTTATCAGGACATGGAAAACCATAAACACCACACAGGCCCGATCCGGGGCCTGGCAGTCATATTTCAGGATGGGCAAAATGAAACAAGGCATAACAAGATACAGAAACGCCATACTACTGGCCACGGGGTTGTTGCTTCTCTCGTCGTCGATACTGCTGGAGGCCAGGACCGATGACACCCCCGAAACAAAATCAGCCACCACACCGGAAACTGATGCACGCGATGTGCTGAAAGATGCCGTTGTCAATGTCAACGTGGTCAAACGCAATTACGACACCCTGTCACCCTGGAATTCGGGTACCCGTAAAGGCGGCGGCTCGGGGCTGTTGCTGCAGGGTGGAATGATCCTGACCAATGCACACGTAGCCGCCAATGCCACCTTTCTGGAGGTTCAGCGCCACGGTGAAACCCGTCGCCATGAGGCCAGCGTCCTTTACATCTCCCACGATGCCGACCTTGCGCTGCTGACCACCAAGGAAAAAGACCTGTATCAGGACATCACCCCGCTGGAATTGGGCGAGCTGCCCAAAGCCCAGCAGGAGGTCGAGGTCTACGGCTTCCCCATCGGTGGTACGACCCTGAGCGTGACGCGGGGCGTGGTGTCACGGGTGGAGAAGCAGAACTATGCCCACAGTGGCGAAAACCTGCTGGCCGTTCAGGTGGATGCTGCCATCAATTTCGGCAACAGCGGCGGCCCGGTCATCTCCGAAGGCAAGGTTGTCGGTGTCGCCATGCAGTCCGGCTTCTTTACCGAAAACATCGGCTACATGATTCCGACCCCGATCATCCGTCATTTCCTGAAGGATATTGAGGACGGCAAACAGGACGGCTTCGGCTTTCCGGGCTTTCTGGTCCAGTCACTGGAAAACCCGGCCCTGCGGCGCAAATACGGGCTGACCGACAGGCAGACCGGTATTCTGGTCCACAAAACCTACCCCGACTCCCCCTCGGAAAACCGGATTCAGGTCGGTGACATCATCACCGAAATCGACGGCCACAAAATTGAAAACAACGGCACGGTCGAGTTCCGCCCCGGTGAATTCATCAACTACACCCACTACGTCGACCTGCACCAGCTCGGGGAACAGCTCAAGCTGAAAATCATCCGTGACGGCAAACTCGAAGATGTTGCCCTGACGCTGGACAAGCCCGGCAGGGACTACCTGCTGGTCAAGCCCAATCAGTATGACAAACAGCCCACTTTCTTTATTTACGGCGGCTTTGTCTTCATGCCGCTGAACCAGGATGTACTGGATGCCATGGACCCGGTTCCGCCCTCTCTGGCGGCGCTGGCCAATGATCCGCCGACAACGGAGCAGCAGGAAGTCGTGATCATGACCCAAGTGCTGCCTGCCGACATCAACAAGGACTATCACCACGATTCGGACCTGATGATCAGGAAGATAAACGGTGAAACCTTCAGTGACCTGAAAGACTTCTACCTCAAGATGCAGAATGCCAATACTGATTTTCTGGTGCTGGAAACGGACGATGGCTACCAGATCGTGATTGACCGCAAGGAAGCTCGGGACAAACAGCCCGCCATTCTGGCTCGCTACGGCATCAACGAAGACCGTTCCGACGATCTGACCGATCTCCAGCCTTCCCGGCTGGCCACGGATACCGATAAGAGCAGCACAACGGAACCTGACCGGGAAACCACGGCCCAGCCCAAAAAAATCTGATGCCCATCCACCAGCTGCCCGACCACCTCATCAACCAGATCGCTGCCGGCGAGGTGGTTGAGCGCCCGGCGTCGGTGGTAAAGGAGCTGGTTGAAAATGCACTGGATGCCGGTGCCACCCGTATTGAACTGGATATCGATCAGGGTGGCGTGCGGCGTATCCGTATCCGCGACAATGGCTGTGGCATTCCGGCAGACGAACTGGCTCTGGCACTCAGCCGCCATGCCACCAGCAAAATCAGCTCCATCGACGATCTGGAGCAGGTCAGAACCCTTGGCTTCCGGGGCGAAGCTCTGCCCAGCATTGCGTCAGTCTCACGCCTGACCCTGACTTCCTGCTCCCAGGACAGCGAACAGGGCTGGATGGTTCAGGCCGATCATGCCCGGCTGGCTGCACCGGAACCCGCTGCCCACGCGATGGGAACCACAGTCGATGTGCGTGACCTGTTTTTCAATGTCCCGGCTCGGCGCAAGTTCCTGAAAACCGAAAAAACCGAATTCGGTCATATTGAAGACATGGTGGGCAAACTGGCGCTGAGCCGCTTTGATCTGGGCATCAGCCTCAGCCATAATCAGAAAAACATTCTGCACCTGCACCCGGCTCAGGACCGGACGGCTTCGGAAAAGCGCCTGGCCGGGATCAGTGGCAGCAGCTTTGTGGAGCAGAGTCATTATCTGGACTACAGTGCTGCCAGTTTGCGCCTGTGGGGCTGGGTCGGCCTGCCGACCTTCTCGCGCTCCCAGGCCGACCTGCAATATTTCTATGTCAATGGCCGCCATGTGCGTGACCGCCTGATAACCCATGCCGTGCGCCAGGCTTATCAGGATGTGCTCTATCATGGCCGTCATCCGGCGTTTGTGCTTTATCTGGAGCTAGACCCGCAACTGGTCGATGTCAACGCCCACCCCACCAAACAGGAAGTGCGCTTTCGTGAAGGGCGGCTGGTGCATGACTTCCTGTTCCGGACCCTGCATGCGGCACTGGCCGACCTGCGCCCCGGTGATGGCAGCGCAGCCCCGACCCGACTGCCGCAGCACTCGGAAGACACCCGCTCCAAGGTACCCGATACGCCTCAGGATGCTGAAGCAACAGATGCAACAGCTCACCCCCGCCCTCCCCGCATGCACGGCTACCAGTACAGCCCCAACGGCCGTCAGACCCGTATCCCCATGCCGGTGCGGGAAACCCTGCCTGCCTATCGCCAGCTTTATCAGCCGGACCCGCTGCCCGGTACCACAACAGAAACAGCCGACGCGCCCGATTCCGTACAACCGGACCGGCCCCCAGGCCCGGGTATGGAATCCGGCAATACCGGCAAGGCCCGGATACCACTGGGCCATGACGGCAACAACGGACACAATCCGGCCAGTCCGACAGCAACCACCCCGGCAGATACGCCGGAGGCTGATTTACCGCCACTGGGCTTTGCCATTGCCCAATTGCACGGTATCTATATTCTGGCCCAGAATGCCCACGGGTTGGTGGTGGTGGACATGCATGCCGCCCATGAACGCATCACTTATGAACAGCTCAAGCACAGCATGCTGGAAGATGCCATCCGCTCCCAGCCCCTGCTGGTGCCACAAATTATGCACGTAAGCAAAAAAGAAGCTGATTTTGCAGAAACCCGTGCCGATACCTTCAACTCACTCGGCTTCACGCTTGACCGTTTGGGCCTGGAACAGCTGACTATTCGGGCCGTACCCAGCCTGCTGCGCGATTCCGATACGGAAACGCTGGTACGTGACGTACTGGCTGACCTGATCACCCACGGTGAAAGCCGGCGCATCCAGCAGGCCATGAACGACATTCTCGCCACCATGGCCTGCCACGGCTCGGTACGCGCCAACCGTCGCCTCAGCCTGCCGGAAATGAATGCCCTGCTGCGCGACATGGAACGCACCGAACGCAGCGGCCAGTGCAACCACGGGCGACCGACCTGGACCCAGATGAGCCTGAAACAGATTGACAGGCTGTTCCTGCGCGGACAATGAACCCGGCTGACACCCTCGACGCCAACCCCAAGGCAGTGTTCCTGATGGGACCGACGGCCAGTGGCAAGACCAGCCTGGCTGTCGCGCTGTGCCAACGCCTTCCGCTTGAGATCATCAGCGTGGACTCCGCACTGGTCTACCGGGACATGGCCATTGGCAATGCCAAACCGGATGCCGAAACCCTGGCACGGGCACCGCACCGCCTGATCGACTTTCTTGATCCATCCGAAGCTTATTCAGCCGCCGACTTCCGGACCGATGCCCTGCGCGAAATGCAGGCCATCCAGGCGCAGGGACGGATCCCCCTGCTGGTGGGCGGCACCATGCTTTATTTTCGGGCACTGGAGTACGGCCTGTCGGAACTGCCCCCGGCCAATCCGGCCATTCGTCAGCAACTGGCTCAGGAAGCCGCCGAACAGGGCTGGCCGGCCCTGCACCAGCGCCTGCAGCAGATTGACCCGGTAGCTGCTGCCCGCATCCATCCGAATGACCCGCAGCGCCTGCAACGCGCACTGGAAGTCTGGGCAATCAGCGGTAAAACCCTGACCCACCTGCAGCAGGCACAGCAGCAGACAGCCTGTCCCCATGCCCTGCTGAAAATCGGCCTGCTGCCGCGTGACCGGGCCTGGCTGCACCAGCGCATTGCATCGCGCTTTGAAACAATGCTGCAACAGGGCTTGCTGGAAGAGGTGCGCGGGCTTTATGAGCGGGGCGATCTGGACGGCGACCTGCCGGCTGTCCGCTCCGTTGGCTATCGGCAGGTCTGGGCATATCTTGATGGTAAAATAGACTACAATAAAATGTGCAATCGTGCTATCGTGGCAACAAGGCAGCTTGCTAAGCGTCAGTTAACCTGGCTTCGATCGGAGCAGGAACTAAAGAAGTGTTTTGCCGAAGATGACAACCTCTCATCGGTGACAAGTGACATCCTGGCATTTATTGGCGGATAAGTGGCGGTGTCCGATGAAGTGGTGTTTTTAATATTGCGTTAAGCTGGTAGGCTTTTTTACGGTCAGCTGCCGGATTTATCTGATCGAACAATGAAGACTTTGAAGCAAAACAACCACAAACCCATACTATAAAGATTAGGAGAAACCCATGTCGAAAGGGCACACGTTACAAGAACCCTTCCTCAACGCCCTGAGAAAGGAAAGGATTCCCGTCTCAATTTATCTGGTCAACGGTATCAAACTGCAGGGGCATGTTGAGTCATTCGACCAGTTTGTTGTTCTGTTGGGCAACACTGTAAGCCAGCTGGTTTACAAGCACGCCATTTCCACCATCGTGCCATCCCGCCCGATCAAACTGAACCTGACTTCCGAGTAAATGGTTACATTGATTGGAACTGTTTGAACGCCCTCACGCCGGTGAAAATGCCATACTGGTTCAGATCGGTTTTAAAACAGATGCAGTACCGCCTGACGAGCAGGAATTTATTGAGCTTGCTCGTTCAGCGGGAGCCCATATTGTCCATTTTATCACTGGAACCAAAACCCTCCCTGAGTCACGCCTCTTTATCGGCTCTGGCAAGGCAGAAGAAATCCGGGTGCAGGTAATTGCCCGTCAGGCTGATCTGGTTATCTTTGATCACAACCTGACCCCTGCCCAGGAACGCAATCTGGAACGTCTGTTTCAGTGTCGGGTACTGGACCGAACCGGTCTGATTCTCGACATTTTTGCCCGGCGGGCGCGCAGCCACGAGGGAAAACTGCAGGTTGAACTTGCACAGCTCAAGCACCTGTCAACCCGGCTGGTGCGGGGTTGGACTCACCTTGAGCGTCAGAAAGGTGGTATCGGTCTGCGCGGTCCGGGTGAAACCCAGCTCGAAACAGACCGGCGACTGTTGGGTGTGCGCATCAGGCAGATCAGCAAACGGCTGGAAAAAGTACAGAACCAACGCGAACAGGGACGACAGGCACGCAAAAAAGCGGAAATCCCCACGGTTTCGCTGGTAGGATATACCAACGCGGGCAAGTCCAGCCTGTTCAATACCTTGACCCGTTCCCATGTATTCGCTGCCGATCAGCTGTTCGCCACGCTGGACCCAACCCTGCGCAGTATCCGGCTGCCCAGACAGCAGCAGATGATCCTTGCCGATACGGTCGGCTTTATCCGCAACCTGCCACACGACTTGGTAGCTGCCTTCCGCTCCACCCTGCAGGAAACAGCTGAGGCCAGCCTGCTACTGCATGTCATCGACAGTCATGATGAACAGCGTGAATTATACCGAGAACAGGTCAATCAGGTCATTGAGGAAATCGGTGCACAGGATGTGCCCCAGATTGAAATCATGAACAAGATTGATCTGGGCGACAAACCGGCCGGCATTGAATTGGGTAATGGTCTTAATCCGGACCGGATATGGGTTTCAGCCCATACTGGTGCGGGAATTGATACCCTGCTGGACTACCTGGGCAATTATTTTGCCGGGCAGATGTTTCAGGGACGCATCCGGCTGGCTCCCAGACACGGTCGTCTGCGTTCCCAACTGTATGCCGATGAGGCTGTCAGGCAGGAAACCGTGAACGATGCCGGGGATTTTGTGCTGGATATTCACATCGACCGGGCCAGACTGAACACATATCTGGCACACGAAGGTATCAGCCCGGATGAACTCGACAGTGATACCCCTGTTAGCCCTTCGATAAACCGGGAAGCGTAACCGTTCACGCGATCTATTGGCGCGGCGCGGCCACTTGTAGTATTTTTGTTCCCCATGTCCCAGAGCCCTTCCACACCGCTGTCCGCGCCGTTGATTGATCCGGCCACTCTGACTTCGCT
>Ga0116152_10000440_pt1 | contig 33755 bp, 32 predicted proteins | sample AD_UKC119_MetaG_FD_89894 | JGI IMG/M metagenome (GOLD analysis project Ga0116152, IMG submission 89894) | Active sludge microbial communities of municipal wastewater-treating anaerobic digesters from Hong Kong - AD_UKC119_MetaG | ecosystem: Engineered > Bioreactor > Anaerobic > Digestate... | reverse complement strand
TTCAGGTTATCCAGTTGGAGGAGGCCGCATGAACGAGTACCACGTGTGTGGTGTATTGCTGATGTCACGACCGGAGCATTCGGCGCGGGTCGAGCACGCCCTGTCGGCAATCCCCGGGGTGGAGTTGCACGCCAATGACGGCGGACGCATGGTCGTCACCGTGGAAGGTCCCGAGTATGGACGCTGCGGCGACATCATCTCGCAGCTCGCAACGCTCGATGGGGTGGCCTCATCTTCTCTCGTATATCACCAGATCGACAACGAATCCCTGCCGGAGGAGTCCGTACAATGAAACAGTCACGCCGTGAATTCATCAAGACCAATGCCATCGCCGCCACTGCGGCGGCTGCAGGCATCACCATCCCGGGCGTCCAGGCCATCGCCAAGAACGCCGACGACAGCGGTATTCGCTGGGACAAGGCGCCGTGCCGTTTCTGCGGGACCGGTTGCTCGGTGCTGGTGGGCACCAAAGAGGGCCGCGTGGTGGCGACCCAGGGCGACCCCGATGCACCGGTCAACCGTGGCCTGAACTGCATCAAAGGCTATTTCCTTTCCAAGATCATGTATGGTCAGGACCGGCTGACCCAGCCGCTGCTGCGCAAGAAGAACGGCAAGTACGACAAGGAAGGTGACTTCGAGCCGGTCTCCTGGGACGAGGCTTTCGACGTGATGGCCGAGAAGTGGAAGGCCGCTATCGCGCAGAGCATGGAAGAGAACAAAGGCAAGCCAGCCGACCAGATCACATCACGGGTTGGCATGTTCGGCTCGGGTCAGTGGACCGTATTCGAGGGCTATGCCGCGTCGAAACTGTACAAGGCAGGCTTCCGTTCCAACAACATCGACCCGAATGCGCGTCATTGCATGGCCTCGGCGGTCGGTGCCTTCATCCGCGCCTTCGGTTCCGACGAGCCGATGGGCTGCTATGACGACCTCGAGCATGCCGATGCCTTCGTGCTGTGGGGCTCGAACATGGCGGAGATGCACCCGGTGTTGTGGTCGCGCCTTACCGATACGCGCCTGACCAAGCCGGGTTGCGAAGTGCACGTGCTGTCGACGTTTGAGCACCGCAGCTTCGAACTGGCCGACCATGGTGTGATCTTCAAGCCGCAGACGGACCTGGCGATCCTCAACTACATCGCCAACTACATCGTGAACAACGATGCCGTGAACTGGACCTTCGTAAACCAGCACGTCAACTTCACGAAGACGCCGACCGATATCGGTTACGGGCTGCGCCCGAACGACCCGCGTGAGCAGAACGCCAAGAATGCCGGAAAGGGCAAGCTCCAGAAGATCGACTTCGAGGCCTACAAGAAGGAACTCGCGCCCTACACGGCCGAGTATGTCTCCGAGCTTTCCGGCGTGCCGGTCGAGAGTCTGGAGAAACTGGCCAAGCTCTACGCCGATCCGAACAAGAAGATCGTTTCCTACTGGACCATGGGTTTCAATCAGCACGTGCGTGGCGTCTGGGTGAACGGCCTGATGTACAACGTCCACCTGTTGACCGGGAAGATCTCCGAGCCGGGCAACGGTCCGTTCTCGCTGACCGGCCAGCCGTCCGCCTGCGGTACCGCCCGTGAGGTCGGCACCTTCGCCCATCGTCTGCCGGCCGACCTGGTGGTCGCCAAGCCCGAGCATCGGGCGTTCTCCGAAAAGGTCTGGCAGCTGCCCGAGGGTACCTTGCCGGGCAAGGTCGGTTTCCACGCGGTGTTGCAGAGCCGCATGCTCAAAGACGGCAAGCTCAACTGCTACTGGGTGACTACCAACAACAACATGCAGGCCGGCCCGAACATCAATGATGAGATGTACCCTGGCTGGCGCAACCCCGCCAACTTCATCGTGGTGTCAGAGGCCTATCCGACCGTCTCGGCAATGGCCGCTGACCTGATCCTGCCGGTGGCGATGTGGGCGGAGAAAGAGGGTGCCTTCGGCAACGCCGAGCGGCGCACCCAGTTCTGGCGCCAGCAGACCAAGGCGCCCGGTGAGTCGCGTTCCGATCTTTGGCAGTTCGTCGAGTTCTCCAAGCGCTTCAAGACCGAGGAGGTCTGGCCCGAAGAACTGCTGGCGAAGAAGCCCGAGTATCGCGGCAAGACGCTGTTCGACGTGTTGTATGCCAACGGAGTGGTCAACAAGTACCCGGCCCAGGAAGTTACCGACGACCGCGGCAACAAGTACGACAACGACGAGATGAAGCTTCTCGGTTTCTATCTGCAGAAAGGTCTGTACGAGGAGTACCGCATCTTCGGTACCCAGGGTCCGAAGAAAGGTCACGATCTGGCCGAATTCGACCAGTACCACAAGGCACGCGGTCTGCGCTGGCCTGTGGTCGAAGGCAAGGAGACGCTGTGGCGCTATCGCGAGGGCTATGACCCGTTCGTGCCGCAGGGAGCGCGGGTGTCGTTTTACGGTAATGCCGACGGTCGTGCCAACATCATCTCGGCACCCTACGAGCCGCCGGCGGAGTCGCCGGACGCCGAATACGATATGTGGATGAGCACCGGCCGTATCCTCGAGCACTGGCATTCGGGCTCGATGACCCGTCGCGTGCCCGAGCTGTATCGCGCAGCCCCGGATGCACTGGTGTACATGAACCCGGCAGACGCCGAGAAACGGGGCCTCAAGCGCGGTGATGCGGCCAAGCTGGTAAGCCGGCGCGGCGAGATCGTCTGTCGTGTCGAAACCAAGGGTCGCAACAAGATGCCCGAGGGCATGGTGTTCGTACCCTTCTTCGATGCCGGGCGCCTGGTCAACAAGCTGGTGCTGGACGCAACCGACCCGCTGTCGAAGGAAACGGATTTCAAGAAGACTGCGGTCAAGGTAATGCCTGCCTGAGTGGCATGAGGCGTGCGTGGCAGGCCGCAAGAGCGGCCTGCCACGACCGTCCAGGTAACGCAAGATGAGCAACAACGACCTCAAAGGCAACGGCGTAAACGCGGCGCGGCGGCGATTCCTCGCGGATACGCTGCGAACTGCCGTGGGCGTCGGTCTGGTGGCAGTGACGCTGGGTGTCTACCAGCGTCAGGCGCGGGCTTTGCCTGCGACCGCAATCCGCCCGCCCGGTGTCGCCGACGAAAAGTCGTTCCAGTCTGCCTGTATCCGTTGCGGCCTGTGCGTCCGTGACTGTCCCTACGACACGCTCAAACTCGCCGAACTCGGTGACGATGTGGCGTTGGGTACCCCCTATTTCGAGGCCCGTAATGTCCCGTGCGAGATGTGTGACGACATCCCGTGCGTGAAGGCGTGCCCCACCGGTGCCCTGAACCCGGCACTGAAAGAGATCAACGAGGCCCGGATGGGCCTGGCTGTGGTCGTGGATCAGGAGGCCTGCATCGCGTTTCAGGGCCTGCGCTGCGAGGTCTGCTTCAACGTCTGCCCGGTACGAGGCAAGGCCATCTCACTCGATATGCAGCACAACCCCCGCAGCGGCAAACATGCGTTGTTCATCCCGGTCGTGCATTCGAGTGACTGCACCGGCTGTGGCAAGTGCGAGAAGGCATGCATTCTGGAAGAGGCAGCCATCAAGGTATTCCCTGTTGCATTGGCCAAGGGGATGCTGGGACGGCACTACCGTCTGGGATGGGAGCAGAAGGCCGAGGCGGGCAAGGCCCTGGTCACACCTGATGTCCCGCACCAATACAACCTGCCGGAGGGCATGAGCTACGAGCACGGTGGGAGAGGGCTGATCACAGGTGAACGGCCGTTGCCGCCAACGCCACCGGTCGCGCCACCGGTCGCGCCAGAGGTCCCCCTGTCACCGTTCTCCGGCAATCCGCTGGACACGCTTAACCGCAAGGGAGGCCTGTAATGGATCCCGGCGGCCGTCCAGGTGCAGAGGTCATTGCGCTGAAGGGCTGGTTTTATGCCCATCGCTACCTGATCCTGCGTCGTATCAGCCAGTTGGCGATACTCGGGCTGTTTCTGGTTGGGCCACTTTTCGGTATCTGGCTGGTCAAGGGCAACCTGGCATCGAGCCTGACACTGGATGTATTGCCACTGTCCGATCCGCTGGTGCTGCTGCAGGTGTTCGCGGCCGGGCATGTGCCGGAGACGGCCGCGCTGCTCGGCGGCCTGATCGTGCTGGTGTTCTACCTGATCGTCGGCGGGCGTGTTTACTGCAGTTGGGTCTGCCCGGTGAACATCGTTACCGATTTTGCCGAGTGGCTGCGTCGTCGCCTCGGTATCAAGGGCAGCGCACACTTTTCGGACAAGACCCGCTACTGGCTGCTGGGTGCAATCCTGTTGGTTGCCGCAGTGACCGGCAGCGTGGCCTGGGAGCTGATCAATCCGGTTTCCATGGTCTATCGCGGCCTGGTCTTTGGAATGGGCCTGGCTTGGGGCATCGTTGCGGCGGTGTTCCTGCTCGACCTGTTTGTCGGACGTCGCGCCTGGTGCGGGCATCTGTGCCCGGTCGGGGCGTTTTACGGCTTGCTGGGCGAGGCCGCGGTGCTGCGCGTGTCGGCAGTGCGTCGTGAACAATGCGACGACTGCATGGACTGCTTTGCCATCTGCCCCGAGCATCAAGTCATCAAGCCTGCCCTGAAAGGGGCGGACAAGGGCATAGGTCCAGTGATCACCTCCGGTCACTGTACCAACTGTGGGCGTTGCATCGATGTCTGCGCTCGCGATGTCTTTGCATTTTCCACTCGATTTTCAAACAACTCCCGCCAGGCTGTATCCGGCGTAAACCAAAAAAGCGAGGTGTCGTCATGAAGCGGTCAATGTTCCTTGGTTCCATTCTTTTGGTCTGCCTTGCCGGGTTGGCCACCCAGGCATTCGCTGATCTTACGTCGCTGCGCGGCGCAGCTCCGGTGGCCGGGGCTGAGCCGCCGCCGCCCGAATTACAGAGAGTCATCAACGACAAGGAAAATATCGATCGGACGTTCAAAGAGCAGCCGCCACTCGTTCCACATGACAATGAGAAATACACGATCAGCCTTACCGACAACAAGTGCCTCGAATGCCATATGAAACAGCCGGGCAAGGACGAGGCGAAGTCGGTCGAAATGGGTGAATCCCACTTCATTGACCGAGACGGGAACAAGCTCGACCATCCGAGCAGCCGGCGTTATTTCTGCAACCAGTGCCACGTGCCGCAGATCGATGCGCCACCGCTGGTCGGCAACGACTTCAAATCGGTAGCTGCGAAATAAGACGTACCTGATTTGACACTGGACCGGACCGCTCGACCTGCCTGTTGCGCCGATGGTGCAGCAGGCAGGTGTGATCAGTAGGAGGATGGCCGGTCGAATCGCCCTGGTGGTGGGCAAGCGTACTGAATGCCACCGCGTTATGGATTTATCGCCTGCTGCGGCCTGAGCGTCTGCGGACCTGGTAGGCCGCGACCTCGCGCATGATGGTGGAGAATGGCAGGCGCTCGATCTGCCCAAACTGCTGCTCGGCATCTTCCAGTGTGGCGTAGACGTTTTCAATCACACCGGACGTGTGGCCGTTGGTGGTCAGCAACGACAGCAGCCCGCGCAGACCGCCGACCTGCAGGCGCATCGCCTTGCCGTGTGGCAGCAGTTTCCGTTCTTCGTCGGCGCGCAATGCGAACCTCGCGTGCTCGCGCAACAGTTCCAGCCATCGGATGCAGCGCTGCTGGGCAGGTTGCGAGCGACAGTGCACACCCTCACGCTCGGCAATGCAGAAGCGCTCCGCTTTGCTGCAGGCGCATTGATTGGTCAGTACGCTCTTTTCGAACGCACAATAGACTTTGTTGACTTCACGGTAGGTCTGCCGAAAGGCATCCTGGTCCATGGTCTCCTGCCGTCCTACTGCCGGTCTTGCTTGAAACGATGGATCAGGCGGCGATCGCGCTTGGTCGGTTTCGAATCCGTCTGCAGCGGTGTCGCAAGTCGGGCGGTACGCAGTGCCTCGATCGCTGCCTCGCGGCGTGTGCGGCTGTCTTCGGTTTCCAAGTAGAAGCCGACGGCCTCCGCGGCCGGGCGCCGCTGCGCAGGCAGGACCACCACCTCGATCTGCCAATGCAGACCATCTTTGCTGATGTCCAGCCGGCTGCCGACGCGTATCTCCTTTCCGGGCTTTGCGCGCTGGCCGTTGACATGCACCTTGCCACCTTCCGCCGCCTCGCTGGCGAGCCCACGTGTCTTGTAGAAACGGGCGGCCCAGAGCCACTTGTCGAGACGCATCCTGTCACCCACTGTGGACATCTGCAGGCTCAGGTGGGCGCGTCTTCCGAGGCATCCATGGTATGCGAGGCATCGCCGGGTACTCGAGGCGGGGCCAGTCCCAGCATCGGGTCGAGCTGACCCATTGCGTCGAGTTCCGCCATGTCGTCGTAGCCACCCACATGGTGCTCGCCGATGAATATCTGCGGTACGGTGCGGCGGTTGCTGCGCTGTTGCATCTCGCCGGCCAGGCTGTGGTCCAGGTCGATCCGCTTTTCCTCCCACTTCATGCCTTTTCGCTGCAGCAGCATCTTGGCGCGCACGCAGTAGGGGCACATGGCGGTCGTATACATGACGATGTCCGGCATGCTGTTCTCCTTTGACGATAGGCCGGTCATCGTAACAATCGTGCCGGGAAGGTGAAACTGCGGGAGTTTACCCATTCGCCGGTCAGGGTTGCCCGATTTGGCGGGCCGAACGGGCGTCGATATGATTGCGGCCCCGTCTCAGTAAACCCGGGTCCGTCACATGAAAGAAGCCGCTCCGCGTACGATCAAGCTCTCGGACTACCAGCCACCGGCCTACCTTATCGACAGCGTCGACCTGAATTTCGACCTGCGGGAACAGGGCTCGCGGGTGGTCGCACGGCTGGCTGTCAGGCGCAATCCGGCCGGGCCGGGTGGTCCCCTGCGTCTCGATGGTGAGGGCCTGCAGCCGGTATGGGTGCGCCTCGACGGCGGTGAGCTGGCAGCGGGCCGCTATGTGATCGATGAGGAATCACTGACCGTGGCTGACCCTCCGGAGGCCTTCGTGCTGGAGACCGAGGTCGTGATCGAGCCGCAGGACAACACCGCGCTGGAGGGGCTCTACCGCTCAGGGGGCATGTTCTGTACCCAGTGCGAGGCACAAGGCTTCCGCAAGATCACCTGGTTTGCCGACCGGCCCGACGTGATGGCACGTTTCACCGTGCGTATCGAGGCCGAGAAGGCGCGTTACCCGGTCTTGCTCTCGAACGGCAACCCACGCGCTGCCGGCGACCTGGCCGACGGCCGGCATTACGCGGAGTGGGACGATCCCATCCCCAAACCGAGCTACCTGTTCGCTCTGGTGGCTGGCGACCTGCGTTATGTAGAGGGTAACCACACCACCACATCGGGCCGTGAGGTGCAGCTGCGCGTCTATGTCGAGCCGGAAAACATCGACAAGTGTGATCACGCGATGCGTTCATTGATCAAGGCGATGCGTTGGGACGAGGAGAAGTACGGCCGGGAATGTGATCTGGAGGTGTACAACGTCGTTGCGGTCAACGATTTCAACATGGGGGCGATGGAAAACAAGGGCTTGAATATCTTCAACTCGAAGTACGTCCTGGCACGCCCCGATACAGCCACCGATCAGGACTTCCTCGGCATCGAGAGCGTGATAGCACACGAGTATTTCCATAACTGGACCGGTAACCGCATCACCTGCCGCGACTGGTTCCAGCTTTCGCTGAAAGAGGGCTTCACTGTGTACCGGGACCAGGAGTTCTCGGCCGACATGGGGGCGCGCGGGGTCAAACGTATCGAGGACGTGCGCAAGCTGCGGGCACACCAGTTCGCCGAGGATGCGGGGCCCATGGCGCACCCGATTCGCCCGACGTCCTACATCGAAATCAACAATTTCTACACCATGACGGTGTACGAGAAAGGGGCCGAGGTCGTGCGCATGCAGGCCAACCTGTTGGGCCCGCGGGACTTCCGCAAGGCGACCGATCTGTATTTCGAGCGCCATGACGGCCAGGCGGTAACCACCGAGGATTTCGTGCGCTGCATGGCCGATGCATCCGGCAGGGATCTGCAGCAGATCCAGCACTGGTACGACTACGCTGGCACCCCGCAACTTCAGGTCAGTGAAGCCTACGATGCGGCCGCTGCGTGCTATACGCTCGACATCACGCAGACGGTGCCGGACACGCCCGGCCAGCAAGCCAAGCCGCCGTACCTTATCCCGATCGTCACCGGCCTGGTCGGTGCCGATGGGCAGGATCTGCCGGTGCGGCTGGGCGAGGAGGCGACGCCGTCGACCCAGCACACGCTCGAACTCACGGCATCCGCTCAGCGCTTTGTGTTTCACGATGTCGTCGAACGACCCGTACCCTCGCTGCTGCGGGGGTTCAGCGCGCCGGTAAAGCTGGAGTTCGCGTACAGCGACGAACAGCTGATGTTCCTGATGGCAAATGACAGCGACGGTTTCAACCGTTGGGATGCCGCGCAGACTCTGGCCTGCCGGGTGCTGCTCGGTATGGTCGGTCAGTACCAGCATGGTATCGAGATGAGTGTGCCGGACGGCTTCGTCGAGGCGTGCCGTGGGGCTCTGCTCAGTCCGGATGCGGAGCCTGCCCTGATCGCCGAGGTCCTGAGCCTGCCGACCCTGGGGTATCTCGGCGACTTCATGGCCACGGTCGATATCGATGCGCTTCACCTGGCCCGCGAAACACTGCGCGTCACACTGGGGCGTGCCCTGAACGCCGAGTTGCGGCAGATCTACGCGGCCATGGACGACACGGGCCCTTACCGGCCGAGCGCCGAGGCAATCGGTCGTCGCAGTCTGAAGAATCGTGCGCTCGCCTACCTGCTTGCTGTCGGCGACGAATACGGTGCCGGACTGTGCCACCGTCAGTACGACAGGCAACACAACATGACCGACGTCGTGGCCGCGTTGTCGTTGCTGGCAGACAGTGACCACCCGGTACGTTCCGAGGCATTGACAGATTTCGAGCGGCGCTGGCGCAATGATCCCCTGGTGATGGACAAGTGGTTTGCCGTACAGGCGATGTCCAGCCGTGCCGATACTCTGGAGCAAGTGCATCGGCTGATGGGCCACCCCGGGTTCTCGATGCGCAATCCGAACAAGGTTCGGGCGCTGATCGGCAGCTTCGCGAATGCCAACCCGCTGCGTTTCAACGCCGCGGACGGCAGCGGCTATGCGTTCCTCAAGACGCAGGTATTGGCGCTCGATCCGGCCAATCCGCAGGTCGCGGCACGTCTGTTGCGTGCGATTTCGCGCTGGCGGCGTTATGACGAGGGCCGGCAGGCACTGATGAAGGAGGTGCTGGAGTCGGTCGTCGCCACCAAGGTTTCGCGTGATGTCTACGAGATTGCGGCGAAGTGCCTCGAACCGGCGTGAGTGGGCAACGGCCGGTGGGCGCTATTGCTCCGACCGGCTGGCGCGATGCGCTGAATCCACCGGTCTACCTGGTGTCGATTCTGCCGGGACTGGGTGTGCCGTTGTTGGCGGGCGGGCCGGTCGTGCATGCAAGCGGACTGGTACTGGCCACCGTCGCGGTGGTGCTTTTGCAGCATGCGATCAACCTGTTCAACGATGCAGCAGACTGGCGCCTTGGCGCCGATGTCGAAAAGCACGACTCCTGGGTGCGGGTGCACCATGAGCGACCGCAAATCGCGGTGCTGCATGGCGCCATCAGCCTGCTGACCGGCGGCATGCTCGGTCTCGGCATCCTGTGGCAACAGGGGCAGTGGTGGATTGTCGCGATTGCGGCGCCGATGTTGGGCCTGGGCTATCTGTACAACGCCGGGTCGAGGCCGCTTTCCTACACCCACCTGGGCGAGTGGGTGACCGGTATCTGTTATGGCCCAGGGGTATTCGGCTGCCTGTGGCTGGTGGCAGGACAGCCGCCCGGGGCCGCCATGTTGGCGGGGATGATCGCCTTCGCCGCATTGGCAGTCGCCCTGCTGTTGTCCCATCAGCCACCCCAGATCGAAACCGACCGGCAGGCGGGAAAACTGTCGTTTGCGGTGCGCTATGGGGCCGCCAGGACACGCACGGTTGCCTGGTGGCTGTTCGTGCTGTTTCTGCTCGCTACTGCCGGCGCGCTGCTGCTGGCATCGCCGGCAGCCGGTATCCTGCCGGCAGGGCTGGGCGTGCTGCTCGGCTATCGCCTGAGAACGACGATGCTGAATCCAAAGCGTCTGCTGCTGTCGGCCAGCGCCTTCATACTGCTTGGTCTGCTGGCAGACACGGTGTCTTCGGCAATGGTGCCTTGAACACGGGCAGGCAACCCGCTCAGTCTCCGGATACGGCCTTCTGGATCAGCGGCAACAGCGGCTCGGGTAGCCGGATCTGGCCGGATAACGCGAACTGCCGTGCCTGCTCGGACATCTTCTTCCAGGTCTTGCGCACGATGTCGAGCCATTTGGCCTCATCGTACTCAGGGTGCTTTTGCGCAAATGCCAGCATGTAATGCTCGATGAACACCAGGTCGGTGACGTCTTCGAGCAGTTGCGTGTCCTTGTTGACCTTGAGGGCACGCTTGCCGACGGCCTGTTGCACCCGCTCAACCACGTCATCGGTATAGCCGGCCTCGGCCAGCAGGCGACCAGCGGTCTCGGCGTGGAACTTGTACAGCCCCGTGCGCCATTGCAGGTAGCCCTGCCGGCCTTCCGGGAAGTCGCTGCGTGCGGATTTCCAGCGCTGGATGTGCTGTGCACGGATTGCCAGGCGCTGCGCATCATCCGCTTGTGGCGCATAGCGCTGCAGCATATCGGTCATGCGTTGCGAATAGAGCAGCTCTTTCGGCACCGACTTGCCATCGGCGGTCTCGTGGTTGGGGTCTTCGGCATTTGCCGCGTCGATCAGCGCTGCGGCCTTTTTGAAAATATCCTCGTCTGACATGTCAACTCCAAAGCGGTCAGTTGTCGGTTGCACGGAATTGTACCGTGTCTCCGATTACGCCCGGCGACACACAGGGCCGCGGTCTGTATGGAAATACAATTGCCATTTTGGGTTATTTCACTCTGTGCCACTGGCGGACAATGGGCTAGAGCTGGATGAATACACGGGAACCGGGAGAGACCATGTCTGATGTGGTGGTAATGTTGGTCGACAACGGTTCGACCCGCGCCGCTTCTGTGTTGAGTCTGCGTGCCATCGCGAGCCGTCTGGCCGCTGCATGTGGGCATCCGGTCCACCCGGTGTCGCTGCAGCATGCCGACAGGATCGCACCCGACCAACTCGATGGGATCGCGGCCCAGGTGCTGCCGGCCTTCCTGCGCACCCGATTGGCCGCAGGTATGCGCGAGTTCGTCGCGGTGCCGCTGATATTCGGCAACAGTCGTGCGCTGACGTCGTTCATACCCGAGCAGGCGGCACTGTTGGCTGAAGAGTTCGGTCCCTTCGAATTGCGCCTGGCCGAGGCGCTGGTGCCGCTGCCTCGGGGCGAGCCGCTGCTGGCACGGATCCTCGCCGAGCAGGCGGCGCAATGCAGCGCTGCGCTCGGCACCCGCCCAACACGGGTCGTGGTTGTCGATCACGGCTCGCCGCAACCCGAGGTGACGGCGGTCCGTGCCAAGGTGACCATGGGCCTGCGCGATCACCTGGCGGAGGGTATTGCACTTGGTCAGGCGGTGATGGAGCGGCGCCGGGGTGCAGAGTATGATTTCAATGGCCAACTGCTTGCGGACATGCTCGACAGCTGCGCGGCGCAGGATCCGCACGCAGTGGTGATCCTGGCGATGATGTTCATCTCGCCCGGGCGCCATGCCGGGCCCGGCGGCGATATCGAGACCATCTGTCGCGATGCGATGCAGAAGAACCCGGGTCTGCGGGTCGGTATCTCGCGCCTGGTTGGCGAGCACCCGCTGCTGGTGGACATCCTGAACCAGCGCCTGCGAGCGCTGCTCTGAGCCGATTGCTCAGTCGGAATTCACGCCTTTGGCGATCGGCAGGATGTCGCTGACAGCGACCTCGACCAGGTTCAGGCAGTGGTGGGCATCAGCCGAGTACTTGGTCAGGTCGCCGACGTGGCAGTTCCGCGCAGCCAGGACCTGGATCGAGGTGATCTCGTCGCAGGTGATGCCGCGGAAATTGATCTCCTGGTACTGTGATGCCGTCGGCTTGATGTAAGAATAGCCCCTGCTCACCGTCTCGAACGGGATATCGCTGCCCTTGAACGCGGTAAATCGCAGGACAAGGCTGCGAATCTGCGCAGACAGATTGTTTTGCAGCCGCAGCCCGAGACGGCAACCGCGTTCGAGATCGAATTTCTTTTCCAGGGTCAGCTGCGCAAAGCGGCGTGCCTCGGCGTCGTCGCCGTCCTGTGCGACCGCCCATGTCCCGTTGTCGCGCAGGACGATCTTTCGCCCATCCGGTGCAGTGATGGTCACGTCTGCCAAGACGCTGTGCGCGACCAGCATCAGGGCCAATATTCCAAGTGGTCGGTAATGCATGGGCTACTCCGAAAACCATTCCAGGCGGACATGCTCGCACGAACAGGTGCGCTATTTGAAGACGCATTGATTCCTGCCGCCGATGGAAGGCTGCGGAGCGGGGGTGGTAAATATGTGGCTCACGCAGTTTCCGATGTGCTGCCGACATGCGTCGAGGCGACGCTCCGCAAATCAAACTTAACAATAATTAAAGTTTTCTCCGGGTGCGCACGCTAACCCGGATAGGCTTAACTTCAGGCGATTCGTCCGGAGGCGACGTGGTGTTCGGCAAATTCAGGAAAGAGCGTGGATACCTGCAACGTATCGCCGAGCTGGAGGCGTCGCTCGCACAGGCACAGCAGATGGTCGAGCAGGCGCAACAGTCAGCGGCCGAGAAGGACCACCATCTGTCGCAATGCCTGTCAGCGCAGGAACAAGCGCACAACGGGCACACCCAGGTGCACCTCGGCCAGGCCGATGCACTGGCATCGATTCGCGACAAGAAAGCGGTGTTGGCCACGAAGCTGCAGTGTGACAGCGAGACCCTGGCTGAATCGGCGCAATTGTTTCAGCGCAGTGGCGTGATGCTGGCACACATTGCCGAAGGCAGCGCCAAGCTCAACGGCATCACGCAGCACAGCGAAAACCAGATCGACCAGCTCGACTCGGCGATCAAGGAGATCGGCAAGTTCACGTCCCTGATCGCCTCGGTCTCGGAGCAGACCAACCTGCTGGCGCTGAATGCTGCCATCGAGGCAGCGCGGGCGGGTGAACACGGCCGTGGATTCGCGGTGGTGGCTGACGAGGTCCGCAACCTGGCAGGCCGAACCGCAGAGGCGACCAAGGAAATCTCTGACCTGGTGACCAAGATCAACAGCTTCTCCCGGGCCGCTCAGCAGAGCTTCTCTGGCCTGTCCGAGGTCGCGGCGGGTATCGACGAATCGGTGAGCAGCGTGAGGTCGGTCATCGATGAGGTCAACGGATTGTCGGACTCGATGGTCAACGTGATATCCGAAGTCACTGCGAGCCAGTTCATCGATACGGTGGTGATGGATCACCTGTTGTACAAATTCGAGATATTCAAGGTCGTGGCCGGTGTGTCGAACAAGACACCCGAAGATTTCGTCAGCCACCATCACTGCCGCCTGGGCAAGTGGTATTACGAGGGTCTCGGTGGCGAACTGCTCGACCGGGAGGCGGCCTACCGGGCACTGGAAGTCCCCCACCAGAAAGTACACGATGCCGGGGTGCGGGCGATCCACGCGCATCTGAATGGTGACGATGGTGCGGAGCTGGCCGCGTTGGCCGAAATGGACCATGCGAGTTACGAGGTGGTGAAGTGCCTCAATCAACTCGAGCCGGCATACCAGAGAGCCATTGAATCGAAGTCAATCGATGGTGTCGGTCGGGCCTTATAGCCTGATCCTGCCTGCTCCATGCGCCATCACGACTGGCGTCGCTAACCGTACTTATAGTGCTTGACTTCGCGTCGGCCGGAAGTGGTTTGCGCGCGGCGCAGCGTACGCTGCATGATGATGCCCTCGACCTTCCAGTCCAGCCCATCCAGTGCGATCTCGGGATAGATGTCGTTGAGCGCTACCAGGCGTTCACCAAGGTCGTCCCTGATGTACTGCCGGAACCACCGTACCCCCTCCACCAGCGCCATCACGTACATGCCGTGCTGACACCAGTCTGACGGCTCGATCACGACGATGCAGGCGTCCGGGAACTCGGGCGCCATGCTGTCGCCAATCACCTGCAGGGCAAATGGCTCGGAATTGCTGCAGCTGCTCAAAGGATCGTTCATTGGAGGCTTTTGCATCGTGTCGACTCTGGTAAGCTGCCTGCTTTGTCAGGTCAGGAACTGACTGAAATTGCAGAGAATTCTATCATGATGAACGCTGGGGGTGCGGCGCCGCAAGTCCACAAGGATCGCCGGGATTGGCACAACCTCAAGGGGATGCTGCCGTTTCTCTGGGAGTTCCGCGGACGTGCCCTTTTCGCCCTTTCGTGCCTGATCCTGTCGAAAGTCGCCAACGTCGGCGTGCCGCTGGTGCTCAAGGAGATCGTGGAGCATTTCGAGCACGCCAAGGACCAGCCGCTGCTGCTGGCCGCGGTGCTGCCGCTTTCGCTGCTGGTCGCCTATGGCGCGCTCAAGCTCGCCGCCTCGCTGTTCAACGAGCTGCGCGACGTGGTGTTTGCCAAGGTGCGTTATCGCGCCATGCGGCGTCTGTCGACCCGGGTGCTGGAGCATCTTCACCGGCTGTCGCTGCGTTTTCACCTCGACCGCAAGACTGGCGCGGTCAGCCGTGACCTGGAGCGCGGCACCCGATCGGTCAGCCAGATTCTCAACTACATGGCATTCAGCGTATTGCCTATCATCGTCGAGTTCAGCCTGGTCGCATTCATCCTGCTGCGCGACTACGAACTGGAGTTTGCCTTTGCGATGTTCGGCTCGGTGGTGGTGTACGTGTTTGTCACCTTTGCCATCACCGAGTGGCGCATGGACTTTCGCCACTTCATGAACCGTCTCGATTCCGAGGCCAACACCCAGGCCTTCGACAGTCTGATCAACTACGAAACGGTCAAGTATTTCGGCAACGAACGCCTGGAATTGGACCGTTACGACTCGACCCTCGCGGAATGGGAGGACTGGGCAGTAAAAAGCCAGACCTCGATGTCGCTGCTCAACTTCGGACAGGGTGCGGTGATTGCGCTCGGTGTGACCCTGGTGATGTACCTGGCAATGCGCGGCGTGGTGGCCGGCGAGATCAGCATCGGCGACCTGGTGCTGCTCAACGCCTTCCTGCTGCAACTGTTCATCCCCCTCGGCTTTCTCGGCATCGTGTACCGTCAGATCAAGTACTCGTTGGCCGATATGGACCTGGTGTTCAAGTTGCTCGAGCGTCAGCCCGAGATCGAGGACAGCACCGATGCTGCCGAACTGCAGGTGACCGGTGGGTATATCCGTTTCGATTCGGTCACCTTCGGTTACCAGCCTGAGCGTACCATTCTGCACGAACTGCAGCTCGAGGTACCGGCTGGCCACAAGGTTGCCGTGGTCGGTCACAGCGGTGCCGGCAAGTCGACGCTGGCACGCCTGATCTACCGTTTCTACGACGTCGATGCTGGTGTCATTTCGATTGACGGGCAGGATATCCGTGAGGTCAGCCAGGACAGTCTGCGCGCGGCGATCGGGATAGTCCCGCAGGACACCGTGCTGTTCAATCAGTCCATCTACTACAACATCGCCTACGGCCGCCCCGATGCGACGCGTACCGAAGTCGAACGCGCGGCGGCGATGGCCCACATCCGAGAATTCATCGAGGGCCTGCCGGATGCCTGGGACACCGTGGTCGGTGAACGCGGGCTGAAGCTGTCGGGGGGTGAGAAGCAGCGCGTGGCTATCGCACGGGCGATCCTCAAGGGGCCGCGAATCCTGATTTTCGACGAAGCGACCTCGTCGCTGGACAGTCGCACCGAGCAGGCCATCCAGGAGACGCTGGCAGAGGTCGCCGCGCGCCATACGACGCTGGTCATCGCGCACCGCCTGTCCACCGTGGTTGATGCGGATCAGATCCTGGTGATGGCGGACGGCCGTGTGGTCGAGCAGGGCACCCATGCACAATTGCTGGCAGCCGGCGGCAGCTACCGTGAGATGTGGGAGCTGCAGCGCGAGCAGCGCGAGCAACAGGACGCGACGCCAGCTGTGCCGGAGATCGCTTAGATGCCGCTTGTGCACGCGGCGTGGATGGGCGCATGAAGACCTACCTGGTCGGTGGTGCGGTGCGTGATGGACTGCTCGGCATCCCGGTCGTCGAGCGCGACTATGTGGTGGTCGGTGCCGATACCGCTACCATGCTGGAACGCGGATTCCATGCGGTGGATCGGGATTTCCCGGTATTCAGACATCCGCAAACCGGCGAGGAGTATGCGCTGGCCAGACGCGAGATCAAGAGCGGTGAGGGGTATCGCGGGTTTCGCATCGATGCCGGGCCAGATGTGACCCTGGAAGAGGACCTGCGCCGGCGCGACCTGACGATCAACGCGATGGCGCAGGACGAGGATGGCCATATCGTCGACCCGTTCGGTGGGCGTGCGGATCTCGAGGCCCGGCTGTTGCGTCATGTGTCACCGGCCTTTGTCGAAGATCCACTGCGCCTGTTGCGCATTGCGCGTTTTGCCGCGAAATTTGGCGACCATGGTTTCCATGTGGCGCACGCCACGCACCGTCTGCTGTGCGGGATGGTGCATCGTGGCGACATGGCGCACCTTACGCGCGAACGGTTGTGGCGTGAAATGAACAAGGCGATGCAGACCGTGCGGCCATGGCGGTTCTTCGAGGTCCTGCGTGCCTGTGGTGCGCTACGGGAGCTGATCATGCCGCTGGCCGACGCGATGGGGCCGTCTCGCGGACACGGCGCTGGCGCCGACAGTGCGCCGATTGCCGCGCTCAAGCGTGCCGCCGGGCAGACCACGGACGTCGCCCAGCGCCTTGCCGCGACCCTGTTGAGTTGCGTCGACACGGCCGCGGCCGCTGAGACGCTGGGTGAACGACTGCGCGCCGACCGGGTGACCTCGCTTCTGCTCAGGCGTGCGGCTGCGGCACGGGCACTTTGTGAGCGCGTCGAGCACATGGACATCCAGGCATTGTTCGATCTCGCCCAGTTGTGGCGTGCGTTCGATGGCGGGCAGGATATTGGCGCGCTGGTCAGGGTCTGCGAGGCCCAGCGTGCCGATGCGCGCCTTGGCCGCGTGTTGTCGACGGCGCTTCCGGCTGCACGCGCGATCTCGGCAGCAACACTGAAGGAATCCGGCGTCAACGGGCCTCAGCTGGGCGAGCAGCTTGCGCAGCAGCGGCGCGACGCGATGCGACGCGCGCTGCACGCCGCCGGTCTGGTAACTTGAGCGTGGCGACGCGGGGTCAGGAGTTCAAGATGCAACATACGGAGCAGGAGGCCGGGCAATCCGTCAGCCTGCGTGTCAGGCGTATCGTGACCGGTACCCATGTCGCAGTGCCGCTGCTGTCGCTGGGGCTGGGTCTGCTGTTGATGTTCGGGGCCACTGTCCTTTTGATCACCGGGGGTTGGGATTCGGCGGCATTGCTGCGGGTAATGGTGCTGGCCCTGTGCGGCTCGCTTCTGGCATTCGGCCTGGCGCTTTACCGGCTGCGTCGTGAGTTGATCGAGCCGCTGGCACGCCTTGAGGACTCGGTATCCAAGGTGTGTTCCGGGGAGCCGGGGGCGACGCTGTCACTGAACGATGCCGGAGTGTTGCGGGCGATGGTTCTGGATCTCGACAGCCTGAACGAAGAACTGAGCGATCTGTATGAAGACATGGACAGCCGGGTGTCGCGGCACACCACGCGGCTGGCACAGAAGACCGCATCGCTGAAGATTCTGTACGACGTCGCCGCCAGCGTGAATCAGGCACAGGATCTCGAACAGCTGTTGCTGCGGTTCCTGCGCGTACTCAAGGAGATGGTCAACGGCCTGGCGGCCACGGTGCGACTCGAACAACCGGACGGCACCATGCGTGTGGTCGGCTCGATCGGGATCAGCAATGAAGTACTGCGCGAACGCGAGATGCTGCCTCTGGCGCTCTGTGTGTGCGGCAAGGCGCTGTCGCCCGGTGATGTGTTGTGCGACAACCCGGCGAGACATTGCGTCAAGCAGTTGCGGCGGGTGATGTTTGGACAGGACGACATCGAGATGGTCTCGGTGCCACTCGATTACCACGGTGAGCTGCTGGGCATGTATTACATTGCGGTGCGCAAGCCGGGAATCTCCGGCCGTGAGGACATCCTCGAGCTGTTGCAGACCATTGGCAGCCACCTCGGGATGGCGGTCGCCAAGCAACGCTCCGATTTCGAGGCACGTCGACTGTCGATCATGGAAGAGCGTACGTCGTTGGCCCATGAGTTGCACGATTCACTCGCGCAGACACTTGCCAGTCTGCGCTTCCAGGTGCGTCTGCTCGAGGATCTGCTGACCCAGGAAGGTGGCAGCGACGCGGTGACCAAGGATGCGCAGCGCATCCGTGCCGGCCTCGATGAGGCGCATATAGAGCTGCGTGAACTGCTCAACAGCTTTCGTGCGCCAGTCGATCAACGCGGACTGGTATCGGCGCTGGAGAAACTGGTCGAGCGGTTCGGGCGCGAGACCGGCATCCATGTGCTTTTTCAGAACGAATGCCGCGAGCCCCAGCTGTCCTCCGCGGAGGAGATGCAGATGTTGCGGGTGGCCCAGGAGTGCCTGGCGAATATCCGCAAGCATGCACATGCGCACACGGTGCGTGTGCTGCTGAGTTGCCGAAGCAGCGGTCCTTATTGCCTGTTGATCGAGGACGACGGTGTCGGCTTCGAGGATTCAGCGAAGCGTGGCAGGCCAGGCGAACATATCGGTCTGTCGATCATGGAAGAGCGGGCGCGCCGTCTGGGTGGTAATCTTCGAATCGAAAGCGAGGTGGGTGAGGGCACCCGGGTGGAACTGACCTATCAACCGCAACTGACGGGCCGCAGGCCGGACCGGCGCTGGATTATCTGATGCGTGTCTTGATGATCGATGACCATGCCCTGTTCCGCATGGGGCTGAGCGAACTGCTGGAGCGTCGCGGTATCGAGGTCGTGGCCGCCGTCGGTGACTGTCAGCAGGGCATCGAATGGGCCACCGAGCAGTCGCCGGATGTGGTCCTGCTGGATATGCGTATGCCGGTGATGAACGGCCTGGAGGTTCTTCAGGAACTGCGGCGGCGCGAGGTGCGTATGCCCGTGGTCATGCTCACCACCAGTCGCGACGAGAACGATGTCGTGAACGCGCTGCAGAACGGTGCCCGGGGGTATCTGCTCAAGGACATGGAGCCCGAAGACCTGATCAAGGCGCTCAACGACATCGTCGCCGGCCAGACCGTGGTCGCGCCGGAACTGACGATCGTGTTGGCCAAGGCGGTACAGGGTGACATGGCCACCAGTACACCCACTCACCGTGCGCTGGCGGAGCTTACGCCTCGCGAACTGGAGATCCTGTGCCATCTGGCTGATGGGCAAAGCAACAAGGTGATCGCGCGCAATCTCGGTATCTCCGACGGGACCGTGAAACTCCACGTCAAGGCCATCCTGCGCAAGCTCGATGTCCACTCGCGCGTCGAAGCCGCGGTGATCGCGGTCGAGCAAAACCTGTGCGGTCGCGGCAATGACTACGACGGAACCTTTCGGGCCTGATTGGCAGTAGATGTACAGATGAAGAAATTTTTGCAATTGGTCAGTGACTGCCTGAGGGACGTCAGGGAGCTGATGCCCTGGGACCTGGAAGAGCGCCTGCAGCAGAACCCGGATCTTCTGGTGGTCGACGTCCGTGAACCTTATGAGTTCGATGCGATGCATATCGCAGGGTCGATGAACGTGCCGCGCGGCATCCTCGAATCGGCCTGTGAGTGGGACTACGAGGAGACCGAGCCCGAACTGGTGCGGGCGCGTGACCGGGAAGTGATCGTGGTGTGCCGTTCCGGTTACCGCAGCGTGTTGGCCGCCAACTCGATGCTGCTGCTCGGTTACAGGGATGTCGCATCGTTGAAGACCGGGTTGCGCGGGTGGAAGGACTACGAGCAGCCATTGGTGGATCGCACGGGTGCCGCCGTCGATCTCGACGACGCGGATGCTTATTTCACGCCCAAGCTGCGCGACGACCAGCTGCGTCCGAGAGACGTGTAGGCCGATTCCGCGGATCAGTGCTCGGCGGTGGACGCTGCTTCCTGCAGGGCCTCTCCGGCGGCATCGAACCATGACAGTCGGCCGTGCAATTGCACCACCTCGCCGACGATGATCAGGGTCGGCGGTACTGGTTGCTCACGCTCAACGATCGCCGGCAGGGATGCGACGGTGCCGGTAAACACGCGTTGTTGGTGGGTGGTTCCCTGTTGCACCAGGGCCACTGGCGTGTCGCCGGACATGCCGTGCGCCTGCAACTCGCGGCTAATTACGGGCAGACCCTTAAGACCCATGTAAAAGACGACCGTCTGGTTCGGCTGGGCCAGCTGATGCCAGTTCAGGTTCATCGTATTGTCTTTCAGGTGCCCCGTGACGAAGGTGACCGACTGGGCGTAATCGCGGTGGGTCAGCGGGATCCCGGCATAACTGGCGCAACCGGATGCAGCGGTGATGCCGGGTACCACCTGGAACGGGACGCCCTGACTGGCCAGGGTATCGATCTCTTCACCGCCCCTACCAAAGATGAACGGGTCGCCGCCCTTCAGGCGCAGCACGCGCCGGCCCTGCTTGGCCAGATCGGCCAGTAATTGGTTGATCTCTTCCTGCGGCATGGCGTGATTGTCGCGTTCTTTGCCTACATAGATGCGTTCGGCATCGCTGCGCGTCATATTGAGCACGGCTTTGGCCACCAGGCGGTCGTAAACGACCACGTCGGCCTGCTGCATCAGGCGCAACGCGCGGAAAGTCAGCAGGTCCGGGTCGCCGGGGCCGCCTCCGACCAGATAGACCTCGCCCATGCCATGCTGTAATACCCCGTTGCCGAGTTCCTGCTCCATCAGCACCTCGGCCTCGCGCATGTGGCCCGAAAACACGCGTTCTGCGACACCACCCTGGAGCACGCGGTCCCAGAAGCGGCGCCGATCGGCAGGGTCGGCGAACGCCTGCTTGACCCGGTCACGAAACTGACCGGCCAGCTCGGCAAGGCGCCCGTAGCCGGCGGGGATCACAGATTCCAGCCGTGCGCGGATCAGGCGTGCGAGCACCGGCGAGGCGCCACCGGTCGAGACCGCCGCGATGACTGGTGAGCGATCGATGATCGACGGCATGATGAAACTGCCGTCCTCCGGGTGGTCGACCACGTTGACCGGGATGTTCAGCTGGCGCCCGGCTGCCGCCACCGCATGGTTTACCGTCGGGTCGTCCGTGGCCGCTATCGCCAGGTACGCCTCGTCGATGTCCCCGGTCTGGAAGGGGCGTGCCAGGTGTTCGATTCGCCCTTCGCCATGCAGTTTGGCGAGATTGGGGCAGAGCCCGGGTGCGATCACCTGGACGCGGGCCCCGGCACGCAGCAACAGGGACACTTTGCGTGTCGCGATTTCACCGCCGCCGATCACGGCGCAAAACTGATCTTTTACGGAGAGGAATATCGGTAGGTGTTCCATGGGCCTGATCAACCGCCGCTGTTTATGTCGCAGGAGTATCGTCGCATTGACTATATGAGGAAATCATAATATACTAAGCCGATTGCTTTTTCCCACACAAATTTGTGAGGTCGCGATGTTCGTAAAAGAAATTGATGCGGCAGAACTCAAGTCGCGCATCGACGCCGGCGAAGATATCGCACTGATTGACATTCGCAGCGACGCCGAGGTTGCTCAGGGTATCCTGCCCAATGCCGAGCATCTGGCAATGCATCTTATACCCTTGCGTATGCACGACCTGCCTAAAGACAGGGACGTGGTGCTCTATTGTCGCAGTGGTGCACGTTCTTATCACGCCTGTAATTTCCTTGGCCAGCAGGGCGTGGGCAATGTGCTTAACCTGCGCGGCGGCATCATTTCCTGGGCGCGCCAGGGGTTCGAAATTGCTGCGCCGCAGCAGCAGCGTGCGCGCATGATGTGATCCTTGCGTTTCTTAGACGCTTCGAATATAAGGATTAACCACTTTTTACCACGACAATTACGACAGAGCATACTGGAGGTTGCCAATGGCTGATTTCGACGAAGAACTGGACGCAAGTGGCCTGAACTGCCCGCTCCCGATCCTGCGTGCCAAGAAAACCCTGGCCGGCATGGAGTCTGGCAAGGTACTGCATATCATTGCCACCGATCCGGGTTCCGTTAAAGATTTCGAGGCTTTTGCGCGCCAGACTGGCAACGAGCTGATGGAATCGAAAGAAGAAGGCGGCAAGTTCCAGTTCCTGATCAAGAAAGCCTGATTTCTGGTCAGCGGCACATTCACTTCCTGATGTGAGGAGGGTGCAGAGATGGATGAGAAAAAACTTGCCATCATCGCAACCAAAGGTACTTTGGATTGGGCTTATCCGCCCTTTATTCTGGCCTCGACGGCCTCGGCCCTCGGGTACGAGACGGAAATCTTCTTTACCTTTTACGGCCTGCAGTTGCTGAAAAAGGATCTGGATCTCAAGGTGTCACCGCTGGGTAACCCCGGCATGCCGATGCCGATGGGCATGGACAAGTGGTTCCCGACCCTGTTGACAGCGTTGCCGGGTATGGAATCGGTAATGACGTCGATGATGAAGAAAAAGATGGCGAGCAAGGGTGTGGCCAGTCTGGAGGAGCTTCGCGAGCTCTGCCAGGAGGCTGAAGTCCGCCTGATTGCCTGCCAGATGACCGTCGACCTTTTCGACATGGATCCGGCCGCCTTCATTGAAGGTGTGGAATTTGCCGGTGCGGCTCGGTTCTTCGAGTTTGCCGGCCAGTCGGATATTTGTCTGTATATCTGAATCGACGGCTGCTGCATGCACAAGAAACCCCCGCCAGAAAGCGGGGGTTTTCTTTTTCGGGATCTCGCCCGCGTTATTGGAAGTTGTATTGCGCTCCCACCGTCACCAGCAGAGCACCGGCATCGCTGAAGGTGCCGGTCAGCGCATTGTCGTTTGCGGTTGCGGTGAGATTCAGGTCGTCGCGCTTCGCATACAGGACAGCACCCGCGAACTCGAGCTGTTTCGACGCACGATAGCGGGCACCCGCCGAGATGATCTTGCCGTCCGACTCCGGCAGTTCGAAACCTATCGTTTTCAGCGGCGCAGGTGATTCGTCTATGGCGAATCCGCCCATCAGGGTCCATCGATCATTCAGATGGTGGGTGATCCCCAGGCGGAAGGTGTTGGAGTCTTGCCAGTTCTTGGCGATCGGGTTGTCGAAGAAAGGCTGCAGTGGTGGCGCAATCGGCGCACCGTAGTTGAAATCGAGCTGCTCGTACGACGACCAGTAAGTGCGTTCGAAGACAAACTCGACCGTCGTATCGGATCGGACATCGACCGCCGCTGCCAAGGCCAGCGAGGCGGGTAGCGGGACGGTGACTGCGGCGGAACCGTTATATAACGTGACCGGACCGGAGCCAAGCCGGGCGTCACCCTCTACCGTAAGATCGATCTTCGAACGGTAGGTCGCGGACAGGGCGAGCATATCGGTGGGTTCATAGTGAATCGCGAGGTTGTATCCGAAATCGACGGAGTCTCCCTCCAGGTCGCGGAATATCGAACCGGGTACACGGCTCTTGACCACGCCTTCGCTGTAGACCATCCGCAAGCCAGCACCGATAGCCAGTTTGTCGGACAGCCGATAGCCGATCGTCGGATTGACCTCGATGGTCTTGAGCGTAAATTCCTCCGCCGAGCGGGCACCGTATCCTGACCACCGTTTTGACAATCCGCCAGGTGCGACGATCGATAGGCCGAACCGGGCGTCGCCGACGTACGGGCTGACGTAGTGGAACGTCGGTACCGGTATGTTTTCGATCTCACTGCGATCACTGGCATTGGTGTTGGGTGGGGCGAGCGGCGGATTCTGTGTGCCGCTGAACTTGATGCTGGGCAGGTGTACCAGGGTCAAGTCGCCGCTGATGGCGCCACCGCCGGTATTCAGTGCCATCCCCGCGGGGTTGTAGTAGGAGGCATCCGGACCGGTCGCGTTTGCGATATTGGCGGCTGAAAGTGCGGTTGCATTGACTGAGGACTCCGGGAGCTTGTAGCCGGCTGCAAAAGCGCTTGAACCGGCCCCCAACAGCAGCGCGAAACACACGACGGACGTCCATCGAACAAGGTCTTTTGCCATTTCCTCTCCTTCAGCCCTTGGCGCGTTTGCCCCAGCGCGAAACCATGATTTTTTGCAGGCTATTTCAGTCTGCACACTGCTGTCCAGCGAATCGTAGCAAGGGGATGTTTGTGTGAGTGTATTCGCCCGGCAGACTTGGCTTTATTAACTGGCTATAATATAAAGCTCGCTTATTGATCCACTGAGAGTATTTGATCCATGGCCGATCGTCGGTTGCAAGTCTTCCACACAGTGGCGCGGCTTCTGAGCTTTACCAAGGCGGCCGAGACCTTACACATGACCCAGCCGGCCGTGACCTTTCAGGTGCGGCAGCTCGAAGAGTATTTCAATACACGGCTGTTCGATCGTACGCACAACCGGATCAGTCTCACCGAGGCGGGTGCTCGCGTGTTTCAGTATTCCGACAAGATTTTCGAGTTGTACGGCGAGATGGAGAACGCGGTTCGCGAGATGACCGGTGAGATCAGTGGCTCATTGACAATCGGCGCCAGCACGACCATCGCCGAATATATGCTTCCCGCGCTGCTGGGTGATTTTCGTGCCAAGTATCCGGATGTCAGCATCCATCTCAAAGTGTCGAATACCGACGGCATTGTGTCGATGGTCGAGAACAACACGATCGATTTGGGCGTGGTCGAGGCGCCGGTCAGCAACAAGAACCTGGTGGTCGACGAGTGTCGCCGCGATAACCTGGTCGCCATCGTGCCTCCCGGGCATCCCAAGGCGGATCGGAAGCGGATCACGTTGGACGAACTGCTCGAGTACCCGTTCATCTGCCGCGAAGAGGGTTCCGGTACGCGCGAGGTGATCGCGGAGTACATGAACACCTCACCCGATTGCAACGCCTGTATGAACGTGGCGATGGAGCTGGGCAGCCCGGAGGCTGTCAAGGGCGCGGTGGAGGCGGGCATGGGTATATCGGTGGTGTCCAACGCGACTATCCAGAAGGAACTTCGCCTGGGCACGCTGGTGGCCATCGAACTCGACCCGCCGCTCGAGCGCCCATTCTCCTTCGTCCACCAGAAACAGAAGTTTCGTGTGCGCGTGATGGAGGAACTGCTTGAATTTGCCCGCGCCTACTGCGAGGAACACCGTGCGAAATAGCCGGTAAGCGTAAGCAGGGATCTGAAGCATGTTGCCGCCCAAGGTGCACCTGCCGCCTGCTCAGCAGCGTCTGCTGAAACTGTTTCGTGCGCTTTCCCCGGCAGCACAGGACAGCCTGCTGAGCTACGCCGAGTTCCTTGTCGAACGTGGCGTGGCGGATACCGGATCGCCGGCACCGCAGGCGGTGCCGGCCGATATCGAGCGTCCGGAATCAGAGAGTGTCATCGCCGCCATACGGCGTCTTTCCGCAACCTTTCACATGCTCGACAGGGACGAGCTGCTGCACGAGACATCTGCGTTGATGACGGCCCATGTGATGCAGGGCAAACCGGCCGTAGAGGTGATCGACGAACTAGAAGTCGTTTTCCGCCGCCACTACGAACGCGTAAAATCGCCGTCTGAATAATCGAGCGGTACCATGCGACTTATCACCGACTGGTTCAAAAGAACCTTCTCCGATCCCCAGATCGTATTCCTGACGCTCGTGCTGGTGATCGGTTTTGCGGTCATCCTCACCATGGGTGACATGCTTGCGCCCGTGCTGGCCAGTGCCGTGATCGCCTACCTGCTCGAAGGTCTGGTGGTGGTGCTCGAAGACAGGGGTATTCCACGCTGGTTGGCCACCACGATAGTATTCCTGGCGTTCGTGCTGTTTCTTGGGCTGGTGCTGTTCGGACTGATGCCGCTGTTGTCGCGTCAGGTGACGGAACTGGTGCAGCAGTTGCCGAACATGATCTCGGTGGGTCAGAACGCACTGATGGCATTGCCGGAACGTTTCCCCGATGTGATCTCACCGACCCAGGCCGAGGAGATCCTGAACGGTATCAGGCGTGAAATCGGAAGCTACGGTCAGCAGGTGCTCAGTGTCTCGGTGTCGTCGGTCGTCGGTGTACTCACGATTCTCGTCTATCTCGTACTGATGCCAATGCTGGTGTTCTTCTTCCTGAAGGACAAGGACATCATCATGGGTTGGTTTGGCGGCTTCATGCCGGGCGAACGCGGGCTCGCCGATATGGTGTGGCGCGAGGTCGATCGGCAGATCGCCAACTATGTGCGTGGTAAGTTCTGGGAGATCATCATCGTGTGGGCGGCGACGCTGCTGGCGTTTTCGTTCTTCGGACTGCAGTACGCGATGCTGCTCTCGGTACTGGTCGGCCTGTCGGTGGTGGTGCCCTACGTTGGTGCCACGGTGGTGACTTTCCCCGTGGTGCTGGTCGCGTGGTTCCAGTGGGGATGGGGGCCGGATTTCGTCTGGGTGACGGTCGCTTATCTGATTATTCAGGCGCTCGACGGCAACGTATTGGTGCCGTTGCTGTTCGGCGAGGTCGTCAACCTGCACCCAATCGCGATCATCGTTGCGATCCTGGTGTTTGGTGGTCTGTGGGGATTCTGGGGGGTGTTCTTCGCCATCCCCTTGGCAACCCTGGTGAACGCGGTGCTGCGAGCCTGGCCGACACGCAAGCCGGTGCTCAGTGCATTGTGACAGGGTGACACCGACGGCATCACCCTGTCGATTCGGCGATCAATTCTTGCTGGTCTTGATGCCGAACGGCAGATAGGCCGGGCACCAGCCGAGTGCCGCCGTGAACAATGGCACCAGGCCGATCGCGCCCAGCCAGTTCTGCGCCATGTAGCCCCAAACCAACAGGGCAATACCCACGACAAGGCGCAAACCCCGATCGATTCCACCCATATTCTTGGTCATGCTCATTCTCCCGGTCTGTTCAAGTTAACGATGTGACGCGGGAAGGTTAGGTGATTCGCCCCCGCACGTCTGTGACTTAATCACACTGGGCGCCGATATTGCGCAGGGCCTCCGGGTTGCCCAGTTCGATGCGGCCGCGGCTCAGTCGGAGCAGGCGGCGTTGTTCGAAGTCCTTCAGCATCCGACTGACCACCTCGCGCGAGGTTCCAAGTTCGGCAGCAATCTGTTGATGTGTCGTCTGCAGGACCGGTCCCTGGTTCAGTGCGTAGCTTGCGAGGTATTCGCCGAGGCGCTGATCCATGCGCCTGAACGCGACTTCTTCGACCAGGCTGATCACGTCGCCCAGCCGCCCTGCCAGCAGGTCCCACAGGAAACGCCGCCATGTCTCGAAGTCGGACATCCAGCGGATCACCTGTGAACCGGGGATCAGGATCGCATTCAGATCGGACTCGACGGTGGCACTGGCGGGAAACGTGCGTCCGCTCAGCATGCAGGATGCCGTGAGAATGCAGCATTCACCGGGCTCGACGCGGTACAGGGTGATCTCGCGACCCGATTCGGCAAGCTTGAACACGCGTGCCGATCCCCGGGTGACCAAGGCCAGATGGCTGCACAGGTCGCCTTCGTGGCAGATGTTCTGTCCGCATTCGAGGTCGACTGAGAGCGCGATGCCTGTCAGCGCCCTCATCAACGAAGCATCGGCAGCGATGGCGGGAAACCGGGCAGCGAAGCCCTTGCTCTGGTCCGTTTGCAGCACGCCCGTCTAGATCACGACCTGAGAAAAATCGTAATCCATGTTTTCCAGGGGCCGTTGGATGAAGTTGCCCTGCAGGAAATCAGCACCCGACGACCAATGAAGATCGATACTCCTTGGATCATCGACGTTGGATACGATCACCTTGGCCGACGCGTCGTGGGCCTGGCGGATCACGCTGCCGATCGTCTCGCGGTCAGCCTTGAGCAGTCGCGGCGCAATGTTGATGTAGCCGGCCTGCAGGAAACGAAGGACCTTGAATGCCGCTTCTTTCTCGGGGAACCGAGACAGCGAGACATCGACATCCATATCACGCAGGGCCTTGATGTTCTGCTGCGCAGTCTTGAGATCCTGCGACAGGTCCGGCAGCCGGAAGTCCACGACCAGCCCGGTGCCGACCACCTGCTTGCTGCGCAGACGGCCAAGCAGCCACGCCGGCAGGTTGACGTCCAGCGCGCTGTGCGACGATTGGTGCACGAAGATACGCGTACGGCGGCCCGATTCGCGCCGCTGCTTCAGGATGTCAATCGCACGTTCGAGTATCCAGCGATCCAGTTCGGCGCAGACTCCGGCCACCTCGGCGGCCTCGAGTAACTGCCGGTCACCAATCAGATCGCCCTGTGCGTTCGCCATGCGCAGGACGATTTCGTAGGTCTCACTGCCACGCGTCTGCAGGTCCAGCATCGGTTGGTAAAGGATGCTGAACGAATTTTCGTGCAGTGTCGCCTTGATGCGCTGGCTGAGGTTGTCTTCGGGGGCCGCCAGGATCTCCTGGCTGTCTGCATCCGCGCGGTGAGTGTGCACGCGGTTGCCACCGTGCCTGCCGGCTTCCTCGCACGCGGTAGCGGCGCGACTGACGATACCGTTGGCGTCCTCCAGCCGGTCGTCGATGAAACACAGACCGATGCTGGCGGTCGTACTGACCTGATTCGAAAACTCATGCCCCCCGATGTTCCGTAGGATCGCTTCGGCCAGGTGGACCAAGTGGTCCGCCGAGTCACGTCGCAGCAGTACGCCAAAGGTGCTTTCGTCGATCCGTGCCGCCAGGTCGGTATCCGTGATCTGCCCGGCCAGGATTGCGCCGAACTCCGACATCAGGTGATCGACGCCGCCAACACCGATCTGTTTTTGCAGTGTCGGCAGACTGTCGGGGCGTACCAGCAGTACGCCTGCCTGTCCCTCGTCGGCGGCACCGTCGATCTGTTTGGCGACACGGTCGAGAAAGTGCTGACGTGAAAAAAGGCCGGTGACCCGATCGTGCTTCGGCGGCTGGCCCGTGGCACTGAGCAGTTGGCGCGCCCGCCTGATCCGCGTCTGCACGATACCCAGGAGATGCTTGGGACGGATCGGTTTGGCAATGAAGTCGTCACCGCCGACACTCAACGCATCGAGTTGCTTGTCCGCATTCTGCTCGCCGGAAAGGAAAACGATGGGTATCGCGACGAATTCCTGGTGATCACGGATGATCGTCGTGAGCTCGATCCCGTTCACCTCGGGCATATAGATGTCCATCAGGATCAGGTCGGGCTTGAACGTTCTCAGGCTCTCGATGACCTTTACGGGTTCGGTCACCTGCAACACCTCGACTCCTGCCTTTCGGAGTATGGAGCCGGCGAAGTCGGCCTGTGTCGGATCGTCCTCGACCACCACCACCCGATACGGTCTCTGCTGGTCGGGCGAAGCGGCGGCACGAATCTGCGCCGCCACTGCGGCGGCGTCGAGTGGCGCGACCAGGTAGCCGTCACCGCCGGCCCGGATCGCGTCGACGCGAAGCTGCAGCGCGGTCGAGTTGCTGACAAATATCAACGGGATGTTGATCGACATGTGGCTGCGCAGGCGTACCAGTTCGGCCGACAGGGGCGGCATCTCCGGCAGCATCACGGTGTCGGCGACGATGACGCGCGGTGCGTGTTCCTGCAACTGCCGTAACAACGAGTCCGTATCGCGAAAGTGCTGCACTTCGCAGCCGCGGTCACGCAAGGCGCTCGTGAGCTCAGCGGTCAGGTCGCCTTTGCCGCCCAGTACGAAAACGCTGATCTCGCCCGACGCCGGTTCGTCATCATGGCCGGTGGGGGTGGTCATGGTTGCGGCTGTCTTCAATGCACGCACCAGGCCGGAAATCGCATCGATCTGCGCACTCCCGGGGCTGATATCCGAACCGACGAACGAGCTCAGGTAGACCTCGAGCGAGAACACGCTCTCGTTCAGTTGGAACAGCGAATGGGCCTTGCTGTACTCGGAGATCTCCCGGACCCTGTCATACAGCGCTTCCAGCTGCGCGGCATCCCAGGCGGTGCCGGTCAACTTGGCCCAGATATCCTCTATCGCCGCGATGCGTTTCGGCAGCTGACCGATGAACGCGTCGCGCTCCTGTGACTGATTTGCTTCGATATCGACCGGCGGTGGCGCCATTGCGAACAGTACCCCAGTGCTGGTGGCAAGAAATGAAACTCCCGGAACGCGCCGGGACGGCATGAAGAGCCCCGCGGCAACGATATGCTATCTGTTTGCGTTCTGCCACAATGATACAGGCCAACGCGCTGTTTCAATTAAATAATGAGGCAGGCGCCGCCTGCTTTCAAACATGGAGACGACCTACCACGTGAGCCCTTTAGACGGACAGCCCCGGCCGGAAGAGCCGCAAGTGGTTGCCGGGGACTATGCCCTTCAGGGACTGATTGGTATCGAGAGCCTGAAACACAGCGCGCGCCTGGCCGGCCTGGCCGGCGGTGTACTGCTGCTGCTCGTGGCGCTGGTCGCCTGGTTGGGTACTGCGGCTACGCGCCTTGACAGCTATTGGCTGATCTGGGCCGCGGCACCTGCGCTGGCTGCCGCATTCGGCGGACCTTTGCTGGGCGGGCAATTGCTCAGCCGCCGTTTTCTTACCCGCTGGCGCCTGACGGTGGTGGCGGTGATGACACTCAGCAGCACCGCATGGGCATTCGCCTCGGCGATCGCGATGGGTGGGCAGCCGCCGTCCCTCACGCTTCTCGTCATCGCCTCGCTGGCATTGTCGGTCTCGCTACTACCAACGCTGTCGTGGTTGCCTGGTGTGTCGATGCAACTGGCAGTGCAGCTGCTGTTCACCGCCGGCTTCGTGATCTACCCGGAGTATGGTGTGAACGCCTTCCTGCTGCCCCTGGGGCTTTGGGTGTCGCTCAGCTTTCTGGCGTTGATGGCGGCCGTGTACGTGCGCCGTGTCGACCTGACCAAAGGCGAGGTACATTGCCTGCGCTTCGAGGCGGCGGAGTTGCAGAATCAGGTCGCTGACGCCCATGGCCAGCTGGCGCAGGCGGAGGAGCAGCATCATTCCCTCGAGGCCGAGCTGGCCGAGATCCTCAATCTCGCGGAAGGCGCCAATCGCGCCAAGACCGAATTTCTGGCCACCATGAGCCACGAAATCCGTACACCGCTGAATGGCATCCTGCCGATCCTCGAGATGCTGCGTGATACACCACTCAACCGCGAGCAGCAAAAGCTGGTTCGTACCGCACAGAGTTCGTCTCGGCACCTGTTGCGCATCATCAACGACATCCTCGACTTCGCCAAGGTCGAGTCCGGCAAGCTGCAGCTGGAGTCGATTGAGATCGATGTCCGCGATCTGGTCGGCTCGGTAACAGAGCTGATGAGCGGCAGTGCGCGCAATCACAACCTGAAGCTGAGTGCGAGTGTCGCCGAAAGCGTGCCTCACGTGGTGCGCGGCGACCCGATTCGCCTGCGGCAGATCCTGATCAACCTGGTGAGCAACGCGATCAAGTTCACTGAGGAAGGCGGCATCCGGGTGGAGGTGTCACGTGGTCAGACGAGCCAGAAGGAGGTCGAGTTGCTGTTTGCGGTGGCCGACACCGGCATCGGTATGTCGATGGAGACCGCCGATCGTCTGTTTCAGTCGTTCACCCAGGCGGATGCCTCGACCACGCGCAAGCATGGTGGTACCGGTCTCGGGCTGGTCATCTGCAAGCGCCTGGTCGAACTGATGGGCGGCAAAATCGGTGTGCGCTCGACCCCTGGGCAGGGTTCGACGTTCTGGTTCCTGGTGCCGTTGCGCAAATCGGTGATGGAGGTGCCTTCGGCACGTCGCAACCTGCAGGGGGTACGTATCCTTACCCTGATAGCGGATGCCGAGAATGCAGCGCGCGTTGCACAGAATCTGCGCAGTTGGGGGGTGGTCGAAGAGGCCACGATTGAACCTGCGGATGCGGTATCCAAGCTGCGCTCCTCGGCAATGCTGGGTGACAGCTGGGTCTACGAGTTGGTGTTGATCGATGGCACCGGTATCGAACATCGTTTACCCGGCTTGTTGGCCGAGATACGCAGTGTCGATGCCCTCAAACGCATCAACATTGTCGTTGCCGTGCGCTCGGACGCGCTGGCGCAGAAGATCAAACGTGAATTCGGCGTACTGGTGCTGACCGATGCGCTGCGTCCAGAGCCGCTGCGGCGCGTATTGCACCGCCTGTTCGATGTCGAGAGTCGCCATTTTGGGAATCCGGAACTCCGGCCGGAAGAGATCTATGATGACCTGAACGTCTCGGCGTGGGACGTCTCTCTCGACGAGATGCCTGAAGTGGTGAGGGGCGGCGAGTTTTCCGGCCAGGTGCTGCTGGTCGAGGACAATCCGGTGAACCTGGGTGTGGTGCGCAAGGCCCTGTCGAAGCTGGGCCTGGGTTGCGTGTCTGCGACTGATGGCAGCGAGGCTTTGTCACAGTTCGACAGCCAGCGCTTCGATATCATTTTCATGGACTGCCAGATGCCGGTGATGGATGGTTACGAGGCCACGCGCAGGATCCGGCAGCGTGAGAAAGGCGAGGGCCGTGCGCCGACGCCGATCATCGCAATGACGGCGAACGCGATGGAGGGCGACCGCGAGAAGTGCATCGATGCGGGTATGGACGACTACCTGGCTAAGCCGGTCAGTCTCGACGAGTTGCGTAACTGTGTCGCCGACTGGATCACGGCAGCGGAGAAGCTGCCTCAACGGGCAGCCCTGAATGTGCCGGTCAAACAGGAGCAGGAGAAGGCGATGAATCCGGTTCTCGACGAAGGTGTCCTGCGTGAACTGCAGGAGATCATGGAAGACGACTATCTGAGTCTGCTGCGCACCTATTTGCGCAATGCGCCGAAACTGCTTGCTGATGGGCACGCGGCGATCGACCGGGGCAGCGTCGAGGCGCTGGTCAACCCGGTGCATTCACTCAAATCCAGCAGCGCCAATGTCGGTGCCATGCAACTTTCGGAGCTGGCGCGCGAGGCGGAGCGACTGGCGCGGGGTGGCAACCTGTCTGAAGCGTCGGCTGCGTTCCGCGCCGTCGAAGCTGCCTATCAGGTCGCCGAACAGGCGCTCAGGGAGCACGTCGCCAACGCCTCGGCTGCCTGACGCCGGACAGCGTCTCGTGTCTTACAGTGCCTCCGAGGCGAAATCGGCCAGACGCGAGCGCTCACCGCGCAGCAGCGTGATATGTCCGCCGTGCGGCCAGTTCTTGAATCTGTCCACCACATAGGTGAGGCCCGACGTGGTCTCTGTCAGGTAAGGCGTGTCAATCTGTGCGACGTTGCCCAGGCACACGATCTTGGTCCCCGGCCCGGCGCGCGTGATCAACGTCTTCATCTGTTTCGGCGTGAGGTTCTGCGCCTCATCGAGAATGATGTATTTGTTCAGGAAGGTGCGTCCGCGCATGAAGTTCAGGGAGTGGATCCTGATCCGTGAGCGCAACAGGTCGTCGGTGGCCGCGCGGCCCCACTCGCCACCCTCTGTCTGCGTCAGGACCTCGAGATTGTCCATCAGGGCTCCCATCCACGGCGTCATCTTTTCCTCCTCGGTGCCCGGCAGGAAGCCGATGTCTTCGCCGACCGGCACGGTGACACGGGTCATGATGATCTCGCGGAAGCGGTTCTTGTCGAGGACCTGGGCAAGGCCAGCCGCCAGCGCAAGCAGCGTCTTGCCGGTACCCGCGGTACCGAGCAGGGTGACGAAATCGATCGATGGGTCCATCAGCAGGTTGAGCGCGAAGTTCTGCTCGCGATTGCGTGCACTGATGCCCCAGACCGCGTGTTTGCTGGAGCGGAAATCCTTG
>Ga0116152_10000438_pt1 | contig 33787 bp, 27 predicted proteins | sample AD_UKC119_MetaG_FD_89894 | JGI IMG/M metagenome (GOLD analysis project Ga0116152, IMG submission 89894) | Active sludge microbial communities of municipal wastewater-treating anaerobic digesters from Hong Kong - AD_UKC119_MetaG | ecosystem: Engineered > Bioreactor > Anaerobic > Digestate... | reverse complement strand
TTTTCGATGATCTCCGTGAGCGATTGCTCGGTGACTTTAGCATAAAAATTACCATTGATATTCACCACAGGTGCCAATCCGCAAGCGCCGATGCAGGCCACCACTTCGATGCTGAAAAGCCCGTCGCGGGTGGTTTGTCCGGCTTTCGCCCTAAGTATTTTTTCGAGTTTGTCGAGTACCGTTGCCGAACCGAGTACGTGACAGGCCGTTCCGCGGCATACCTGGATGTGGTATTTGCCTTTGGGCTCAAACCTGAACTGGTTGTAAAAGGTGGCAACGCCGTAGATCTTACTGGTAGGGATACCCAGCCTGCTACCCACTTCAGAAACCGCTTCCTGAGAAAGAAACCCTTCACTTTCCTGTATCTCCTGAAGAATGGGTATCAGGCTGTCGCGTTTCGCGCCTCCCCGTGCTTCCAGAATTTCCGCTATCCCGTGTTTCATGACAAATAATTTTTGATAATTCCTCTGTAATCAGTCCCCTTTAGTTGGCGTGAAAACTCACCTTCTTACCAAGCAAAGCTTTGATTTCCGGTAAAAGTTTTTTTGAATCGACCGGTTTTTTCAGGAAACCGTCAACCGGCACCCAGGTATTATTACCATCGTCGGTACGATAGTCAACTCCGGCTTTTCCACTAACGATATCTTTCATGAGGATAACTTGGAGTTCTTTGTATTTAGGATCCTGCCGAAACTCACGAGCCATTTCTCTCACGCTCTCTTTGGTAGTGGTAAACACTTCCATGGAAGTTTGCATGAGGATGGGCATGTTTTTAAATTCATCTTCGTTTACCAGCGCTTCGGCCAGTTCAAAACCTTCGTAATGGGTGGTCATCATCACATCAAGGATGGCCAGGTCGGGGTTGATCTCGCGGGCCAGTTTCAGCCCTTCATCTTTATTATTGGCTGAGAAAACCTCGTAACCTTCATTTTCAAGAATGGTACTGATTACGTTGATGATATCGACGTCGTCGTCGACGATTAAAATCTTTTGTGCGTTCATGATGCTGTTGTTTCTAGGGTTCATATTAATTTACTAATGAATGATTGTCGAATTGTAAATTGTGATTTTGCAGACCGGGTGAGAGGTAAAATGTTTGTTGTTTCTCTGTCACGATCTCGTGCAGCAGATCATAATTATCGCTCGATTTGGTGAGGTAACCGCTCACACCCGCTGCGATCATCCGGTTGACATAGCGCGGATTCTCGAGGGATGAAAAAGCTACAAAGCGGGTTCTGGGGAATTTCTGATGCCCGATCACCACCGCTTCAAAGCCACCCATCTCCGGCATGGCCACATCCAGAAAAACGATATCGGCCTTTTGTGTCTCCAGTAAATCGAGAAGCTGATGGCCGTTTTCCACCTCACCCACAACCTTCACATTCCCGATGTTGAGAAGAATTCTTTTTAATCCTTCGCGGAAATATTTATTATTGTCGGCGATGATGATCTTCTGTTTTTTCATTTCTATGAATTATGAGCCAAAAGTACCACCTCAAACCACCCCTGCACAAGAGCGAAACGCGCAATGGAAAAACAGGTAAAAACACCCTACGATCAAATTCCAATATATTTCTAATCAATGAATTATAATTGTTATTTAATTAACAATAGATTCATAACGGAGCATTCGTAAAAATTTCAAAAACCAATGAAAAGGTTATTGTTATTCAATTAACAGAAGGGTTAACTAATTGACGATTTTTTCGAAAAAAATGAAAAATAATTTTGAACAGGTATTTTACACGGGTGGTGGGTCGTGGGGGTTTTGCGAAGCTTGAGCTAACTGTTAGGTTAGCTTTTGCTTGAGCACTGCAAACCTAACAGGTTTGCTTTGGCTTGAGCGCTGCAAACCTGACAGGTTAGCTCACCAGCCCGTTCTTTATTGCAAACATCACCAGGTTAGGAGCATTTTTGGCTCCGGTCTTTTCAAAGAGGCGCGCACGAAAACCATCCACCGTGCGACTGCTGACGCCGAGGAAATTAGCGATCTCCACATTGGAGAAGCCTTTGCAGATCAGTTCCAGCACTTCCTTTTCCCGGTCGGTAAGGGAAATACCAGTCTCTTTTTGTTTGGGTTTTAAATATACGTTTACTGAGTTCATGAATTCTTCTGAAAAATAACTTTCGTCTTCTAAAACCAGGTTGATGGCACGCTCAAGTTCTTCAGAAGTAGTTTTTTTGAGCAGGAACCCGGAAGCGCCTGCTTCAATCATTTTATTAAAATAGCTAATTTCTTCAAACATAGTGAGCGCAATAATCTTAATCAAAGGATACTTTGCAGACACTTTTTTTGTAGCTTCGATGCCGTCCATCACCGGCATTTTGATGTCCATCAGGATCACATCAGCGGGTTGCTTTTTAAGGAGTTCGAGCAGTTCGTTGCCGTTGGAGGCCTCCCCTACTACTTTCACAAAATCGATCTCGTTCAGGATGGTGTAAAGTCCTTTCCGGAAAATGACGTGGTCGTCGACGATGATCACTTTGGCTATTTCCATGTTAAAATTTCAAGCGAAATTACAAAATGTTTAACCGCGAATTTCCGCTAATTCCTTTTACCGCTGATTTTCACGAATATGTTTTCAATATTAGCGATTATTCGTGTATCATTGGCGCACATTCGCGATAAATACAATTATTTCTTTTTCAACTTCAGCGACGCAATCAAAAACATCCCCTCTCCCGGTTTGGTGTTGATGTCCACAGTACCCTTCACCGATTTGATTTTGTTAACAATGTTGTTCAGTCCAAGTCCTGTGTGCTGTTTCATCGCTTCATCCAGGTCGAATCCCACTCCATCATCACGGTAATATAAGATCACCTGGTTTTCGAAACTCTTCAATTCGATCTTAATACTTTTCGCCGAAGCATGCCTGATGGTGTTGTTGATCAACTCCTTCACCGACTGGTACAGCACAGTTTCCTCGATACCTCGTTCCTGAATTTTATATTGATGAGTAACAACTTCGATGCTGATTGATTCTGTTTTTTTGATAAAACTGCAAAAATCATTCACGGCAGCAGCAAGGCCGAAATCCTGTAAAATATTGGGCCTTATGTTACGGGAAATCGTTCGGGTGGATGTGATAGCCATGTCAACCAACTCTTCGATATTTCTCACGGCTTCTTCCTCATCTATCTTTTTGAAGTTTTTCTTCTTCAGCAAGTCGGTATACAATTTTACCGTAGAAAGTATGGGCGCCAGGTCGTCGTGCAAATCGGCAGCAAACCTCTTGCGTTCATTTTCTTCGGTTTGAATGATCGTGGATAGTATTTTTTCTTCCACTTCCTTTCGTTCAGAAATATCACGGGAAATGGAAAGTATCATTTGCTTACCTTTAAAGTCAACAACACGGCTTTTCATTTCCACCGGGATAATCCTTCCTGTTTTCGATTGGTTTTCTGATTCATGCCGATACTGACCAAATTTGCGAATGGTTTCAATGTTACTTCCAACCTTAGATCTGAAATTTTCAGGTTTAATTTGGCTGACGTTCATTTTTAAGAACTCATCCCTGGTGTAACCAAGATTTTCACAAGCAACCTGGTTAACTTCTTCAAAGTTACCATCAAAATCAATTACAAAAATTTCGTCGGAACTATTGTTAAACAAAGTTTGAAAATGCTTTTCTGATTGCTCCAGGGCTTGTTGAGTTTGTTCCAGTTTTTTGGTTGACTTTTCTAGTTGCGACAAAAACCTCCTGACATTATCAGCTGTGATAAAATACACAAATAATGAAAGTATGATTATAATGACCAGGGCAATTATAGCCGAGTTATAGATCATTTCCCAAATCAACGAACCAGCTTCATCGGAAAGGGGCATGGCTGCTGCAATATAAATTTTAAAATCAGGAAAGTATTGCCAGACGCATATTTTTTTTACACCATCCTTATTTAATATGTACTTTGCAACTCCTGATTTTTCCGACAAAATTGTTTTAATAATGGATTCATCATCCCAGGTCTCCCCAACGGCATAGGGATGCACTAAAAACTTACCATCTTCGTCGATAACAAAGGGAAAACCGCTTTCGCCAATCTTCAGCGATCCGATTTTATCACTAAGTTCCTCAATGTCCTTTTCTTTATCGCCAACGTAAAGCATCCCTACAATTTTACCATTGTTGTAAATTGGTTCGTAGGCAGTAACGTACCAACTATTCACAACATAAGCCCGTCCAAAGTAGGTTTCACCCTTCTCGATGGTTTGAATTACCGGGGATTCATTTGGAATAAACGTGCAAACGGCTCTTGCCCCATCCGAATTAAGAACGTTTGTAGAAATCCTCACATATCCCTGAGCAATCTTTTGAAATACAGTTGCAGTTCCACCTACCAATTGATTTACCTCATCTACAAAGTGATAATTTTGATATAGCGGCTTACCGTTGTATTTCCAGTTTGTAATATCAGTTTTTGAGGATTCCCCTGTAATTTGATTAACTACCTCCGCGCTAAATTTATCTGCCGAAAACACAATTTTACCCTGGTAAAAAAGCTTGTGAGCAACCTTCATATCGGTTTTCACCTTATCCAGCTTCAGGTCATGTTCACGCTCAAACATTTTAGAAATCGTTTGCACTTCCAGGCTTAAATTTCGTTCGATTGAGCTTTCAATATTTTGACGCAATTTATGCACAGAATAACCAGTAACAAGGCCAATAGAAATTATGATTCCAAATAAAATAGGAAGGTATAACCGTAACTTGGGGGATAAATTATTCAGATTCCTTGACATGGTTTTAAATGTTTAACAAAACTAAATTAAATTAATATAACAAGCTTAAAAGAATACAACATTATATTTTAATACTCATTGATCATTAATTATCTTTGGCCTCTTGATTACAAAGTTGTTCGATAATATTGACCTCAACATATGACTTTTACCAACCCTGAAAAAAGCTTTAGCCGACTTATATCTGTCATTAACCGAATTCCGGCATACCCATTTATTGCGCTTCTATTATTTATTAATTTTTTTACAATAGTGGTTTTACCCAATGAGGAGCATTATTTGGCGCTTGCAAAACAATTTATGGATCCGACATGGCTTCAGAATTCATTTTTATTAACAGAATGGCCGGGTGAAAGATTATTTTATCAATACATTGCCGGCTGGCTGCTTTCATTTCTATCGTTCCCTGCCACTGCAGCCGTCGGGAAACTTATTATTATCATTTGCATTTCCTACCCGTTATCAGTTTTATTCCGAAAAACAGAACTAACAAACCTGGAGATATTATTTGCATTGCAAGTTTTCTTTTTTGGCAATCAAACCTTTTTTGCTGGTGAATTTATGATCGGCACTTTTGAACCCAAAACAATAGCCTATATTTTTATCCTATTCGCTTTGGTTATGTTTCTCAAAGGCAACAGGGCAGGGACATTAATCTCAGCAGTAATTGCAACTTATTTTCATTTTTTAGTTGGAGGCTGGTTTATTCTATATCTTAATCTGTACATAATATTTCACCAGTTTAACCTGAAAAAATGGTTAACATTTAACCTTGTTTATTTTGTTTTGGTTCTGCCATTTATCATTTATCTTATTAATGGAGTGAAAGATATTCCAAGCGAGAAAGACGGTATTTTATATAATTACCTGATCACTGTGGTTCGAAATCCATGGCATACGGTTATTGATTACACACAATTTTTTGGGATCATTTTAATGATATCAGCGCTTGTCATCAGTTATGTTTTCATTTCAAAACACACTCACGATTGGGCACTTCAACTAAACAGGCTAAATATATGCATCATGCTCACCATTCTGGCATTTGTAATGATCAGTTTTTTCGACAAGACCTATTTTTTCTCAAAATTTTTCCCTTACCGGGGAGCATCTTTTTCATTACTCCTTTTTATTCTCACATTTGCTGTTGCATTGAAAAACCTGTTTCAAAAAAATCCTGAGATCATTGAAAAAGTTTCGCTGATAATGCTGGCATTGCTGATACCTTTTGTTTTAAAATCGCTGGCAGACCAGTATTACAGAATTAAACAGGCTGACGATAAAAAACTCACAGAAATATACAGTTATATACGCCAGCACACACAAAAAGACGATACATTTCTTTTTGTTGGTTACAATTATGCTTCCAATGTTAAAACTTCATTTGAGACATCATTTTCACGAGAGACTGACCGTCCGCTCATGGTCTTATTTAAATTTGCCAAGTACGATGCAAATATTTACGAATGGTATGAGCGATTTAAGGCTTGTGAGGAAATAAAGAAGGATCCCCATAAGATCAAGGAAGTAGCTGGTAAATATGGAGTTGACTATATCATTTCGAAGAATGAATTGGATGAAAATAGCGGATGCTCACTAATTCTTGATGAAAATGGCAACCGATTGTATAAAGTAAACAATGACCCAAAGTAGCAAATACCTGTTTTACTGCTCCCTTACCTTTTTCAAAATAGATGAACTGATGTGAAATCCTTCTTCAAAGTAGCGCTTGTTTTGCAGTGATATAAACCCCAAACTGATAAACTGGAACGAAACAATCAATGTGAATCCGCAAACAAAAAACAGGTGTGGCCAGTTTTCAAACACATGCGCGACAACCATCGAAAAATGATCATCAAAATAGGTTCCTGTGGAACTAATAATGGGATAGGACTGCACGATGTGAATGGTCAACCAGACGAACATATATGCAAAAAGTAAAAAGGTGATAAAACCAACAGAAAGGAAGAAAATATATGGCCGAAAGATAAATCCTGACATAAGCCCTGAAAATATCCCCCTGAGCATACGCAAGCCGGAGGACCTTTTTTTACCAAAAGAGTTTTGCCACTCCCAATCCAGATGAGCAGGTATTTCAACCATTGATGCCCGCAAGATCAAAGCTTTATAAATAATTTCAGGATTAATTTCATAATCCATAGCTTTCAGGTTGAGTGATCGTGCAAACTCAGCTTTGAAACCCCTTACCATGCCTGTAAAAGTGCGCACTTTGCGCGGGGCGATTAAATACATAAAGTAATTTACATACCTGCTTAAAACTTTTCGCAAGAACGGCACATTACTTACCTTTCCATTTTTATGGTAGGGCGAAGCGATCACCAGGTCGTTTTTAGTGACCTGCAGGGTATTTGCAATTTTAATGATATGATCGGGGCTGTAACTAAGATCCAGGTCATAGGTTATAAAATAATCGCCGGTTGCATTAGCAAAACCGGTTTTAATGGATGTTCCCAAATTCATGTTTACAGGATGCTTCAGTACTTTTAAGTTATCATACTTTTCTGCACATTTCAAAGCAAGATTATAAGTATTGTCTTTACTGCCATCGTCAATAATTAAAATTTCCCAATCAAATTCACTACCATATTCTTGCAAGTGACTCGTAATTATTTCAAGACTTTGCTCAAGTATGGCCTCTTCATTATAAGCAGGTAAAATAAGGCTGATCAGTTTTTTATCGTTTGTTTTCATCACATGAAATTATAGGGTGCTATTTACTTCTTTTCCAATATTTTATTTTCTAATAACTTGTGTAATTCTTCTGCAACAGCCTTGTGACCATTTTGATTCCAATGCCAGGAGTCTGGAAAATACACAGGCTGATTTGCGTAATTTTTTAAAAAAGGTTTCAAATTAATCAATTCAATCCCGGTTTCGTTACAGATATTGATAGTTTGGTTTAGTGGAAGTTGAGTATTATAATTAGTTTCAACATTCAAATTTACATTTTTTGGGAAATAACTGATGTATTTTATTTCCGAAACTTCAATTTGAGCCGGAACATACATCAATAACAAGGTGACTTCGTTTTCTTCCCCTATTTTCTTCATTTTAAGCAATGTAGTTTTAAGTTTTTCAAGAGTTTCCGGATCATATATATCCTGCCTGTTTGTTTCATAATACTTTAAAAGTGATTTAGTCATCTTCCATTTGGGGGGAACTCCAGTGATTTTTTCCTTTAAATCCTCAATAAAACGATCAGCATAAGTTGTTATCTGCAAATTCCCGGCAAGCCATTTCCTACAGGTTTTTTTATCACTGATCAATCCAATGCTTTTCAAACGCTGCTCCGGCGACAGGTCAATCTCTGTAAATTCATTCACAAAAAACTGGTAAATCACAAGGTTGGGTTTGTATAGAGGACACAATTCGCTAAACTGGGCCAATTCTTCATTCGGGCCATAACCCGTAACACCGCCATTAATTATTCGAATATTTTTATCAGGAAAAGTTTGCTTTAATTTTTGCTGCAAAAGAGAAGGATACGAATCCGCATAAGGCAAACCCTCCGGCATTGAAAATGCGTCACCCAATATTAATATTCGGTATTCACCCGAATCCGACCTTACAGGATCAATTTCAGGACTAGTAAGTCCCTGAGAATTTGTTTTTAAAATATAGTCATAATTGTTGTAGCGTAAATGAAAGTTGCCGTAGGGTTTAAGTGAATAAACCCGTGTTGAATCCTTTTGTAATGCATCAAATTCTCCCCATTTTGAAAGTTCCAAAGGAGCCTCTTTTTGTAATATCACTTCGGTAATACCAGCTAAAATTAGCGTCATTGAAAGAGCCGCCAGCAAATTAACGAAAGGATTTTTCAACCATTTTTGTAAGAGCATCATAATGGCGAAAACCAATAAACTGATCATTGCAGTTAAGGGTCCCAATTGTTCGGGTGAAAAAACCGAATAAAGGAATATTGTAGTCATCAATGCCAGAGAAACCAGCTTATGACAGGGTTTTATAGTTGCCCTAAAATCGGCTAGTATCCATATGAATATTAATGCCAATAGAATCTCAAAAGATGCATGCATCCTTCCTGATGGGAAAAAAGGATCAACAACTGAAATCAAAACAATTATAGAGACAAAAAGCAAATTGATTTTTTGTGAGATCAAAGGGTTCCATGGCTTGAACAATGATTTTGCCTGATGTAATATTCGATCGAGATTTTTTTCAAGAAAAACACCGGCAACAATGGATACAATTATCACAACCATTATGGCGACAATTTCAACAGTACCTGAAAGATATTTTGCCGCCCATCGCATGGGAGCCTGGTGAATAAGGTAAATTCCGAATGAAAATGACCCGATCCACAAGATGACCTTTTCGATAAGTTTAAACCTGAGTTTTTCTATTGTTTTATAAGCTCCGTAAAAAATCCCGGTTAGTCCGATCGAAACAAAAAAATTGGACAGAACAGTCGTATAATAAAACAATTGCAATCCAAAACCAATCAGATAAAGCAAAACTGAGCCTGAAGAAATGACAACCGTTTCAGGAATCTTAAATTTACCTTGTGCAGATTCATGAATCAGATAACCAAGCACCATGCCTGCAGCAAATTCAGCCAGCCGCGTCCCAAAGAAAAGCCCCGTCATCCAATAATACAGGTTTTGATTATAAGTAAAACCCCATAAACCCATGAGCCTGAATACAACCGTGATTGAAAGGGCCAAAATAATAAACCTTATGGGTTTAAAATTCACCAGCCATTTATAAAGGAATGGGAATAATACATACAATTGAATGATCAGCCAAATAAACCACCAGGAAGGATTGACATAAAAAAACAGGTTATCGGTAAAACGAAGGCCCAGAAGACTTAATAATAATGGTGCTTTTTCCAGTTGATAAACCATTCCTGGCAAAAGAACCATTCCTCCCAGAATAATAAAATGCACGGTGAGGTATAATGGAAAAATCCGCAACAGCCTGCGGGAAATGAAGCTATTCCATGCTATGGACCGTTGATTTTTCAATAATGATGAAAGGGTAAGTGTGAGTCCGCTTACTACTATAAAAACCCCGGGGCCGCTGTCGCCAAGCCATCCGATAAAACGGACAAAACCTGGATAAATATTTTGAAGTCGAAGCTCAAGGTCGGGCCAGTTATAATCGGGATTTGTAAACCAGGGTCCCGGACCGAAAAGTTCCACATAATGATTCAGCAATATTCCAATCAATGCAAAACCTTTGGCAGCATTAATCCAGTTTAGCTTTTTTTGCGAATCAGCGGTAGTTGTCAATGTTAACTAGCGTAAGGTGATTTATTTTTCAACCTCCTGTTATTTAAATCGTGTGCAAAAGTGCTCATATTAACCAGTTCAAAATGCTTCGACAAAGCACTGATGATCTCTTTAAACACCTTTGTTTTGCGTTCGCTGCTTATTTGCATACCCGGGAAAAAAGCCAGCTCTTTTATTTGATCTCCACCGACCAAATCCAGCGGATGCAGTAGAAAACTCGGCTCCGTTCCTGTCATTTTACAAAAGCCGATGGCTATGTTCAGGTATAATTTCATCAGTGCCATCGAAAAGCCACTCAGGTAAAGCAAATAACTCAGGTGAAACGGCACGCGCAGAACCGGAATAACCGAAACGGGAATTTCAAATATATTTTTACCGTTGTTCAAATTCCATGTGTAAGGCTTATTTGAACGAAGTCCATCCGAAAACTTACCAAAAAGCTCACTCCTGTCTTTACGTTCTTCTTTGGATAATCCCGAAGTCATAAAATAATATTTCCGAGCCAGGGGACCAATCCAGGTGGGCAAAGTAGAGGCATCATAAATATATCCCTTTTCCGAAAGCACTTCCAGCAAGTCGGGACTCCAGCTAAAACCAGGGCCACGGAAGCCAACCAATAGTTCACCAGCAATATCAGAAAGGATTTGGTGGGAATCGTTGATTTCCTTTACAATTTCATCATGGGAATATTTTTGCAACCATGATTCGTGATTAAAACTGTGGTTGCCCAGTTCATGCCCGCGTTTGATGATCTGATGCAAATAAGGCTTATTAAATTCGATGGAAGCATCTTTCCCAACAATAAAAAAGGTGATCTTGATCTTTAAATCGTCGAGAATATTTAACACATGTGGCACAAAAATATCAAAGTAGGAAGGATATTTGTCCCAACCTTCATCTCCGTGAATTTTCATGTACGACCATTGATTATCGAGATCGAGCGATATGCTGGCAAATGGTTTTTTCATTTTCAGTTAGTATTTAAAATTTCATTCACGGCGTCGCCCGCTAGTTTCAAACTCTCATTAACATTGAGAGTTCCATTGGTAATGTGTGCCGAATTAACCACATAAACACCAGGCACAGCTGATTTTTTTGGAGGAAGATGTTCCGAGTAGCCAATGGTGGACAAGGCAAAGACGTTTTTTGCCCTGGCAGTTTTAACAGCAACAATATGCTCTTTACTGATATGAGGATACATTTGGAAGATGGCATCTAAAAATCGTTTTTCAATGACCTCATCGGCTTCATCAAAAATGGGATCATTTGGAGCGACATATTTGGGCAAATAAACAAGATGCCGGCCTCCCAGCTGATCTTTATCAACCAAAGCTGTCATTTCAATAACTCCGGTAAAAGGTGCACCTTCGTCGGTTATATTTGTAACATAATAGGGCGAAATGGGCTTATCCATCAGCACAGAAGTACAAACCACACCCAGGTATCGGATCCCTTTGTGTTTCACTTGCTCGGTTTCAGGCATTTGATCAACACTCCCCGGTACAAAAGCCGAAGGGATAGTTAATATCACACGATCGTGCGACGCCTGAAAACCACCATCAAATGCAGCATCTACCGAATTCTGGCCAGATTTCAATTTTTGGAGCCTTGCTCCCGTTTTTATTTCCACACCCAGGTCAATCAGTCGTTTCTCAAATGCCTGCAAAATAGTAGCATATCCGCCATCGATATAGCCGAACATCTCTTTTTTCAAACCGCTGTTACGGGCAGCATACATACGCTGGATGGTTGCCCAAATAAAAGCTGCAGAAGTGTCTGTGTAGTGTTCGCCAAGCTTCGACCTCAACAAGGGCAGCCACATTTTTTTAAAGGTATTTTTCCCGGAGAGTTTTTTTAACCAATCGGCTACGTAAACCTTTTCAAGTTTTTTCCAATCGCGGATTTTTGAAGCATAAAAAATAGTAAAACCCAACCTGAGTTTATCGATGATCGAAAGTGGGGGAAATTTCAAAAACTCAAAGCTATTCGACATTGAATAGAGTTTTCCGCCGGTATAAAATCCGGTTTTTGTTTCCACCCACCGAGCTTTATCTTCCAGCCCGATTTCTTTGATCAGATCGCGGGTATAGCTGTCGGAAAGCAGTATAACATGGTAAAACTTATCCCAAACCACCTCATCAATCTGCCAGGCTGAAGCCAGGCCGCCAATGGCCGGAGCCGACTCATAAAGGGTAACTTTATACCCTTCTTTTGCCAGTTGCATGGCCACCTTCATTCCCAGGACGCCACCACCAACTACACCCCAGTTTTTCTTATTTGATTGCATGAATAAAACTTAAATTATGATGCTGCACTGGCCATTTTTGCAAGTTCGGATGAAAATCCCCGGTATTCCGGAATACCATCTACAGGTGCTATTTTCACAATTTCGCATCCGGTACTGCAGGTATGAGCAAGTTCGCGCACCTTTGGGAACTGCGCCTTATTAAATTCCGAATCGGCATAGTTCTTATTAAAGAACTCTATCAATCCGTTTAATTCATTGGCAACCCCCTTATCCACATTCATAAAGCTATCGTAAACAAATTTTACAAATTCATCCGACGGATCCTTTGTACCCCTACCGATACCGGCATAAGCATATGGAATTTTACTTATTTCATTTTCATGATAAATATTACATCCATCAAACAATCCTTTGGCAAACAGTGCATCGGCCAGAATATCATCAAAATGATCCAGGTAATATTGATGGGCCGTACACACAAAAATATAATCCGCATCTTTAACAGCTCCAGATAGATCATTGGTAAACTGATCCTCCAAATCATACTTCAAAATATTCTGGTCATCAGGTTTTACATATGGATCGTGAATAATAATTTCACAATCCATTCCCTTCAGTAATTTACCCAATTCAAGCGTTGGGGAGTTTCTTGTATCTTCTGAATTAAACCGGTAGGCAGCGCCCAGCAATGCAACTGAACTGCCTTTGATGCTACCAAAAGTTTTTTCGGCGAGCTTAACTGACTCCTTGGGTGATGCATTATTGATCACACGTGAATGAATGATCAGGCTATTGCTGGTATCTGCTCCGCTTTCAATTTTTCGCCACCAGAGTAAAATACCATCTTTGGGCAAACAGTGGCCCCCAACTCCAATATTCGGGATAAGCAATCCACCGGTAGGAACGGCGTTGGGCTCCGATGAGGCCTTGTCGGTTTGCGCAAGCATTTCATTTACCTTATTCCTTACCTGATAGTAATCAATGTCCTGATTATCGCAATAACGCACTATCTCAGAAGCAAATGCAATACGCACATCACGATATGCATTTTCGAGGGTTTTTTCAATCTCAGCAGTAATACTGTTGGTTTGAAATAGTTTTCCATTGGTTACTATCTTCGAATAGATTTCCGTGATCATTCGGGGAGTTTCGGGATGCAAGCCACCCACCAGCTTATCCGAACTGATTACCCTTTCGACCAACCGGCCGGGCATTACACGGTTAGGACTGTTCCCGAGTAAAATATCTTTTCCTTCCTCCAGCCCGTATTTGGCAAAATGAGGTTTCATAATGGTCATCATGGTGGAGGGTGCAAGGGTAGATTCAAAAACGATCAGCGGAACATTGCCTGCCGGTTTTTTAGTTAGGGCTTCTGCCAAGCTTTCAAGCGCTCCGAACATCGGGCCATAATCGGGCTCCAGGCCCTTTTTATCCGTTTGAACTGAAACGAGCACCACATCAGCGTCTGAAAGATCATTAAAATCATGGGAAGCCGATAAAATACCATCCTCAACATTTTTTCTTACAATATCATCCAGGCCAGGTTCAATTCCACCAATTACTGATTTCCCGGCATTAATAGCATCCACCTTCCATCCCGAGGTTTTTGAATTGCGCTGTAAAACTACAACCTTTGCAGGGTCATTGGTTCCGATTTTAATCCTTGCATCTGCCAGTAATGCTGCCATTGGCATTCCTACGATGCCGGGTCCCACAACACCGATCTTTTTTACTGACCAGTTCAAAGTGCGATCATTTAGTTTAATTTCCATATAGCGTATTAATTAATTATCCATGAATGTTGAAAACCATAGTTCGAGGGAGAGTAATCCCCATAATTCACGACCAAACGGACGCTCAGATTCAATAAGTTTTTCAATTTTTTTATGATTGTACAATCCACGCTGTTTGCTTTTCGATGACATCAGTGTATCACAAATAAAATCATGAGCCCCGTTTTTGGCCCACAAATGCAATGGCACCGGAAAACCCATTTTATCCTTGCGATTAAGGATAGTGGGAGGCAACCAATCCCTGATGGCTCGTTTGAGAATATATTTCATCTCGCCACCCTTGAACTTCATGGCAGGAGGCATGGACGAAACAAGGTCAACAATACGACGGTCGAGCAAGGGCACCCGCGATTCGAGCGAAACTGCCATACTCACGCGATCTTCTACCTGAAGCAGTCCGGGCAAACTACCAAACATATCAAAATGGGTCATTTTATTGAAATAGGATTTTGTATCCGGGTGGTTAAACAATCTTTTGAAAGTGCTAAAAACAACTTCTTTATCAAATTCCTTTGTAAACTCTTTTGAATAATACTTTAATTCTCCCGAACTCCGGTCGAGCAAATCGAAATAACGCCGGTCAGCATCCTTAAATGCTCCTTTCTTCCAGAAATCGGTCATCATGGGTATATACCTGTGTAAATAAGGCAGATTGGGCAAAATTGACTCCAGCGAAACAATGTGCTCGCCTTCATCATTGGTTTCAAAAATAGCACCCTTGATTACCTGCTCAAAATATGCGATCACATATCGGCTGTAACCTCCGAAAATCTCATCACCTCCCTGTCCGCCAAGTACAACCGTAACATTATCCTTAGCGAGCTTTGAAACCATATATTGTGGAAAAACTCCAGGCCCCACCACCGGCTCATCCAGGTGATATATTAATTTAGGCATAAGCTCCACAAACTGTGAGGCCGTTGGATAAACTTCAAATCGCTGTGCTTTGATAATACCGGCTACTTCACGGGCATACTCTGTTTCATCAAAGTCTTTACTCTCACTGAATGCACCGGTAAAAGTTTTTATCTGCCCCGTTAAATTACGAGCTGCCAGCACCGAAACAAGGCTTGAATCCATACCCCCGCTGAGGTAAGTTCCCAATGGCACATCGCTTCTTAACTGAATTTTAACCGTATCTTCGAGCAGCTCTTTCAGCTTTTCAGTAAAATATGCTTCCGTGTGATGATTGTCCACATGGAAATTAGGCTCCCAATACTTTTTCCTTTCTATTTCGAAAGTATTTAAATCGATAACCATTAAATGTCCCGGAAGCACTTTCTCGATATCTTTATAAAGTGTTTTATGTTCAAGGGTATATTGAAATGTAAGATACTCGCGGATGGCATTAAAATCAGGTTCGGGGTGTGCATCCGGATGGGCAAGCAATGCTTTGATCTCCGATGCAAAAAGAATCCTGTTTTCGTTAATGAAATAATATAAAGGTTTAATACCAAAGTGATCACGCGCGACTAATAGGAGATTTTTCCGTTTATCATAAAGTAAAAAAGCAAACATTCCATTAAGCCTATCAACGCAGCAATCGCCATACTCACGGTACATTTTTAAAATTACTTCCGTATCAGAATCTGTTTTAAATGCATATCCTTTTGCCTTCAGTTCATTTCTTAATTCAATATAATTGTAAATCTCACCATTAAAAGTAAGGATCAATTCTTCATCAACCATTGGCTGACGGCCGTGCTCAAGGTCAATTATTGAAAGTCGCTTATGGTAAAATCCAATATGTTTGTGTAAGTAATGATTTTCATCATCAGGACCCCGATGGGCGATTTTTTCAGCCATGGCCTTGATTATTCCTAACTCTGCCTCCTCCTTATTTTTGTTTATTAAGCCAATAATGCCGCACATACTGATAGTTATTTAATACTGGTTTGGTACAAATGGAAACGATTAACAATTTAATATGACAATATAAAACTACATTTCGTTTCAATTGAATTAACAGATTCTCTACTTTATTTTCATAGAAGATTCAATATAGGTCTAACGCGCGAAACACATACGAAATTAGGCAATAAAGGTTAGTTGATCAAGACAATTTAAGCTAAATATTTTCCTGTCTTTCGGGTAATTTCTGCAATTTCAAGTGTTTACTGAAGAAAAAAATATTTATCTAGATATTCTATAATCAATATAAGCAAAGTCTGTAAAAACTATCCATACAAGTTTATATTTTAATTATCCTTAGTTTTGTATTTTATAAACTACAGATACAATTACCTTATGATCAGTTTTACTCGATTTTCATCAACCAGGAATTTATCGTTACTGGTAGCATTATCAATGCTTATAATTTCATCCTGTAATGACAAACAGCAGGTACAAGCTCCCCCTCCCGAGGTCAAAGTTGCCAATATAAAAGTTGAAACCGTTCCTATTGTGCAGGAATTTGTGGGTCAAACATTTGGTTATTCTGATATTGCAATCCGGGCGAGGGTGGATGGATTTTTAGAGGGCTTACATTTTGAAGAAGGCAGCCAGGTAAAAAAAGGTCAGTTGCTTTACACCATCGATCCTGCACCTCAAATGGCGCGCGTAACCGAAGCCATGAGTAAAGTTGCCGAGGCAAAAACGATTTTGGCAAAAGCCGAAAGTGATGTAAAACGATATCGTCCGCTTGCACAGATCAATGCTGTGGCCCAAAGCGACCTGGATGCAGCAGAGGCCCAATTCGGTGCAGCACAAGCATCCCTTGAAGCTGCCCAGGCTTCACTCGATTATGCCAATATTCAATTGGGCTACACAAAAATATATGCACCTATTTCAGGTTTTATCGGAAGAACTGAGGCTAAAGTTGGAGATTATGTGGGAAAAGAACCTAATCCGGTGGTTTTAAATGCAGTTTCACGGATCGACACAATACTTGTTCGTTTTTCAATTTCTGAATCTGAATACCTTGAGATCATGAGGTACATCGCTAAGCTCAGGGCGGAAGGCAAAGCCTGGACGAAAGAAAACAGGCAACCACTGAAGCTTATTCTAGCTGACGGATCGGTTCATGCTGAAGACGGTTATATCGATTTTGCCAACCGCGAGATTGACCCCACCACCGGAACCATGATGATTCAGGCATCTTTTCCAAATCCTGACCTGGTGCTACGTCCGGGTTTGTTTGCCAAAGTGAGCGCCATAATGGAGCAACTGGAAAATGCGATGCTCATCCCACAAAAGGCTGTTCGTGAAATTCAGGGTGTATTCAATGTTTATGTAGTGGATAGCGAAAACAAGGTTAAAAATGTTCAGGTAAAAGTGGGCAACAAGATTGGTGCTGACTGGGTAATCCTGGACGGACTTAATATGGATGACAAAATAATTGTTGAGGGCATTCAAAAAGTCAGGACCGACATGGTAGTTAACCCTGTTCCAATGAATCAACAACCCGAAAGCGAATAATTATGGGAAATTTCTTTGTAAGACGGCCCATTGTGGCCATGGTTATTGCCATCGTAATTGTGATTGTGGGCGCCGTATCAATGATCGGACTGCCCATTGAACAGTATCCTAACCTCACCCCTCCTATCGTTCAGGTTAGAGCAAATTATACCGGTGCAAATGCGATCACTGTTGAAGAATCTGTGGCTACTCCTTTGGAACAACAGATCAATGGTGTGGATAACATGATCTATATGAAATCGACCAATGCCAACGACGGCAGTATGGTTATTGACATTTCATTTGACGTAGGCACCGATCCCGACATGAATACCGTATTAGCACAAAACCGGGTATCGGCGGCCACGGCCAAACTCCCCGAATCGGTAAAGAAGTTGGGTGTTACTACCGAAAAATCCCTTCCGAATATCCTGATGCTTATTACGCTCACTTCAGATGGCAGGTATGACCAGGATTTTTTAGGAAACTATGCGTTGATCAACATAAAGGACCAACTGGCGCGTATCAAAGGAGTCGGGCGTGTAAACGTGATGGGTGCTTCAGATTACTCTATGCGGATTTGGATCAAACCCGACCGGCTATCACATATGGGTATTACGGTACCTGAGATACTTGCAGCCATTAACGAGCAAAATGTGGTTGTTCCCGGAGGTAAATTTGGCGCTGAGCCTGCTCCTCCCGGAACTGAATTCACTTATACTGTTCGCCTGCCGGAGCGCTTTAACTCACCCGAGGAATTTGGTGAAATCGTGGTGCGAACGCAGGCAGACGGCTCACAGGTTAAGCTGAAGGATATTGCCACTGTTAATTTAGGGGTTGAAACTTACAATTCATTTACCCGGCTTAATGGAGAAACGGCTTGTATTGTTGCCTTGTACCAGGCTCCGGGATCCAATGCAGTTGAGTTGGCCCAGGAGGTGATCAAACAGATGGATGTTTTAAAAGCAAACTTTCCCGAAAGTGTTGAATATCATGTTTCACTTGATTCTACTGAGCCAATCACCGCAGGTATTCGTGACATTGTGATCACCCTGGTAATTGCCCTGATACTTGTAATCCTTGTGGTATTTATTTTCATACAGGATTGGCGTGCCACTTTGATTCCAACGATTGCTATTCCGGTTTCACTGGTAGGTGCATTCATCTTTTTCCCCATCCTCGGTTTTACCATCAATGTACTTTCATTACTTGGCCTGGTGCTCGCCATCGGGATCGTTGTGGATGACGCCATTGTGGTTGTGGAAGCCGTTCAGGTGAATATTGAAAAAGGCATGAAAGCCAAAGAAGCCACCATTGATGCGATGAGCAAAGTAACTGCTCCTGTTATAGCAACCACACTTGTGTTGATTGCAGTATTTATTCCGGTTGCAGGTATGGCAGGGATCACCGGATTACTTTACCAGCAGTTTGCCATTACCATTGTAGTTTCAGTAATTGTGTCTTCAGTAAATGCACTCACATTAAGCCCTGCTTTAAGTTCCTTGCTGTTAAAAGAACCCAAACCTTACAAAGGTCCTTTGGGATGGTTTTTTGGCAAGTTTAACAAAGGGATGGACCGTACCACAGACTCTTACATGAGTTTCACCAGCGTTATTTCCCGCAAAGTGAAACGAGGCATTGTATTTATAATTCTGTTGACCATTGGTGCTGGGATTTTCGGAAAACTCGTTCCGGGTGGTTTTATCCCTGAGGAAGATATGGGCTATTTCTTTATTAACGTTCAGTTGCCCAATGCTGCATCTTTGCAACGGTCGGATGTAGTAGCCAAAGAAATTGAGCAAATCGTAATGCAGTTTCCCGAGGTGCAATATGTAACCACAGCCACAGGTTTCAGCCTGTTATCGGGTGCCATGTCATCCAACAACGGATTTATGTTTGTAAAGCTGATCGACTGGTCGGAGCGATCCATAACGGCTAAGCAGTTTGTCAACAAGATCAACATGATCCTGATGAAAAACATCAACACGGCGCAGGTATTCGCCTTCGGGCCCCCTGCTATTCCCGGATTGGGTAACGGTTCAGGGTTTAGCATCATGTTGCAGGATAGAGGTGGTAACACGCCGGAGTATCTTGCTCAAAACACCATGAAATTTGTGATGGCAGCAAATAAACGTCCTGAAATTGCGTCAGCATTCACCACTTTCCAGGCAAATGTTCCACAAAGATTTCTTGACATTGATAAAGAAAAAGCGCTCAAATTAGGCGTTTCGCTCAACGACCTCTATCAAACAATCGGAGCTTTTATGGGAGGGACTTATGTGAATGACTTCACCCGATTTGGAAGGTTATACAAAACTTATATTCAGGCTGAACCGGAATATCGCCAGAGCGAAGATGAAATAGGTAATTTTTTCATTAAAAACCGGGAGGGCAAAATGGTTCCATTGAGCACCATTGCAACCATTCGACCAATGGCAGGACCGGATTATACCAATCGTTTCAACCTGTACAGGTCCATTGAGGTGACAGGAGGTCCGGCTGCGGGATATTCATCCACGCAAGCCATGCAGGCCCTCAAGGAAGTGGCCGAAGAAACCCTTCCTGCCGACATGAGCTATGCCTGGAATGCCATGTCGTACCAGGAGGAAAAAGCATCCGGCTCGTTGGGCATCATCCTCACTTTCTCATTGATTTTTGTGTTCCTCATTTTAGCTGCGCAATACGAAAGCTGGTCATTGCCATTCAGTATTTTGCTGGGTACGCCCTTCGCCATTTTTGGTGCCTTATTTTTCTTATGGATTGCACGTATGTTCAGTCCTTCCTTTGAAAACAACATTTTTGCACAGGTATCCTTTGTGATGCTTATCGGGATGGCCGCTAAAAATGCAATTCTTATTGTAGAATTTGCAAATGATGAATTTAAGAATGGTTTGAGCCTGTTTGATGCAGCCGTAAAAGCTGCCCGATCACGTTTCCGGCCAATTCTGATGACTGCTTTTTCATTTATCCTGGGAGTTTTCCCTCTTGTAATTGCATCCGGCTCCGGCGCTGAAGCCCGTAAAGTTATGGGAATGGCGCTTCTGGGAGGAATGACCATTGCTACTTTCCTCGGTGTATTCATCTATCCTATGCTATTTATTTTCATTGGTAAAATTGCAAATTATGAAAAGAAGCGGGATTTGCAGCCGGTTGTGGAAACAGGAGGAAAACCAGAAATTTCAGAAGCCTAGAGCGGGTTTGGACAATGGATTAATGGAATAATGATGGAATTGAAAGAGTCGTAAAAATGGATGATCGGAGGAATATCAATCGAGGGTTTAAAAAATTGAGAGTATGGCAGGATGCGGTTGAGCTTTATATTTTAACTTGCGAAACATTTACCGAAACTCCTTTTGAGTTAAAAAGAACAATTTCAAATTCCATTGATGCATGCCAAAGTATTTCAAGAAATATTGCTGAAGGATATTGCAGAAGAAGTATTAAAGAATATTTGAATTTTTTAAATTATAGCCTGGCCTCCTGTGGTGAATTTCATTCATCATATTATAGTTTTAACCAGGCAAAACAAATTACTGATGAAGAATTTGAATTGATTGATAAATTGCACTATAAGGTCGAAAATCAACTCATTAAATTAATTGAATCTCTTCAAAACAAAAAAAGTCAGGATTACTGGAGTGATTCTTTCAATATTTAGTTTTATGATTAAAAATGTCGCCAAATGGAATATTGTAAATCGGAGATTTCATTTTCTAAAAATGTCAGTTTCCCCATTATTCCATTTACTCAATGCATCAAACCAATGAACTATGAAGAATAAAATAATATACCTCGCGTCAATCATACTTCTCGCTGCTTCCTGTAAAGTCGGCCCCAATTATGTTAAACCTACTATCCAAACGCCCGGATCTTTTAGATTTGCAGAAGGAACAACTGATTCAGCGCTAAATCTCAAGTGGTGGACCCTTTTCAATGATGATTACCTCACTGCACTTGTTGATTCTGCCCTGGTGCATAATCAGGATGTGATGATAGCAGCCAGCAGAATTGAAGAAGCTCGTGCTGTGGTTGGGTTTAATAAGGCAGATATGCTCCCGGTTATTGGTTATGATGGCGGAGCTTCACGCTACACAAGTAATTTCCCGGGGCAGGGTGTTCAGGGTCCTTATAATGATTTTTCAGGTGTAGCCACCCTGGCATGGGAGCTCGATTTTTGGGGGAAGTACCGGAGAGCCACCGAGGCCGCCAGAGCGGAGTTACTGGCAACACAATATAATCAAAGGGTTGTTCAGTTAAGCCTGATTTCGGAAGTTACCCGAACATACTTCTTATTACTGGATTATAATGCCCGATTAGAAATATCAGAAAAAACGCTTAAATCTAGAAAAGAATCACTACGCATTATCAATGAGCGATTTGAAAAAGGCATTGTTCCCGAGCTTGATCTCAATCAGGCACAAATTCAGGAAGCCATTGCAGAAGCCTCCATTCCGCTGTATACGCGTTTAGTGGCACAAACAGAAAACGCATTGAACATTTTGCTTGGCCGAATGCCAATGGAAATGGAGATTAACGGAACCATCAAGGAAAAACTTTTTACTCCCGAAATCCCTGCCGGAATCCCTTCAGTAATCATGGAACGCCGGCCGGATGTATTGCAGGCTGAGCAGGTACTGGCTGCCCAAAATGCAAGAATTGGGGTTGCCCAGACGATGCGGTTTCCATCCATAAGTTTAACCGGCATGTTTGGAACTGCCAGCAGCGAACTGAGTGCACTGGCCACCGGTGATGCGATGGTATGGTCGGTTGGAGGAAGCATTTTTGGTCCCCTGATCAACTTCGGGAAAAACAAACGAAGGGTGGAAATAGAAAGGGAAAGAATGCGTCAGGATAGCCTTTATTATGTAAAAACGGTGTTGAATGCGTTTCGTGAAGTTGAAGATGCGCTCATACAAGTGCAAACTTTAAAGGATGAATCCCTTGCTCGTCAAAAACAAATGAAAGCTGCCGAAAATGCAGCGATGCTTTCACAAGCCCGTTATGACGGCGGCGTAACCAGCTACCTTGAGGTGCTTGACTCAGAACGCTCTCAGTTTAATGCGCAGTTATCAGCCAGCGAAACCTACCAGCTTTATCTTTCAGCTTATATCAATTTGTATAAAGTGCTTGGTGGCGGGTGGATCACCGAAGAAGAAATGAAAGCTGCTCAGCAACAGGAACAGCAACAATAGGGCTAAACCAACAGGATTTTCTTTTTGTCAAAAAGCTCCTCCAAATCGGGGTCAGGAGCGGTAAGTTTCTTTTTGAAATTGTCCATTTCTCCCAGGGTTTGTTCAGAGAGTAGTTCCATGAGCTCTTCCATAACTTCGCCGCTGATGAGGTACGGTAAAAAATGATAGGCCATATAGGGGCCATCGCACTGACAGGCAATTTGGTATTCTTTCAACTCACTTCTGTCCTTCCCTTTTACGATGCAGGATCCAAGCCACTTATCCATCGATTCTTCCTCCTTTAAATCTGAAATCCGGTTTTTAAAATCAACCCTTTGCGCAAAATATTCCTGAATGTTTTGTAATGATTCTGCCGATAACGACTTTTTGGTTTCCTCCCAACAATCAAAACACATGGCATATTCAAAAATGGTGTTTTTGGTTTGATGGGGCTGGGTTTGCACAATGGCTTTTTCGATTATGTAAAGAGTTCCCGGAATCAACAGGTTTTTCCCACAATTGACACATGAATCAAATGGTTCGCGGGTAAGGTCGGAATAAAACTCCGGGGGAATGGCACTGAATTTTATATGCTCAGGTTGCTGGTCGGACATCATTCAAATTTATGCAAAGCTAACCACAATTTACAAAGAAGGAAAGCCAATGGACTAGAAGTTCACTTCAATCTTTTCCTCTTCGGCTGAATTCCAGTCAAAGCTAATTTTCAATTGTTTGCTTTGCGCATCATAGAGGTATGGAAGCTCCAACTTACCCGATTTCACGAGTTGTGGTTCTTCTTCAATATTGTAAACCGTTAAATTGATCATTCGTTGGGAAGATTGATAATCGGTGCCAATATTGCTTTTGAACTTAATAACAAACCCAGCATCGTTTGAAATTGCATCAAAATGGATCAGTTCATATTTCCCTTTTTCAAAAGCAAACGAAGTAATACCATCATCATCGTATAGTTTAGCATTACTTGATTCAACTTCAGGATCAAAATAAAATTGCAGTTTTAACCTTTCCGTTGAATATTGATCAGTGCTCATCACCGGATCAATCATCGGAATTAAAGCCCCTCCCCTTGCAAAAACCGGAATATGCTCTGCTACAAGCTCAACTTCACTGTTCGAACCACCCGCATATTTTCCATGATCGTAAAAATCAAACCAATTACTTCCTTCTGGGAAATATACACTTTGTGAAACAGCTGCGCTATCCACGACCGGTGAAACCAAAAGATCATTACCCCAAAGGTAACTTTTGTCGTAGACAAGCATTTTTTTATTTTCCGGTTGCTCAAAAAAGAGTGGCCGCATGAAGGGCATCCCGTTTTGTGAGTTTTCAAAAGCTAGTGTATAGTTGTAAGGCAAAAGACTGTATCTCAATTCGACCGATTGTTTTGCAAGTGCCCTGGTATGTTCATCATGAAAAACCGGCTCGGCAGCAATATGTTCCTGTGCATGGGGCCGGAACAAGGGTTGAAAAACGGCATATTGCAGCCAACGGGTATACAATTCAGGATCGAAAGTTACGCCATTGGCAAAACCACCCGCATCGGAATGGAGGTAAGCCAAACCCTGCATGCCCATTTGCAGTGACAGCTCGTTTTGGGGCTTTAAACCACCCCAACTGCGATCCACATCACCTGTCCATGGGATCATGCCGTAATGCTGTGAGCCGGCAGCACCGGAACGCATCAGGATAAAGGGCCTTTGATCCGAAAAGTCGTTTTGATATCCTTCATAAATCATTTTAGCCCATTCGTGGCCGTACACATTGTGCACTTCATTGGCGCTGCCCACTACATGCTGCAATCCGGCCGGATGAACTTCAGGTTCACCAAGGTCGCCCCACCAGCCGGCCACTCCCCGGTTTGTGAAGCTTTTGTAAATATCCCAAAACCAATCGCGGGCAGCGGGTTTAAAAATGTCTATTAACCCGGTATTTCCAAAATAAAAATCATAGGTATAAGGATTCCCAATTGAATCGGTTCCGAGGATTTGCTTATCAACCGCTTCCTGCCATCGATCAGAAGTTGTTAGAATAAAAGGTTCGGTTACCAAAACAGTTTTAACGCCTTTGGCTTTGAAATCGGCGATCATTTTATCAGGAGTTGGAAATGAATCAGTCCAGAATTCGAGATTTCCCATATAGCCAAAAATATCAGGGCCAAACCAGTAAATATCAATCACAACTGCATCCAGTGGAATTGAATCTTCAAGAAATTTATTAACAGTCATGCGGGTTTCCGCTTCTGAATGATAACCAAAACGACTACTGAAATTCCCGAAAGTCCATCGTGGAGGTAGTTGTTGTTTGCCCGTCAGGTTTGTATATGCATCCATGATTTCAGGCCAGGAATCAGCCGCTACGACCTGGTAGACCATGCGCCCGCTGACGGTCTCATATTTCATGGTGTTATTACGTTTGCTGTCAAGGTCAAGAAATCCAATGGGTGCATTGTCGAAATGGATAGCATATCGTTGGGATGAAAGTACCATGGGGATGCAATAATTCATTAGTTCCGAATGGGTAGTATATCCGTAATGTGCTTTGTTATATAGCTCCAGCCGGTAGCCTCTCCGATTCATACCCAGCACACGGGTACCACCGCCATACAGCACTTCATCAGCAGTCAGGTTAAATTCAATTTCTTTGGTGGTATCGGTTTTGATGTATCCGGCTTTTTCCGAAACCAGTTTACGGTCCTTATACAAATAAGTGATTTGAAAGGGAGACTTGTTGATCTGAACTGCTATTCCGCCAGAACGAAAAATCAATTGGGTTGGGTTATCCTCAAAAATCATATCCACTTTTTCGGGTAACAATACCACCGACCACGATTGCGTATTTAAAACTTCGCCTTTCGGAACAAAGGCAGTTTCCATGATATAATTTGAATATGGCCTGAAAATATAAGTACCTTCATTTGTAGTAACCTCCAGGTGGCTGTTATTTTCACTTGCACCTAAATAAATGCGGTCGGAATTTTGGCCCAAGATTGTTGAAACCCAAAAAAGAATGGTAGAAAGTAATCCGAGAAACTTCTTCATAGTTCATTTTTTTACAAAAATATGTTAATCATGCAGTTTGAACATTATCTTTATCCGATAAAAGTAAACTGTCGTGAAAAAAGTTATACCATTTTTTATCCTTGTTATTGCCGGTATAATGCTACTTACAGGATGTGCAACAATTCTGGGTGGCAGATCGAATACACTCATCGTTACAACATCAACACCTGACAGCGTAAAAGTATATCTTGATGGAGAATTTTTGGGAAATGGCCCCGCTAAATTTAAGCTGGCCAGTCGTCAAATCCAGCATGGAAGCGAGTTGGTGATCAAATCCGCTGAACATCCCGATGAAACCTATCGCATTTTAAGAAAACCGAACGCGGTTTATGTGATTGCTGATGCTGTTTTGGGTGCTATTCCGCTTGCAGTGGATTATGGAACAGCACAGATTTACCGGCCCAATCCGCGCAAGTTTGAATATAATTCATCAACCGATCCAAAAGAATAGCCCATGAGAGTTTTTAATATTAGTATCGTTTTTCCCTTGATTATATTCCAGCTTGCAGGATTTACGCAGGAGATTTCCTCATTTGATCCGGAAGATTACAAAACGGGGGCAGCATCTGAACATTATAATTATGTTGAACTAAAATTTCATTCGGGTTCACACCCAAATTCATCAAAATACATCCAGGAGTTGCTTGCAGCGGGCTACAAGGCTTTGGAATTCAGGGTTGGGATGCAATCTACCGGGAGGCAGGTATGGCAGAGGGCACATAATTATCCACAATATGGGGTAGGGTTTTTCCTGGGCAACCTGGGTAATACAACGGTAGATTCAACCTTAGGCACACCTTCAGGGTTGTTCGGTTATATTGGCATTCCATGGATCAGGACTAAAAAATTTCACTTTAATACAGATCTGTCTGCAGGCCTGTCGTACGACTTTGAACCTTATGACGCAGAAACCAATCCTTACAACGACGTGATCGGCTCCTGGATGAATGTATATCTCAATTTAAATTTCGGATGTTATTATGAAATTTCGGATCGAATGGACCTGAGTCTTGGCTGGAGTCTCACCCATTTCAGCAATGGGCGCTGGCGAACGCCAAACAAAGGTGTTAACCTGATGGGATTCAATTTGGGCGTTGCGTACCATTTTAACCCCATGACCCGGTTTAAGCAATACGCCGACCCCAATGCCTCCTCACTGATCAGGCCGAAGTTTAATACGGATCCCTTACCACCGCTAAAAAAATACACTGAAATCTATTTAATGGGATCAATCGGGACAAGCACCATCCAGGGACCAACCGGAAACGAAGCCGGCAACCGCTATTTCAACAGCAGTTGGTCAGCCGACTATACACACAAATTCTGGAGGCGGGGAAAGTACATGACCGGCTTTGATTTCTTTTATGATGGATCGCTGGCCGAAGGATATGATAAACCAGCATCAGATGTAACATTTTTGGAAAGAAGCAGCTACGGCTGGCACATCGGTCACGGCTTTTTCATTGAACGAATTACCTTTATTACTCAGCTTGGATTTTACATTTACAAAAAATCAGAAGAACGCGGAAGCTGGTATATGCGGGCAGGCGGCGACATTGATTTGAATGAGAACTGGAGTGCACACATTTGTCTTAAAACAATGAATGGAGGAATTGCCGATTGGGTGGAATGGGGCATTGCACGAAAAATCAGGATCAGAGACAAATAAAACACGCCTTGCTTTTCCGTATGATTTTAAAGATAAAAATGGATTACTAAAAATCTTGACTTCTTGTTTGGATAGACCACACCATGAATTGTTCAAACGGGACTTTAACATTTAAAAAGCATAACAAATGCTGACCCCAAAACGAAAATTTGGAATTTTAAACTTCGCTTGTACCGTATCCGAGTCTTTATATTTCAATTCAAAATCATAGTTATCAAGGAAACGCTCCAAAACAGTATTTACATAATCCTCAATCGCTCCTTTGAATTCATCGGTAATATCAGCATTAATATCTCCTGTAAGTGACATGAAGGAATAGCGCGGGCCAAAAAATTGAAAATCGATGAGAAAATTATGGGTGACCGGAAGCTGATACCCCAGGGCAAGCCCATACCCAGATTCACGAAGTGTAAAATCACCAGAAACAATTGATCTTTCATCGTCAGGTGGATTATAATCCATTACAACATCGGTATTGTATTTCATAAAACGCAAATAAATTCCAATATAAAACCCCGACGGCAACGAATTATCGCAATTTTGCAAATAATACCTGAATTCAGGGGCAAAAGCAATTCCATGAATCGCTCCCATATCAATCTTTACAATTTTATCATCTGATTGAAATATCTTTAAATTCTGGCCTTTGTATTTATATCCAAACCCCAGGGAAGCACTGAACCGGCCAAGTACATTCCTTTCATAAAAAAAACTTAAATTACTGAATGCCAACCCAACAGTATTCAGTTTTACAACATTTTTTTTATTGAAATAGGTTTTTGACTCCGAAGCATTCCTTCCTGAGTTAAGATTTTGACCTGAAAATTTAAAAGGATTAAAAACCAGGGCAAGTGTGAGTAACACCAAATACGAATATCTTTTCATGGAAATAATAAATTGATTCAGCCAAAAATAAGCAATATAAAGGTTACAGCCTCAGGTTTTATATAAATTGAAAATGGGTGGGTTTTTTCAGAATTGGCATTTAAACCAAAACCTCAAACGCGAATGCATTTGAGGTGTATTAATAGTATTATTCCTTCTATTTTGAAAGAATTCGGTTGGACAGATTGGGAGCGAAAAAAGCAATCCATCTTAAAATCCGGATAGAACTAATAGTCGCCACCGGTCGTTCCCTCAGAATCTGGGGCATCACTTTTTGAACCAGAATATCAGCAGGCATTTTTTTTTCATTTCGATTTGATGTCATACCAGTATCTGTAACCGGCGGAATAAATTCAATTACACTGATACCTGTTTTGCGTAAAGCATATTTTAAACCTTTGGTAAAATTCTGCAAAGCTGCTTTAGAAGCACTGTAAACCAATCCGTCGGACTTGGGAAAAAAAGCAAGCCCCGAAGTTGTGTTTATAATACAGGCATTGTTCTTATTTGACAAAACCGGAATTAATAATTGCGACAAAATAATCTGACCGGTAACATTGATCTCTATTTCTTCCTTTATCCTATCCAAAGGTATTACCGTGTCAGTAAACTGATAATTATGCTGAATGCCTGCATTGTTAAACAAGATATTTAAATCGGGATAACGATTTTGAATTTCCAGGACTGCTGTTTCAATCTCGTTTTTATTTTGCAGATCGCATTTGATTGTTTCAAATCCACGTGTTTTCAATTGTTCCAGCTTTTTTTCGTTTCTGCCCAGCAGGATCACTTTGTTCCCTTTTTTAAGAAATGCTTTTCCCAGCTCGAGTCCAATTCCGGAGGTCCCTCCTGTTATTAGTATGGTGTTGTTTGTTGCGTTCATGAGTTGATTGTTTTTTAGTTCATCAATTATTTAATCCGATAGGCCACTCCGATATGGAAAACTTTATAGTAGTTGGTAATACTGGATTTAAAACCCTTATCCATTTTTGAAACTAATTCATTTTCTGACTTATCGGTGAGTTCTGCTGATCCTCCAAAAGCATAGGAAGGATCTGGATACTGAAACCATGCCGGGGTCCATTCAGCATTGGCTGAAAGTCCGTTTTTGAAATTATACTGGTATCCGATTCCAAGTGCCAGTCCCCAGCCGGCAGGCCTAGTTTGTTGAATGACGATATCACCAGTATAGGTCTCTCCCGCTATTTCACGTTCACGGGCATCAAAATGCATGGTTTCGGAATCTTTGCCATTAAAAACAAAACCAGTGGAAAGGTATGGTCCAAACTTTACCGGCGTGTATCGTAACTGAAGCATAAATCGCTGAGAAACTGTTTCTGAAGAACTAAGCAATCCATCGAGCCCGGTAGATTTTGCATTAAATGAGGAGGCTCCCCGGCTGATCTGGTCTTTGAATTGATAAATTACTCCGGTATATATTTTTTCACTAAAGTGATAACCGAAGGTTATGCTGGGCTTAAAGCTCCCATCCATAGGAATTTCACCAAGCCCAATGCCCACCTGCCAGTAGTTTTTCAGAGTCGGTTGACTTTTCAGGCTTATGCCTGAAAGTGCTAAAAAAGTGATCATTAAAGTTGTTGTTAGTGTTTTCATAATTCTAAGAGATTAAATGGATAATTTTAATAGTTCCCCTGATCAGATTGATCAGAACAGCACCGAAGGTCATATTAACAGCTAACATCAACAGGGTGGCACCAAATAGCCCCAATTGGCGGATGGCCAAACTATCAGGGATTCCAATATCATTTCCGATTAAACGATTGATGATCACCCAGGCATTCAGGTGTTCGGCTTCTGCGCCAAGGATGTAGTCAATGATGATCATAATGGCCAAACAGGCAATTCCTGCAACCAGGTAGATCGAAACGGGGTAGTTGAAGAGTGTTTTCATTTGTGTACAATTTTAAGTTCGTTGCAAAATTGCACCCACAGAAATTCCTGTGCATTAACATATGTTAAGGAATGAAAAAATCAGGCGAGACTCAGGAGATCGATTGTTTTACCTGTTGCGACCTGATGCGGCTCAATTGAATGGGAGTAATGCCCAAATAAGAAGCGATGTGGTACTGAGGTATCAGGTTTTCAAGGCCGGGATAGGTTTCACGAAAGATCAGGTAATTGGTGGTAGCATCATTGGTCACCATTTGGATGTCATGACGTTCCTTGTTTATCCACTCCTGTTCCAAAACCGCCAGCATAAATGATTCGAGACAACGGTGCTTTTCAAAAAGTGAGCGGAAGTCTTTATATGAAAATTTAATCAGGACGCATTCGGTTAGGGACTGAAAACTCAAATGGGATGGACTATCGGAAAGCAATGCGGTAAGTGGCGTTGGAAACATTCCCGGGACAAAAAATGTTTTGTTGTACTCACTGCCTTCTTTGTTATAAAATACCCTTATCACCCCTTCTAATAGTAAATAGCAATGGTAAACTCTGCTACCTTCCTCAAGCAAATATTGATTCCTGTGAAGTTTCGTAATTTCAAAAAGATCAGCAAGTGCTTTCCAGGCTTCATCGGTTAGCGGATAAATTTTATCAAGCTGCCTTTTGATTATTTGAATATTATCATCCATTTAACATTGCTTTTTGAATGGTAATTTGAACCCGTAAATTTCGATCCACTTAGATATTGTAGGAACAAGTTTATAAGGGATATTGTTCTATTACGTTTCACGCAGTGATCCTCTACAATAAATTCAATACAATTCATTTAGTAGAAATTTACCGGTATTTATAACCGCTCTAAATTAAGTTCTCATAACCTGATTGAGAAAATTAAAGCATATTTTTAACCCGCGAACTTGATTTTGCAAATTGATATTACATCGTTTGTTTAATCATTTCTGTTCATAAATGTTATTATTAATCAAATACTTGAGCAATGAAAAAAACCTTACTCTCCTTGTTTATTTGCATCATTTCAGCCAACGTATTAATCGCGCAGGAAACGCCGGATTTTGTTGATGTTACCTGGAGTTCTGAAATGGATGAAAGTAAAAGCAACACCCTCGAGGAAATTGTTGGCCATAATGAAGCTGGCTATTTTATTGTAAAGCAGGAAAAGAAAGATTATTTCCTGGAACAATTCAACAATGATTTGGTGCGTGAAAAAAGCGTGTTAATTGATCTTGACAAGCTTGGCAAAAAGAGAAGTTTTGAAAAAATAATCCTTTTTGGCGAAGGACTTTACCTTTTCACCTCTGAACTCAGTACCAAAGAGATGGAAAAAAAATTCTTTGTTCAATCTATTGATGAAGAAACCCTCGAGCCAATTAAAGATGAAATGCTTTTTGTGAAAATTCCTTATAAGGCTTATTTTCTGAAGAAGGAGAACCTTTTCACATTTGTGGTTTCCGAGGACAAATCTAAATTACTTGCTTATTACAATTCGCCCTATGATTTCAAAGGCCGGGAGCAATTCGGTTTTAATGTTTTTAATTCGCAGATGGAAGAAATCTGGTACGATTTCATGGAGTTACCTATAAAAGAAAAACAATTTATCATGGAAGATCATCTCGTCGATAATAATGGTGATGTTTTTCTGATGGGAAAAAAATACATTGGGAGTAAACCATCGGGATACATCCTTTATGCTTATTTTGATCATGGTCAGGCTTTGGCAGAAATCCCCATCGAGTTACCTGGTAAATATGTAAATGGAGCTAATATGGTTTTTAGCCCTGATAATAAAATCATAGTTGCCGGATTTTATTCCGATCATAGCACTTCAGGCATATCCGGAACATTTTTCACCACAGTGGACCTAAAAACACAGAAAGCAAGTAAAATTAATTATCAGGAGTTTGACATGGAACTGATCACCAAAAACCTGAAAAAAGGTGAAGAAAATAAATTAAATCGCAAGGATGAGAAAGGCAAGGATGCTGACATGTACGAATACGATATGCGTGATATGGTATTTAGGCCCAATGGGGAAATATTACTCATTGGAGAACAATATTTCATTGAAAGTGTGGAAAGAATGAAAACAGATGGGAGCGGCAGTGAGACCAAGCGTTTGTACAATTACAATGATATTGTGGTTGTAAAGCTTGATGCCGGTGGAAAGATCATTTGGGGAAACAAAATTGCAAAACGGCAGGAATCAAAGGAAGACGGCGGTTATTTTTCATCTTATATCATGGCCCATACCGACCAAAACCTCTATTTCATTTTTAATGATCATCCTAAAAACCTTGAATCTGAGGAAACCGGGAAAATTTACAACTTTGAGAAGGGACATTATGCTATGGCATCTGTGGTAAAAATGGATGATGAAGGAAATATTCAAAGAGAGGGTTTGTTTAAAACCACCGATAAAGAAATTGTACTTGTACCGAAAGTATCAAAAGAAATATCCGCAGGTGAACTGATCATTTATGGCGAACGCTACTCAAACCAGCGAATTGCAAGGCTTTTATTCAAATAAGCATATTTTTTTGCAATACATAACTGAATCAAATCTGGAATTGAAATTTGCAATTGAATAGTACCCTAAGGAGGACAAAAAAGCTTACGGTTTAAACGATTTTTATTCCAAGTTTTACAAACAATCGCCAGCAAAAATTATCATTGGCCCTGGATGAATAAGCCCCTAAAACACTTTTCACATCCTTTTGAATAGCATCTTTATTGGTATTGTAATAGATAAACGGCCCTGTATTAAAATCAATGAATAAGCATCTGGTCAATTTGAAGTTTTTACCTATGAGAAGCCCGGCTGACTTTGTTTTGGAGGCACCTGCCTCGTCTGACTGATCAGGAATATTGTAGGTTCGGGAATAGCGGTAAACAGGAGAAAAATAAACTCCCCTCATAACCCTTCCTTTGGATGGCATGTAGTATTTTGCCGAAAATAGTAGTATATCTCTGTAATATTGATTATCCCCTATTTCAGTCCTGCTTTGGTAAACCAATTCCCCGGATACATTGCCCGCGATTTTGGCTTCTGCACCTAAAGTTATTGAATAAAAGTACCCTTCGGCGACCATTAAAAATGCAGAGGTTTTAAGTGCGAGTTTATGGGGCCAAAGAATTGGGGTACTGTCCTGCCCATGGGAGGGGAAAAAAGAAAAAATGGCAATTGTGATCAGGATGAGTTTTTTCATGACATTTATTTTCAAAAGTAGGAAATTATACGGCAAATGAATGAGTGGGTTTAGTATAATTACCCTTGGTCGTTTTGAGCAAAAGTGGATATAAATTCCATTTACATTTTGAAAAGAACCTAAAGCACCGTAGAAGCATAATATTGGTAGAAAATAGTATTCATTCCTTTTCTGCGCCGTAGGTGCAGGATATTTTTACGATATCAAATACACCTAAAATAATAGATGGTTATTAAAAACACCGCAGCTCTTTCACCAAAAGATTATTTGCTCAAATTATAGTTCTTAACAAGAACAGAAGCCGAAATATTCAATTTATCAGCTAAATTTCGAACCATCTCCAGCGTCAGCTTCTTTTTTCTGTTCAACACCTCCGACACCCTGCTTTTGCCTCCAATA
>Ga0116152_10000435_pt1 | contig 33874 bp, 36 predicted proteins | sample AD_UKC119_MetaG_FD_89894 | JGI IMG/M metagenome (GOLD analysis project Ga0116152, IMG submission 89894) | Active sludge microbial communities of municipal wastewater-treating anaerobic digesters from Hong Kong - AD_UKC119_MetaG | ecosystem: Engineered > Bioreactor > Anaerobic > Digestate... | reverse complement strand
GGCGGAATTGCGAGACACACTCCGGACATCGAGAAAGTACGCCATGCAGATCCTGGAGTACTGCGATGCAAAAAAAATCACCAGGATGGAAGGAGACCGAAGAGTTTTCTATTGATATTTTTCGAAAATTTGAACTTGTGCTGCAAGACCTCTTGTGGTAGACTACGAACACAGTAAAATACGCGTAGGAAGAGTGCGGGAGAGGGACGAAAGTCACACCGAAGGAATAAGTTTGATCCCCGGCCAAGGGACAGACGATGATCTCAGGTAAACGGACCGCATTCGGATGCAACTCTGGAGAGCGAAAGCACCGAAGGGGCAATCTCCCAGGAGAGAAACTCTCAGGTCATACACAGAGCAGGAAGGCATTTTGTTTTCCTGTTCTTTTTATGGGCAATCCTTGCGGAGGCGATCGTGATCATCACAAACAATCCACTGGTGCGAAGCACTTACGAAAATGCTCACGGAGTTCTCTTTGTGGAAGGAAACTACAGAGATGTTCTGGTGCAGGTTCGGGATCTGGTCCACCGCAGGCATCATTTGATCACCCATCCGATGATGGGGAGTCTGAAGCCCAATGAAACGCCTTACCGGTCGGTGATCGTCAGTGACGAGCCCCAAAAAAATGTCGATGTGGATTCGGTGTTGATCATCGAAGAAGCGATCCTGGTGTTTGATCGATTCACAAAGACTGCCCGATCAGATCGGGGGACGGGTTCCACGGAAAAGATGAAAGAAGATTTCAGGGAAATCGATCTGTCATTGCTGGGAAGCGCATTGAACAAGTAGGAATGCTGCTGTTTGTATCGGAGGAGGAATGACGTATGAAGTTGGAAGTAGGGTACATCCCCATTCGGGATATACGATTCGGCCCGGAATCAAAAGTTGACAATAATGTATTGTATGTAAACAAGAGAGAATTGTCCGCGCTGATCCTGGCGGACGAAGGGATCGCATCTGTGGCGTTGGATCTGGCCCGTCCCGGAGAGTCGGTTCGCATCACGCCGGTAAAGGACGTGATCGAGCCGCGGGTCAAAGTGAGCGGAACCGGAGGGATTTTCCCCGGATGGTGCGCAAAAGTCCGAACTGTCGGCGAGGGAAAGACGCATGTCCTGAAAGGTGCGGCTGTTGTGACGACGGGAAAAGTAGTCGGTTTTCAGGAAGGGATCATCGACATGAGCGGCGAAGGGGCACAATACACCCCCTTTTCAAAGTTGAACAGCCTGGTGCTCGTCATCCAGCCCAAAGAAGGAACGGAGTCTCACGCCTATGAGAAATCACTGCGGCTGGCCGGACTGAAAACCGCGGAGTATCTGGGCAAATTAGCAGAACACTTGGAGCCCGAAGAGGTGCACACTTATGAAACGCTTTCCGTGACGGAAGGAATCAAAAAATATCCGGAGCTGCCCAGAGTGGGCTATGTGTTGATGCTTCAGAGCCAGGGACTGCTCCACGACACTTATGTGTACGGCGTGGATGCAAAGCAGACGCTGCCGACGTTGATCGGCCCCACGGAACTGATGGACGGCGCCATCGTCAGCGGGAACTGCGTGTCGGCCTGCGACAAGAACACGACCTATCATCATCTGAACAATCCGGTGGTGGAAGATCTGTTTTCGGAGCACGGGAAGGCGTTGAATTTTACAGGCCTGATCATCACGAACGAAAATGTATACCTTGCAGATAAGGAACGTTCTTCCGACCGGACGGCGGAACTCTGCGCATATCTCGGATTGGACGGCGTGATCATCTCCCAGGAAGGGTTCGGCAATCCGGATGCGGACCTGATCATGAATTGCAGGAAAATCGAAGCCAAAGGAATCAGAACCGTCATCATCACCGATGAGTACGCGGGGCAGGACGGGGCGTCTCAATCCCTGGCCGATGCCGATGCCGCGGCCGATGCCGTCGTCACCGGCGGAAACGCCAACATGGTGATCCATCTGCCGGCCATGGACCGTGTGATCGGATCCATCGACCGGGTCGATCACATCGCCGGCGGCTGGTCCGGCTCCCTGAAAGAAGACGGCACTATCACCGCAGAGCTTCAGGTGATCACCGGCGCAACGAACGAACTGGGGTTCAATACCCTCAGTGCCAGATAGGAGAGAAATATGAGTCAGATCAAAGTGGTCCACTACCTCAATCAGTTTTTTGCCCAGGTCGGCGGAGAGGAAAAGGCCAATATACCCCCTGAGATCAAAGAGGGTCCTGTGGGACCGGGCATGGCCTTTCAGGCTGCGTTTCAGGATCAGGCAAAAATTGTCGCAACTGTTCTGTGCGGAGACTCCTATTTCAATGAACACACGGAAGAATCCGTGGATGCGGTCCTGGAGATGATTCGGACACAGAAGCCGGATCTTGTGATCTGCGGCCCCGCTTTCAACGCAGGACGCTACGGCGTGGCCTGCGGAACGGTGGCTTCTGCGGTAAAGGAAAAACTGGGCATTCCGGCGGTTACCGGCATGTATGCGGAAAACCCCGGTGTCGATCTGTTTAAATCCGGTGTGTATATCGTACCGACCAGGGACAGCGCAGTCGGCATGAGAGATGCTGTTGCCGCGATGGTCCCGTTGGCGCTGAAGCTGGCAAGGGGAGAATCCGTGGGATCCTCAGCCGAAGAAGGCTACATCCCCATGGGCATCCGTAAAAACTTCTTCGAGACAAAGAGGGGATCCAGGCGGGCCGTGGATATGCTGCTGAAAAAGCTGGCCGGTGAACCTTTTGAGACCGAATTCCCCATGCCGGATTTCGACAGGGTCCCGCCCAATGCAGCCGTTGTGGATATGCGCAAAGCAAAAGTCGCACTGGTGACGTCGGGTGGTATCGTGCCGAAGGGCAATCCGGACCGCATCGAATCTTCTTCCGCTTCAAAATACGGAAAATACGATTTGGAAGGAGTGACGGATCTGACTGCCGAAGAATACGAGACGGCCCACGGCGGATACGATCCCACTTATGCCAACGAGGATGCGGATCGGGTGCTGCCGGTGGACATGCTGAGAGAATTCGAAAAGGAAGGTAAGATCGGAAGTCTGAGCCGATACTTTTATTCTACTGTCGGGAACGGTACGGCGGTGGCTTCTTCAAAAAAATATGCCCAGGAAATCAGCAAAGAACTGGTGGCCGACGGTGTGTCGGCCGTGATCCTCACCTCCACCTGAGGAACCTGCACGCGTTGCGGTGCAACGATGGTCAAGGAAATCGAACGTGCAGGGATCCCTGTGGTACACTTGTGTACTGTCGTTCCCATCTCGCTGACGGTGGGGGCCAACAGGATCGTTCCCACGGTCGCCATCCCTCATCCCCTGGGAAATCCGGGAACCACGCCGGAAGAAGAAAGAGAGTTGCGCAGAAAACTGCTGGATCAAGCGCTGGATGCGTTATCGACGCCTATTGAAGACCAAAGGGTTTTCGAGTAGAATGAATGCATTAGGAGGAAATATATATGGACAAACTATTTGATGTCGTTATCATCGGTGCCGGACCGGCCGGCTTGGCTGCAGGTCTGTATGCGGGTCGCAGCAGACTTTCCACGCTGATCATCGAGAGGGAAAAAGACGGCGGGCAGATCGCTCAGACGGCGGAGATCGACAACTATCCCGGTTCCGTCGAAGGCGAGACGGGGCCCAGTCTGGTGGAACGCTTTTCCGCCCAGACGCAGAAGTTCGGCGCGGAGAAGGTGATCGATACGGTCACAGACATGGAATTGGAAGGAAATCCGAAGAAGATCATCGGCCAGAAGGAGACTTATCTGGGAAAGACCGTCATCCTGGCCGGCGGAGCCGTACCCACCAAAATCGGATGTCCCGGAGAGGAGGAGTTTACAGGCAAAGGCGTATCCTATTGTGCGACCTGCGACGCAGCATTCTTTGAAGGCTTCGAAGTGTATGTAGTGGGCGGTGGGGACGCCGCCGTGGAAGAAGCCATGCATCTGACGAAATTTGCACGAAAAGTGACCGTCATCCATCGGCGGGACGAGCTGCGCGCGGTCAAGGCGATCCAGGAAAAAGCCTTTCAGATCGAAAATCTGGAATTTATGTGGAATTCGGTGGTCAAAGAGCTTTCCGGCGACGGACTGTTGTCCCGCATGGTCGTCGAAGACACCAAAACCGGTGAGCAGAGGGAGATCCTGGCCGACGAGGAAGACGGCATCTTCGGAGTGTTCGTATTTATCGGATACAAACCCAACACCGCTGTTCTGGAAGGAAAGCTTCCGTTGGAGAACGGGTATATCAGAACCGACGATGATATGAAAACCACCATCCCCGGCGTTTTTGCCGCCGGCGACATCAGAGTCAAAAGCCTGCGGCAGGTGGTAACGGCTGCGGCTGACGGTGCCATCGCGGCGACCCAGGCCGGAAAGTATATCGAGAACCTGGAAGGGTAGAAAGGAGCGGAACATGCTGGAAGTAAACAAAGACACATTCGAAGCCGAAGTGCTTCAGGCAGAAGGCTTTGTGCTCTGCGACTTTTTCGGGGACGGCTGTGTTCCCTGCGAAGCGCTGATGCCTCATATCCACAGGTTTGCCGACGTCTACGGCGACCGGATGAAATTCGTGAGCATCAACACCTCAAAAGCCAGAAGGCTGGCCATCAGCCAGAAGGTTTTGGGATTGCCCACCATTGTTCTCTACAAAGACGGTGAAAAGGTCAAAGCGTTGATCAAGGACGATGCGACGCCCGCCAATGTCGAGGCAATGATCCAGGCACATCTGTAAAGGTTTATCCCGTTCTGCGGTATAAATAAATTATTGAAGGAGGAATGGAAATGGCCATCTTAGAAGGCAAAAAGGCGATCATCATCGGTGATCGCGATGGCATTCCGGGTCCGGCGATTGAAGCGTGTCTTCAGTCAGCAGGCGCAGAAGTCGTGTTCTCATCGACAGAATGCTTTGTCTGAACAGCTGCGGGAGCCATGGACCTGGAAAATCAAAAGCGGGTGAAGGAAATCGCCGATCAATTCGGCCCTGAAAACGTGATCGTTGTCCTCGGCGCGGCCGAGGGGGAAGCAGCCGGTCTGGCTGCGGAAACGGTAACGGCAGGCGACCCGACTTATGCAGGTCCGTTGGCGGGAGTCTCGTTGGGACTTCTTGTCTATCACATTTGTGAACCGGAAATCAAGGAAGAAGTGGATGCAGGCATCTACGACGAACAGGTGAGCATGATGGAAATGGTGCTGGATGTCGATGACATCATCGCCGAAATGACCGCCATCAGAGAACAGTATACCAAGTATTAATGGATGCAGAGTGCAGGGGGTGGTGATGCCACCCTCTGCTCATCACGAAAGGAATTTTGCAACATGAACAACAGTGTCTTAAAAGGGACCGGTTATGTCCTCGTCCACGTGCCCGGCATGCTGATGCACCACGGAACGACCCAGACGACGGAACGGAGCGTCAATCCCGACTCCGATTATCTGAAGGAGCTTCCCGGACACATCCGTTCCTACGAAGACTGTCTGGCTTATCCGCCGAATCAGACCTACATCGGAAATCTTTCCATAGAGGCTTTGTCCGCGATCGAGGAGCCCTGGTTTGATAAAAAGGTGGAAACCCCTTCCAGATTCGGACCGTTCGGAGAAGTGATGCCGGAAGATGAGTTCGCTGTACTCATGCAGATTTGCGACGCTTTTGATCTGGTTCATCTGGACCGGGGATTTGTTCGGAACGTAAAGCCAAAACTGGAAGCGCATCCGCTCATTACCGCATCCATGCATGCTTTGATCAAAGAAGGGCAGGATTCCGAACTTATCCGCAAACAAGTGGAGCGGGAGCATGCGCAGCCTATTATTGTGGGCGATCAGCTGGTTGGATACGTCAAGCGGGCCCACGATGTGGATGTGAACCTGAGTGCTCATGTCATCTTTGAGAACCTCGTCTCCAAAGCATCCGAAGTGCTCACGATCCTTCATTTGCTCAAGCAAAGCGGGCTCGATCCCGCCGACGTGGATTATGTGATCGACTGCAGCGAAGAAGCTTGCGGAGACATGAATCAACGAGGCGGCGGCAACTTCGCCAAGGCGGCGGCGGAAATCGCCGGACTGCTGAACGCCACGGGATCCGACACGAGAGCCTTCTGCGCAGGCCCTGCCCACGCTGTCGTGGAAGCCGCATCCCTGGTCAAGTCCGGAGCGTTCAAGAATGTGATCGTTGCCGGCGGCGGCTGCACGGCCAAGCTTGGTATGAACGGCAAAGATCATGTTCGCAAGGGATTGCCCATTCTGGAGGATTGTCTGGGCGGCTTTGCTGCGCTGATTTCGGAAAACGACGGGATCAATCCGGAAATCAACTTGGATATCATAGGAAGACACACGGTCGGGACCGGGTCTTCGCCCCAGGCTGTCATCGAATCTCTCGTAACGAATCCGCTGACGGCAGCCGGCATGAAGATCACCGATGTGGACAAGTATTCTCCGGAGATGCAAAATCCGGACATCACGAAGCCTGCAGGCGCCGGTGACGTGCCGGAAGCGAACTACAAAATGATCGCGGCCCTGGGCGTCAAGCTCGGACAGTTGGAACGGGCAGAGCTGCCGGCTTTTGTCAAAAAGCACGGATTGCGCGGTTTCGCACCGACTCAGGGACACATTCCATCCGGGGTCCCTTATCTGGGCTTTGCACGAGAGAGCATGCTGGCCGGACGTACTGAAAACGCCATGATCATCGGGAAAGGATCGCTTTTCCTGGGTCGCATGACCAACCAGTTTGACGGGATCTCATTCTTTATGCAGAAAAATACCAGGAAAGAATCGCCTTCCGCTGTGGCTGCACCTGCATTGATCACCGATCTGCCCGTGATCGGCGTAGCCGTACCGGATTCGGAATCGGGAACGGAAATGATTCGTTCCGCAGTGGATTCTGCAAGGAAGAAGGGGTATCAGGCATTTTTGATCGAAGGAGATGACTGCCTGGATCGAATGGAGGAAATGCTGAAATCCGGCGAGATAGACGCGGCGGTGGCGGCACATTACGCATTTCCCGTAGGGGTGGCGACCGTCGGCCGTATCCAGACACCTGCCCTGGGGCGGGAGATGTTCCTGGCCACAACTACCGGCACTTCGGCAACGGATCGAACCGAAGCTATGGTGCGCAACGCCATCGCCGGTATCATTGCGGCAAAGACCTGCGGTATTGCAGAACCCACCGTAGGCATTGCCAACGTGGAAGGCGGAAGGCAATGCGGACGTATTCTGCAGACTTTGTCCGAAAAGGGATACTCCATTCGGTTTGCGGAATCAGAAAGAGCCGACGGCGGTGTGCTGATGCGCGGCAATGATCTGCTCCGGGGATCCGCCGATGTGATGGTCATGGATACGCTCACAGGCAACCTGATGATGAAGATGCTCTCTGCGTTTACCACCGGAGGCGGCATCGAATCTGTAGGATACGGATATGGTCCCGGCATCGGCGAGCGCTATGACAAACGCATCCTGATCGTCTCCCGGGCTTCCGGTGCAGCTGTGATCGCCAATGCCGTCGACTATGCGGCGCAGACAGTCAAAGGAGATCTCCTGACTATCGCACGTCAGGAATTTATCAAAGCGAACAAAGCCGGACTGCAGACGCTGATCGACGAAGTGAAGCAACGCAGCCAGAAAGCGGCAGTCCCAAAAACTGCAGCTCCGCCCAAAGAGACCTGCACCGAAGAGATCCACGGCATCGAAGTGACGGAACTGGACGAAGCGGTGGAAGCGCTTTGGTCGGAAGGGATCTATGCGGAATCCGGCATGGGTTGCACCGGGCCCGTATTGATGCTCAACCATGCGAGGATCGAGCAGGCAACGAGGATTCTCCGCGATCAGGGATATGTTCGCTGAGGCTTCCTCCATACTTGCAGAAGAATGGCTTTCGCCTTGACATTTCAGGGCGATGAGATATAATAAATCTGACATAAAAACAGGGGTGCCGCTGTGCGGCTGAGATCAAACTCTTTTCACCTGATCCGGATTATACCGGCGTAGGGAGCATAAGTGTCGAGGAATTCAATGAATTGTTCGAGGCCCGGCGTGTGCACCTTGCGGTGTGCACGCTGTTTTTATGTACAACACATAAAAGGAGGCTCATACTATGAGTACAAACGATTCGAAAGTGCGGATACTGGCCGAATGTGCGATCTTGATCGCCGTAGGGACCGTGCTCGCACAGTTCAAGCTGTTCCGGATGCCCAACGGAGGTTCTGTGACAGCGGTTTCCATGCTGCCGTTCATCCTGATCTCGTTCAGGCACGGCACAAATTGGGGCTTGCTGGCCGGTTTTGCCAACAGTCTGCTCCAGATGCTTCTGGGCGGCGTGTACGCGCCGCCGGCCGGAACGGCGACAGCCCTCGTGGGCGCCGTCCTGCTGGATTATATTCTGGCCTTTACGCTGCTGGGTCTGGCCGACGGGTTTTCCCATATGCTCGGTGAAAAAAAGACGTGGAAAAATGTCACATTCGGGACGTTCGCCGTGTGCTTTCTACGCTTTCTCTGCTCCTTCGTTTCCGGCTTTTTGATCTGGGGATCTCTGACAGAGGACGGCTTCGGCGCTGTGACGTTTTCTTTGATCTACAACGGCAGTTACATGTTGCCGGAAACCATCATCACCGTAGCGGTGATGGCAGCGCTGTATCAAAAAGCGCCCATGCTGTTTCGTCAGCAGGGGGTAGGCAAGAAGGGGATCTGATCATGGATGCTCGGGAGTTACTTCAATTTCTGGACGAACAGGGAATGATCGTCATATTCATTGTCGTCTTTTTGGAATATCTGAATCTACCCGGTTTTCCGGCAGGGGTCATCCTGCCGACGACCGGGGTATGGGTCGCCTATTCGGGCAGCAGTTTTCTGTTGGCATGGATGCTGTCGGTCCTGGCCGGCCTTGTCGGAAGTATTATTCTATATGCGGTCGGCTATGTGGGAGAAGATCTTCTGATCGCAAAATTAAAATCCAAAAGACCGGTTCTGGGGGAAAAAATCTCACGCTTTGAACATCGATTGCAGGAACAGGCATTCTGTGCGGTATTTGCGGCAAAACTGATACCGGTTATTCGGACGTTGATCTGTTTGCCCGCCGGGGCGGCAAAAGTGGACATGAAGACCTACCTGACGGCTTCCGCTTCCGGGATCGCGCTGTGGAACGGTGCGCTGATATCAACAGGATATTTTTTGGGCGATCAGCTGTTCGGATTGTAATTCTCATACAGGAACATGGACATGGATACAAAGATTTGTTATATTGATTGTAACAAATTTTTGTTTTTGTTCGGAGCATACGATGAGTTTTCAAGAAAAGTATCCAAGACATTATTATGCAAACTATGAGCAGGTGGAGATCACCGACGGGACAGACTGGTTTCGGGTGTATCGTCTGCCGGGAGATGTGTATGCCATCACCGAGCCCAAGCACTGCCAAGAGGTCAATTCGTTTCTGATCATCGGAAGTCAAAGAGCGCTGCTGTGGGACACGGGAGAAGGATTTTTTGATATTACCGAAGTGGCACGGAACCTTTATTCCGGCGAAATCATAGCAGCAAACAGCCATTCGCATTTCGATCACATCGGATGCAATCACCGGTTTGACCACGTGCTGGCTTATGATGATCCCCAGGCGCGCTATACTGCGGAAAGAGGTGCGCCTCACGGGCTTTTTGCCGATCAGCTGAATCCGGACATGTTCATCGGGGGATATCCCGAAGGGCTGGACCCGGGAACCTTTTTTGTGCCGCCGTACCGAATCCGAACCGTCCGAGACGGTCAGCAGATCGACCTTGGAGACCGGTTGCTGGAAGTGATCCATACCCCGGGCCATTCCCCGGACAGCATGATGCTGCTGGACCGGACCGAAGGGATCCTCTTTACCGGTGATACGTTTTATCAGGCGGCGTTGTATGCACATTTTGACTGCCCCGAATTCGGCAAGTCCAATCTGACCGACTATCTGGATTCGATGGAACGGATCCAATCTCGGATTGGGGAATGCAAAGCATTGTACTGTTCCCACAATGACTTGATCGCAAGCCCCGACAGGATCAAAGAGGCTGCGGATGCGATCCGAGGTATCCTGAACGGAACGTGCCGCGAAAAGCTGATTGTGGACCTCCGGCACGTCTATCTGGAAGACGGGACAGCCATCGTGGAGTATCCGTTTCGCGGTTTTTCGATCGTTTGCAGGGACTGACCTGCAGAAGGGGGGAGTGCATCATGGGCGAACTGATTCAAATGCTGCATGAGATGAACATCGTTTCCGTTGCGTTTCGTCTGTTGTTGGCCGCGGTTCTGGCGGGTGTCGTTGGCATGGAACGGGAGAGCCACGGACGAGTGGCCGGATTTCGAACGCACATATTGGTGGGGGTAGGCTCAGCCATGGCGGTACTGGTGGGGTTGTATGCCACAGAAGTACTGGGACTGGGCACGGACCCGCTCCGAGTCGGTGCCCAGGTACTGTCCGGCATCGGCTTTCTGGGCGCCGGAACCATACTGGTCAAGAGTACCGCCAAAGTCAAAGGGCTGACGACTGCCGCGGGCCTGTGGTGTATGGCGGCCATCGGTCTGGCCTGCGGGATCGGATTCTATTCCGGAGCATTGATCGGGACGGCATTGTCTCTCGTGACCGTAGCACTGCTGTCAAAAATGGAAGGCATTCGAAAGGAAAAACAACGTTTATTCAATTTCTATCTGGAAGTCGAAGGTGCCGCTGCGGTCAATCCTCTGGTGGAGATTTTGAATCAAGGCGACTATCTGATATTGGAGCTGGAGATCCATCCGGCCAGGACTACGCTTCCGGGGCAGGTGGGATTACAAATCACGCTGCGTGTGCGTAATGCGCTCAGCGAAGAGGAGATCATCCGATATTTGTTATCGATTTCCGGCGTAAAGATCGTGCTGGTGTTGAAATAACAGACGAACCTTCCACACAAATGCTGTGTCGGGGTGTCTTCAGGAAAGAGATTGGTCATGGAAAATCAAGTTGACTTATTGCTCCGGCATCTGGACGAACATCTTCTGGTGGAGATGACGAAAGAACTGGTTCGGATTCCCTCTTACGAAGGGATCAAAGAGCAAGAGACAAAAACTGCAGAGCATATCAGAATGCTTTTCGAAAGAGAGGGCATCGATGCCTATCTAGACGAGGTGGCGGATGGACGCTGCAATGTCTATGCGGGACTGTCCGGAACGGGAGGCGGCAAGACGCTGATGCTCTCGGGACATATGGACACCGTATCACCTGACAATCATCCCGGAGGGCTGGCTCCCCATGTGGAAGGGGGCGTTCTGGTGGGCAGAGGCGTTGCAGATATGAAAGGGGCTCTGGCCTGTATGATCGGTGCCATGGGTGCACTCAAGCGGAGTGGGACCAGATTGGCCGGAGATGTTCTTTTTGTCGGAGCCATCGATGAAGAAATGAAGAGCCTGGGCACCATCGATGCGTTGGAAAAAGGACACCGGGCTGACGGGGTGATCATCGGGGAACCTACCGAATTACAAGTTCATCTGGCGCAACGAGGACTGGAGTGGTACGAGTTCACATTCACGGGAAAAACCGTGCACGGCGGTCGGCAGCGCCAGGGGATCAATGCCATCGACAAGGCCCGAAAGTTCATGAATGCAGTGTTGGAGGAACTATCCCCGAAAGTATTCGAGCGGAAACATCCCCTTTTGGTGGAATCGACATTGAATGTGGCGGTGATTCGCGGAGGAACCGGGCTGTCTACCGTTCCGGGTTTATGTAAACTTTACATCGATCGAAGATATTTGCCCGGCGAAGCGTACGAGCAAGTGGGATTGGAGTTCCAGAGCATCATCGACAAATTAGCAGCGGAGGATCCGGAATTCAAATGTGTCATGAAGCCGGATGAAAGTGCCGCATGCAAACCGGGGTACCTGCATGTGCCTTTTGAGACGCCGAAAGGAGACCCCATCGTGATCTCTGCAAGAAAAGCTGCGAAGGCGGTACTCGGATTTGACGCTGAGCCGGAAGCTCATCCGGCATGGACCGATGCCGCTCTGTTCAGCGTATACGGCAAAATACCGGCGATCATTATGGGCCCTGGGGCTGCAGCGGTGTGCCACTCGGATTATGAATATGTTCCGGTGGAGCAGCTCACAGGCGCCTGCTTGGAATATATGCTGACGGCGCTGAATTTTTGTGTCTAACGCCAAATACGATGGTTGTTGGCCAGTTCGACCCGTGAATGGGACGAATTGGTTTTATTGCGTCCCGCTTGTGGCGCCCTGACATTCATGTAGGAAACGAAAAACTATGCTATACTGAAACGACGTTACTGTGTGACCGGAGGAATACTATGTACAAGAAATTTGAGGAAGATCAAAAGGAACAGCTTGCGTTGCTGGAATCCGTTCTCGAGGAGGCCGGATCTTTTCTGGCACGAAGGGAAGAAGATACAGTTTATCCGGTGTTCCCGGAAAAGGAAACCATGCGTATCAGCGAAGAAGGACTGGGTGCACGCGGTGCCATGGAATATTTCTTCCGGGAGTATGGTCCCTACGTATCATTGAACAGCGGCCCGAGATTTTACGGATTTGTGGTAGGCGGTGTTACCCCCGCGGCACTGGCCGGCGACTGGCTCACTTCTCTGTACGATCAAAATGCCTTCGGGACATCCGGTCATCTGGATCGGCATATCGAGGACGAAGCAGTCAATGGTCTCATCGATCTGTTGGGGCTGCCTTCCGACATGACGGGAAGCTTTACTTCCGGAGCGACGATGGCGACTGTGGCAGCCCTGGCGGTTGCCAGAGAATGGGCGGCTCAGACACAAGGGAAAACGGCCAATGACGGTGTTTACGGGTTGGAACGCCCGGTCATTCTGTCCGGAACCGCACATCCCTCGGTTTATAAAGGGTTATCCATCCTGGGACTCGGTCGAAACAGCCTGAACGTTGTGGGCACGCTTGCGGGAAGAGAAGCTGTCGATGTGGATCAGTTGAAGACTGCGCTTGCGGAGAACGAAGGAAGGCCCTGCATCGTTATTGCGAATATGGGCACGGCAAACTCCGGCGACGTGGACGACCTGAAAGCGATTGTCGACCTGAAACAAGAGTATGACTTCTTTTTGCACGTGGATGGTGCCATCGGCATCGTAGCCGCCGCATCGGATCGGTACAAACCTCTTTTCCGGGGGATCCTCCGGGCAGACAGTGTCACCATCGATTGTCACAAGTGGCTGAACGTCCCGTACGACTGTGCCATCTCATTGGTGCAGAAGAAGTACAAAGAATACCAATATCGGGCCTATGCCCAAGAAACATCTGTCAAAGGAACGGTTTCGGAGGATACAGACTTTACCAATCTCGGCAACGAAGGAAGTCGCCGTTTCCGCGCTCTGGCTGTTTGGATGTCGCTCATGGCTTACGGGAAAAAAGGATATGCCGAAATGGTAGAGCGTGATTGCGCCATGGCAAGGCTCTTTGCGGAGAAATTGGAATCCTCCGGCGTTCTTCGCCTGATGGGACCGGTGCGCCTGAACGGATTTGCCTTTACGTTCGACAAAGACCATGTGAGCGACCAGGAAATACAGACGCTGCGCCGGAAGATCCGTTTGGACGGCGCTGCTTTTCTGAATCACGCGAAGGTCTGCGGCGTGCCGGTGCTCCGCTGCAGTCTCAGCAACTGGGCCATTCGGGAAAAGGATGTGGAGGCGGTTGCTTCCTCCGTGATCCGCTGTGCAAAAGAAATGCTGAATGAGGAGGGAACACGATGATTTACAGACCTTTGGGAAAAACCGGCATGTCGGTCAGCATCGTCGGACTCGGCGGCGAATACCTGGAAGGACAGGATACGGATGCGGTTCGTCAGGTGATGGATCGGGCCATAGATGCCGGTGTGAATATTCTGGACATCTTCATGTCCGAGCCCAATGTGCGCAGCAACATCGGAGCTGCGCTCAAAGGTCGAAGAGATAAGATGCTTGTGCAGGGGCAGATCTGTTCCGCCTGGGTGGACGGACAGTACACGAAGACGAGAGATCTTGCCTTGTGCAAAGAATCGTTGGAAGACCTGTTTACTCGTCTGGAAACCGAGTACATCGATATCGGCATGATCCACTACTGCGATACGGAAGAAGATATGAAGTTGTTGGAAGAAAACGGCATCCTCGAGTATTGCCTGGAATTGAAAAAATCCGGACGATTTCGGAGTCTCGGCATCGGCTGTCATAATTCCACCATTGCGAAAAAACTGGTGGAAACAGACCTGTTCGACGTGTTGATGTTCAGCATCAATCCTGCCATGGATATGATCTACAACCATTACAGCATCGACGGTTTCATGGAGAAAGTAGACGGCCTTAAAGACAGCCAGGAACCACCGGCGCAGCTGGATGTGGATCAGGAACGGACCGAGTTATACACGTTGTGCGAAAAAAAAGGAGTCGCCATTACGGTCATGAAAACGTTCGGCGGCGGTCGATTGCTTTCTGCCGACACTTCACCGTTTCGACAGGCGATGACCCCGTCCCAGTGCATCCACTACGCACTGTCCCGTCCCGGCGTCGCCAGCGCTTTGGTCGGTGTGAAATCGGTTGAAGAAATGGAAAAAGCGCTGGCCTATCTGGAGGCGACGGAAGACGAAAAGGATTACAGCGGGATCTTCGAAAACATCGAATCCTATCAGGGAAAGTCCTGCGTTTATTGCAATCACTGCCTTCCGTGTCCTGCGGAAATCAACATTGCGACTGTGACGCGCTTGTTGGATCAAGCTCGGATCTCCGGCATTACGCAGGATATCCGCCAAGCATACGATGCGTTGAGAATCAAAGCATCCGCCTGCCTGTCCTGCGGCGCCTGCAACGCACGCTGTCCTTTCGGCATCGATGCCATGGAAAACATCCATGCAGCCGGTGAATTGTTGGGGTGAAATATCCTCGGGAAATCACAAATCGAGAATGATCGGTTCATGGCCTACGGCCGGCAGGAATTTTTTGAGAAAGTCTTCTGCGGGCATGCGCAGACTGGCTGTATTGATGCAGGGATGACAACCGATGTATCGGTGGCGCAGCACATCCCGGTCGATGAGCAACTGTACCTTGTTTTCCGTATCATACATCAGGCCCATGACGCTGACGGATCCCGGAGACAGGTTTAAAAAATCCTCCATGTACGATTCCGGCGCAAATTCCAGGCGGCTGGTACCGATCAGGTGAGAGACCTGTTTCGTGACAAACTTTTTTCTGCCCGGCATCATGAGAAGAAAGAAAGCATCCTTTGCCTTGTTGCAGAGAAAGAGATTTTTGCACAAGTCGATCTCAAGCAACGCATCGATATCTCCGCAGTCTGCGATGGTCATTTTCTCTTCATGGTCCAGCCAGGCGTAGGGGATGCCCAGGCGATCCAGCAAATCGAAGGAATCGATCTCCTTTTGAAGGCGGCCTTCCGGTTCTGGACCGACGGTTTTGAGGCAGGGAATGAATTCTGTCATCAAGATACTCCTGTTGTATTATTCGTGTTTGCGCCAACGTCACATACCACTATAGCCGTTTGGCCGAGATATCGCAAGAAGAGGGAATGGATTTCATTACTCCTTGATTATATAACGAGATGAATGTATGATATAGCCATATCAGTTGAAGATACTTGAAGGCGTTTGTCTTCGGGAGATTCAAAGAAAGGAAGTGCCTATGACGAGAGAAGAAGCGTTGAAGCTGGCCTTTGATTCCGTGGTGGAATGCGACGAGGACATGGCGAGAAAAGCCCTTGCCGCAGGAGACGATCTGGGAATTGCGCCACTGAAGCTTCTAACAGAAGGTTTTGGTGCCGGCATCAAGCATCTGGGCGATCTGTTTGGAAGAGGTGAGATTTTCCTGCCGGAGTTGATATTCTCAACGGAAATCATGCAACTGGCTGCTGCTGCCATCGAAGAAAAACTCGGCGATACCAGCACGAACGCGAAAGGTAAAATGGTGATCGGAACGGTGGAGGGCGATGTCCATGACATCGGGAAAGGCATCGTAGCCGCATTGGTCAAGTCCAACGGCATCGAAGTCTTCGATTTGGGCAGGGAAGTGCCCGCAGATGTTTTCATCGAGAAAGTCAAAGAAACCGGCGCCAATTTCGTGGGAAGCAGCGCATTGCTCACCTCCACGATGACCGTCCAAAAGGAAATCGAAAAGAAGCTGCAGGAAGCCGGTCTCAGAGATCAGGTGAAAACCATGATCGGCGGGGCGCCGGTCACCAAACGGTGGGCCGATCGGATCGGCGCGGACCGCTATTGCGAAGATGCCTCGGACACAGTGGAATACATACTCGCGCAGCTGGAAAACTAAGAAGGGATGGATTATATGAGTGAAAAAAAATATTTCACCCGAATGGGTGACGGATCCATCATTTACATGACTGCCGAAGAAATCTGGGAGGATATGCGCGACGGAATGGATGATGCGGTGGATCGCGGCAAGATCCCCCCTCTCAGCGAAGAGGAACTGCAGAAAATATTCGACATCGTGACGATGCCCGGAGGTGTTGTGGGCGTCAATCCCATGGATGCCGTGGTAACCACATCGGATTCCGGCTCGGACAAGATCCCCACCAAGTGCGGGATCCCCATCAGTCGGGACGCCACAGCGATGATCCACGAGCGGGTTCTGGGCTGTGACAGTGTAGATATCGGAAATCCGGACTACAATTACAAGACAGCCAAAGGGATCGCCAAGAGAGAAGCTGCCATGCTCAGGTTGGCGCTGGACAAAACAACGATCCCTCTGTACTACGGCGCCATGCCGAACCTGGGTTTTTACACCAAACCCGACGGGCCGGTGGACAACTGGGCGGAACTGCTGCCTCAAGGAAAGATCAAAGAAGCACTGGCCGCACAGGAAGAGGCGGTGAAGCATTCCGTCAACGATATTCTGTTTGTGGCCAAGCAGACGTACGAAGTCGGTGCCGATGCCATTGAGCTGGATACCAGCGGTGCGGCGGGAGATGCAGATTTTCTGGCTACGTTGCAGGCCTGCGAAAAGATCACGAAGACTTATCCGGATATGCCGGTAATCATCGGGATGTCCGGCGAATTTATACTGGGAATGCACGGTAGACTGGAGTACGACGGTCAGCGGCTTGCGGGGCTTTATCCTCACAAGCAGGTCAAACTGGCGGAAAAAGCAGGTGCATCGATTTTCGGACCTGTCGTGAACACAAACTGCAGTAAGAGTTTTCCCTGGAACATTGCCAGAGTATGCACCTTTATCAAAGCTACGGTGGAAGCGTCCAATATTCCCATCCATGCCGACGTGGGCATGGGCGTGTGCGGCATTCCCATGTGCGAAAACGTCCCGGCCGATGTGGTCACCCGGGCAGACAAATGTCTTATAGAGATTTGCCGCCTGGACGGATTGTAGATAGGCGTCGGTGATCCGCTGGGCATGGAAGCAGCCCACTCGGTAGCTTCCAGTATGGGTGGTGTACGCACCACAGGCGACATGGTCATGCGCCTGCAGCTCAGCAAGAAGATGCGCATCGACGAAGCGAAGCGTTATGTGGCCGACAAGCTCGGTCTGACGCTGGAGGAGATTTGCGACGTGGTGACCATGTCCGAGATCCGCGAGGAGCGGGGATTCGGCTTGGGACATCAGGAGCCCTGCACAGAGTCTACCATGGGAATGGAAGCAAAGTTCAGGATCGCCGAAGCTTTGGATATTCGCATCAACTCGGTCGAACGATTCAAGCGGCATGCAGGAATCAAGTAAATCGGCAAGGAGTCGGTTTATTTCCCTGAAGCACTTGAACTCTGAAACGAGAAAAACAGAAAGGGCGGTGTTGCAGAATGCCGCCCTTTTCAAAATGGAGGGATCATGGAAACGAACAAAGTCTGTATATTCGGCGGACGATGCCACCAGTGCGGACGATGTCAGATGCTGGGGCTGGATCCGAGAAAAGAACGTCTGACGATCCTTCCCGGGGAATTTTTGGAGCGGCTTCCTGTCGGACACGAACGGATGTACGGAGCCGCTTTTGACATCGGAACGACCACGATCGTGGGCATGTTGTGGGATCTGGCAGAAAATCGATTGCTCAAGATCGTATCGGCAACGAATCCGCAGTCGAAATACGGGCAGGATGTGATCTCCCGCATCAACTACTGTATGGAGGAGGCAGAGGGTCTTTCAACGCTGCACCGGATGGTGGTCGAATGCATCAACGGTCTTTTGGATCAGCTGCTGGAGGATATTCCATCCAGACCCTTGGCGAGGATCACGGCAGTGGGGAATACGACCATGTGCCATCTGTTGCTGGACCGGGATCCGTCCTCTTTGGCCCGGGCACCCTACGCGCCCGGTTATCGGGGTTCGGTGGAAATCCCGGCACGGAGCATCGGTATCCGGGGGGACGATGAAACGAAGCTGTCGGTGCTTCCGGGCATTGCCGGTCACGTTGGGTCGGATATCACGGCCGGCATGGTGGCTTCCGGATTGCCGCAAATGACGGGAACCGTCCTATATATCGATGTGGGAACCAACGGGGAGATCGTCCTGGTTTCAGACGGAGAGCTGTCTGCCTGCTCTGCAGCTGCCGGACCCGCATTTGAAGGCGCTTCGATTCGCTGCGGCACCCGGGCGACCCGAGGGGCTGTGGAGCGCGTTGTCCTGACAGCCGAAAGTGTGGACTGCGACACGATCTCCGGAGACGAATCCTGCGGGATCTGCGGCTCCGGTCTGATCGATGCAGTGGCGCAGCTTCTGAAATGGGGGATCGTGGACCATAAAGGGAGAATGAAAAAACCCGGAGAGATTCCGGAGCTTTCTTCCTTTCTGCAAAGTCGATTATCGATCACGGAGAACGGACCGGCATTTCAGCTGACGGATACCATACGGATCTACCAGCAGGATATCCGGGAGGTGCAATTGGCCAAAGGGGCGATCCTGGCAGGGTGCGAGATTTTATTGCGCAACGCCGGGAAAACGGCTGACGATTTGGATCGAATCCTGATTGCAGGAGCTTTCGGCAATTACATCGACAGGGGGAGTGCGTTGCGGATCGGCCTCTTTCCGACTGTTGAAGAGGTCCGCGTCGTTCATGCAGGCAACGCCGCGGGGGCAGGCGCTTCGATGGCACTGTTGTCGAAGGATGCTTTTTCGAAAGCCGAAGAAGCCGCCGAAGAAACCCGGCATGTCAGTTTATCCGCGCACCCCGGCTTTGAAATGTGCTATGCGCACGCCATGTACTTCCCACAATGAAAGATGCGATTCAAAAAATTACATTGAACGAACAAGACCTGTACGAAGAGGCACTGGGGTACTTTATCCGCTACAGCGGGTTGGACTTGACAAAGGGAAAGCACCGCCGGATGATGGATGCAGCGTATCAGGCCAGAGAAGCAGGATTGAGCGGCATCGACGTACGTGCTGTCGTTTCCCGTTGGGACGGAAGCTGTATTTCGGGCGGCGCCCTCGCACGAGACGGAGAAACACTGGCGTGCAATGCCTTTTCTCAGATACCCGACGGCGCCGTTCAATTTATTTATGCCTTTGTCGTCACGGCAGGTGAATGCGTCTCCACAGAGGGGGATCCGATCACGATGCAACTGTTTGCGCATACCTGGGGAACCGCGTATGTGGATGTGGCCAGGATCGCTTTGGCGAAAGCCTTCTGCGCCGACGCCCGGCGATCGCTTTCAAAAAGCGACATACAGTTGTCTTCCTATTTCGGCCCCGGATTTTACGGAATGCCCATGACGGAAAATCAAAGACTTTGTGCCTGGCTGCACGCGGAATCCATCGGCGTCACGACAAAAGATAACGGTTTGATGCTGCCGCTGAAGAGTTGCTCGGGCCTTTATCTGGCCATGTCGGACCTATCGGCGATGCCGCCGGAATCCTGCGAAGCATGTGTGGGGAATCCGAAAGGATGTGCATACTGCCGGAACGGAATGCGAAAGGCAAATGTTGCCGAGGTGATCAAATGATAGAATTTACGACGACACAGCGCGAGAGGCTGGCAGAACTGGGTGCGGACGAATCGATTCCGACCGATACATTTTCTTCGGAATCGGAGCGCAACCGGGTATTTCAAGAGAAGGAAAACGAATGGGTTCGAATCAACAGAGACCGCATCGATACATTGCTGAACGAGCGCAGGGAGCCCATATTGCTGAGCACGATCAGATTGATGGAAGACTGGCTGAAGCAAGAGGAAGGGTATACCCAGGTAGCCACACCCAGCATCATTACGGGAGACATGCTCAGCCGCATGAACATCGGCGAAGACAGCGACCTGTCCCAGCAAGTATTCTGGCTTGGAAGAAACAAGTGCCTGCGGCCCATGCTGGCGCCGAACCTGTACATCATGATGCGGGAGCTGAAACGAATCAGCGGGCAGCCTGTCAAGATCTTCGAATGCGGCTCTTGTTTTCGGAAGGAATCCCAGGGTTCCCAACACTTGAATGAATTTACGATGCTCAACATGGTGGAGTTGGCCGCCACGGAAGACGGGCGTCAGGCAGAGGTGCTTGAAGCGTACGCTCGGTCAGCCATGAAAATACTGGGCATCGAAAAATATGAACTTGTCAGAGAAGAATCCGTGGTGTATAAAGAAACCATAGATGTAATCGTAGACGGTCTGGAAGTTGCTTCCGGCGCCTACGGACCGATGTACCTGGACGGGCGCTGGGGCGTGTTCGATGTCTGGGTCGGTATCGGTTTCGGTTTGGAACGGCTGGCCGCAGTGAGAAGCGGTTTTAAAAATATCCGAAGAGCCGGAAAGAGCATCACGTATATCGACGGGTCACCGTTGAATATATAAAATTGGTTCTGGGGCGCGGATCGCATGGATCATGGGGACTCTAAATCCCTACAGACGGGGGAAGCACCCGTGCGTCTCGCCAGCAGGAGGGGAGAGATCTCTCTTCCCTCCCTTTGCCGCGAGGGAGTATAATGGCGGATGCAACGAGATACTACAGGAAAAATGTGGATCTGTTCCTGCTGATCGACCGGATCAAACTTTGGCCGTCCAGGAACGGATATCTTCACGGCATACGCTCCCTGGAAGTGCAAGGAGATTACGTTGTCATCACGACGCATTGCGGGGAAACGATCCACGCGCGAAATTCCCGAAATTCCAGAGCAGCCAGATGGCTGCGAAACAAACTGATCATTGCGCCTTGTCCCCGATGCAATGTTCCGGATTGGAAGATCGAAAAGTACAACAATACCTTTTTTTCTTCCAAATACGGCAGCGACCTCAAACAAAAAAAGAAGGAATAAAACCACAGCCCGGAGAGACGCGAACCGTCTCTCTTTTTGCAAAAGAGAATGGAAAACGACAGACCGGTGTGGTATAATTACTCGGATGTTTATCGGAAGGCCGGAATCAGGATCACGACACGGAGGGATGAATGAAACCGAAATACAAGAGAATCATTTTGAAGATCAGCGGCGAAGCTCTGGCCGGTGAAAGTAAAGTCGGCCTGGATGAATCGATGCTCAACAAAGTCGCCAACGACGTGAAAGCGCTGGTCCGGCTGGATGTCCAAGTGGCCATCGTGGTGGGCGGAGGCAACTTCTGGAGAGGGCGGACAAGCAAGAGCATGGACCGGGCAACCGCGGATTACATGGGGATGCTTGCCACCGTGATCAATGCTCTGGCGCTGCAGGATGCCTTCGAAGCCAACGGCATCCCTACGAGAGTGCAGACGGCCATCGAAATGAGAGAGGTGGCAGAGCCCTATATCCGCAGGCGGGCGCTTGCGCACCTGGATCGGGGGATCGTTGTAATTTTTGCGGCGGGGACGGGCAATCCGTTTTTCAGTACCGATACTACGGCAGCTCTGCGGGCAGCCGAAATGGAAGCGGATGTGATTTTTCTTGCAAAAAAAGTGGACGCGGTGTACGATTCGGATCCTTCCGAAAATCCGAATGCAAAGAAATTTACGGAGCTGACGCATATGGATGTGCTGGAAAAAGACCTGAAAGTCATGGATTCAACAGCTGCATCCCTGTGCAGAGACAATAAAATACGGGTGCACGTTTTCGGCCTGGCCGAAGAAAACGGCATCATGAAAGCTTGTCTGGGGGAAAATATCGGAACCATTATCCGATAAACAGGTTCGGGCAGGCGTAGAGTGACTTTGAGCAAAGGAGGCATTTATGAGTAACGCGCAAGAAGTGTATCAGGAAAAAATGAGGAAAACGCTTCATGTTTTGAAGACAGAGCTGAATACGGTCCGTGCAGGACGCGCCAATGCAGCGCTGTTGGATCAGATTCAGGTCGACTATTACGGAACGCCCACGCCCTTGAAAAATCTATCCAATATTTCGGTGCCCGACCCGCGCACGCTTCTGATCACACCCTTCGACCCCAAGAGTGTCGGAGACATCGAAAAAGCGATCATGACATCCAATTTGGGCATCAATCCCAGCAATGACGGCAAAAGCGTCCGGTTGGCGATCCCGCAGCTGACAGAAGAAAGACGAAAAGACCTCACCAAAATCATCAAACGGATGGGGGAAGAGGCAAAAGTGGCAGTGCGCAATTGTCGCAGAGATGCCAACGATGAACTGAAAAAGCTGGAAAAGAAAGGAGAGCTCACCGAGGATGATCTGAAGAACGACCTGGATGACGTTCAAAAACGCACGGATAAATGCATGACGGAAATAGACGAAATCGTATCTGCCAAAGAAAAAGAACTGATGGAGATCTAAATGAGCGCGGTGGACGTACTGGGCTTGCCTTTAAAGGAGGCGATGCAGCTGCTCCGTGAGGAGAGCATCGTACCCGCAGTTCATTCGACCGGTTCGAGCGGACCGGCCGAGCAGGAAGAAAACCAACGAGTCGTTAAAGTTTCCGTCTGCGGCGAACGGTGGACACTCACAGTGTGCACCGTGCCGGACGCGTTTCGATAATTGTGCGGAAGTCGGGCCAGTCCCGGCTTCCTTCGTAAAAGCGGAGGGTCGCCTTCGCCGGGGAAGACCAATGACACAGCAACAACTGGATCCGGCCAGGATCCCTCAACACGTAGCCATCGTAATGGACGGCAACGGAAGATGGGCGAAAAAAAGAGGACTTCCGAGACTCCGGGGGCACAATGCCGGCATGATGGCCCTGAAGGAAATCGTCAAGCGATCTTCTGTGCTGGGTATTTCTCATCTGACAGTCTACGCTTTTTCCACAGAAAACTGGAAACGACCCGAAGAGGAAGTGTTCGGCATATTCAAACTGCTGGTTCTTTATGTCCAAAAGGAAATTCGAGAACTGAACGACAATAATGTCAGGGTAAACATATGGGGGGACTGGTCACTGCTTCCTTCGGATGCGCAACATGCCGTCCGAAAAGCGATGGAAACTACGAAAAACAATAACGGTTTGCATTTCAACATCGCTTTGAACTACGGCGGAAGAGCCGAAATACTCCGGGCTGTGCACGCGCTGTGCAAAGAAATTCAAGAGGGGAGACTTTCACCGGAGGCGATCGACGAGACTTCTCTCAGCGCAAGAATGTACAGCGAAAATACGCCGGATCCGGACCTCATCATTCGAACCGGAGGGGAATACCGTCTTTCAAATTTCTTGATCTGGCAGGCTGCGTACAGCGAGCTGGTGGTAACTGAAGTTCTTTGGCCGGATTTCAGTCCGGACGAATTCGAAAAAGCGCTTCACGTGTATCAATCGAGAAATCGGAGATTCGGAGGACTCACATGAAGACGCGCATCGTATCCGCATTTCTGCTGATCCCCCTGACCCTGTTTATTTATCTGGGTGGAATGCCTCTTCTGCTGATTGCATTTGTCATTGGAGCGATCGCCATATCCGAATTTTCGGAAGGCTTTCGGACGATCGGCATACGACCCTCCAGGCCTACAGCCTGGTTCTGCCTGCTGCTCCTCTACGGGATTTACGGACATATGATCGAGACCGATGCATCTGTGGCGTCCTATGCGCACTACGTAATGCTCTGGTTTTTTTTCGTAGTAGCCATGAGCCTCATGATGATATTGTTCCGAAAAGAACACAATGTTTCCGACGGTACCGTCACCATGATTTCGGTTTTTTACATCGGATTTTTCAGTTCACACGCAGTGTTGATCGACCACCTTGAACACGGGTCGATCTTGATCTGGCTGGCACTTTTTACCGCATTCGGAACCGATACCTTTGCTTATCTTGCCGGCATGCGATTTGGAAAACGGAAACTCTGTCCTGCATTGAGTCCGAAAAAAACCGTGGAAGGAGCAGCGGGCGGCGTGGTCGGAAGCATCCTTCTGTGCACGCTCTTCGGGTTGTTCCTGATCCCGGATATGGTATTGCACTGTGCTGTGATCGGGTGTCTCGGATCTCTCTTTGCGCAAATCGGAGACTTGGTTGCTTCTGCATTTAAACGTACGATGGGCATCAAGGACTACGGGAATCTGATTCCGGGACACGGTGGCATTCTGGATCGGTTCGACAGCATACTGTTTACGCTGCCGATCGTTTACTACTACACGATTTTTATCATATACAACTGAAAGGACTGTCACAATCAGCATGAAAAATATTGCGCTGCTCGGGGCTACAGGATCGATCGGAACTCAGGTGCTGGAAGTTGTGCGGGCAAATCCGGATCGATTTCGGGTTTGTTCGATGACTGCCGGTTGGAATACGGAACTGTTTTCCCGCCAAATACAGACTTTCAAACCCATGTATGCTTCGGTGGCGACGGAAAACGATGCGCGAATATTGCAAAAACTATTTCCCCAGGTCCAATTTTCATGGGGGATGGAAGGATTGTGCGCTGCGGCTTCCCTCGGGGATGTCCGGATGACTGTCAACGGTTTGATGGGCATGATCGGCCTGCAGCCGACGATGGCGGCCGTAAATGCAGGAAAAGACGTTGCCCTGGCCAACAAGGAAACCTTGGTGACCGGCGGAGAAATCGTCATGGACGCCGTCCGGCGTGCCGGTGTCGAATTTCTTCCTGTTGACAGTGAACATTCGGCAATTTTCCAGTGTCTTCAGAATCAAGCTCCGCCCCGACGGCTGATCCTGACGGCTTCCGGGGGTCCTTTCAGAGGATATTCGTGCCAACAGCTGCGAACCGTGACCAGAGCACAGGCACTGAAGCACCCCAACTGGACCATGGGCGCCAAAATAACCGTGGATTCTGCGACCATGATGAACAAAGGACTCGAAGTCATCGAAGCCAGATGGTTGTTCGACATGGAACCGGACAGGATCGACGTGGTGATCCACCCCGAGAGCATTTTACATTCCGCGGTCGTGTTTCGGGACGGTTCCGTGATCGGCCAGATGGGAAAACCGGATATGAAGATCCCGATCGCCTATGCGTTGTCGTATCCGGAGCGCCTGGAAAATTCCGAAGAACATTTGGAGCTGACTGAACCGGGTTGCTTGCATTTCGAAAAACCGGACCCCCGAACGTTTCGCTGTCTGGGGCTTGCTTTAGAGGCTGTTGCGGCGGGAGGGTCCTATCCTGCGGTGTTGAATGCAGCCAACGAGGAAGCGGTGACGGCATTTTTGCGAGATGAGATCTGTTTTGCGGAGATTGCGGAATTGGTGGAAACGGTGTTGCAGGGACACAAGAGCACAACGATCCGCTCCGTGGAAGAGATCTTGGCACTGGAATCCGAGACAAGAAGAATGATAAGATCGATCCTATCAAAGAAAGCACAGGAAAGAAAATGACAATATTCATCGCCGTACTGATGTTCTGCGTACTGGTGTTCGTTCACGAATTCGGACACTTTGCCGCAGCCAAGGCAGTCGGCATCAAAGTAAATGAATTTTCCGTCGGCATGGGACCGCTGATCTTTCAGCGAAAAACCGGGGAGACGGAATATTCCCTCCGTGCGTTTCCCATCGGCGGATACTGCAAGATGGAAGGGGAAGACGAGGACAGCAGCGACGACAGAGCGTTCAATCGGCAGCCTGCCTGGGCGAAGATCCTGGTGATCGTCGCCGGATCCTTTATGAACATTCTTGCAACGATTTTGGTCCTTGCCGTGGTCCTCACGTATGCCGGTTCCTTAACGACGACGCTGGATCAGGTCCCGGAGGGGTATCCTGCAAGAGAAGCGGGACTTCTGCCGGGAGACGAGATCATTGCTGTCGATGGCCAGCGCTGCGACGACTGGACATCCGTGGTGTCGGCCATTGCGGAAAGTCGAGGCGGCTCCGTTTCGGTGACGATCCTTCGGGAAGGCAACGAGCAGACTTTCGTCAGCTTCACGGAAGAAAATGAAGAAGGGAGAAAAGTGATCGGGATCACGCCGGTTCTTTCTCATTCCGTGCTTCTGGGGACCAAGGAAGCCTTGCGTACTACGGCCGCCATGATGGCAACGATGGGCACATTCCTCGGTCAACTCATCACAGGGCAAGCATCTTCGTCGGATGTAGTGGGGCCTATCGGCATCGTCACCATCATCGGACAGCAGGCGCAGTACGGTTTGATCAACGTGGCCTATTTGATGGCGATGATCAGTCTGAATCTGGGCATCGTGAATCTGCTCCCGCTCCCTGCGCTGGACGGCGGAAGGCTCTTGTTTGTGCTGATCCGCGCAGTGACGGGAGGCCGCATCAGCGACGATGCGGAAGCCCGTGTGCACATGATCGGCATGATCCTTCTGATGGGTCTGATGGTGTTTTTGGTATTTAAAGATACGTTTCAGTTTATCTTGTGAGGCTTGAGATGAGAAGAGCGACCCGGGCTGTGCGATGCGGTACTGTGATGATCGGAGGAGATCATCCCGTTTCGATCCAATCCATGACCAATACGAATACCAGCGATACGGATTCCACGATAGAACAGATCCGGGCCTTGGTCGCCGCAGGGTGCCAGATTGTGCGCGTCGCGATTCCGGACAGAGATGCAGCCCTTGCGTTGAACAAGATCAAGAAAGCTGTTTCCGTGCCCATCGTTGCGGACATCCATTTTGATTATCGGCTGGCCTTGGCCTCCATCGAAAACGGAGCGGATAAAATTCGGATCAATCCGGGAAACATCGGAACGGAAGATCGGCTGGAAGCGATTTACGCAAAGGCAGCCGCCTATAAGATCCCTGTTCGGATCGGCGTCAATTCGGGTTCTCTGGAAAAAGAACTCATTCAAAAGTACGGAGGCGTCTGTGCCGAAGCGCTTTGCGAAAGCGCCTGTCATGCCGTGGCGTTCGCAGAACGACTCGGATTCACGGAACTGATTGTCTCTTTGAAGTCTGCCGATGTGCCCATGAATCACGAAGCACACCGCCTGTTCGCGGCCCGTTGTCCGGTGCCGTTGCACATCGGATTGACCGAGGCCGGTGTGGGGCATCCGGCACGGATCAAGTCAGCCGTTGCGTTGGGTGCGCTGCTGCTGGAGGGGATCGGAGACACCATGCGCGTCTCTCTGACCGGGGATCCGGTACAGGAAGTGATATTGGCCAGGGAAATCCTGGAGGCTACGGGGATCCGGAAGACCGGAATCGATTTTGTGTCCTGTCCCACCTGTGGCCGAACGCGCGTGGACCTTCCCGTGATTGCCGCACAGATCCAAGAGGCGCTGGATCCGCTGTCAAAGCAGCTTTCCCGGCGCGGAGAGTTCTTGCGTGTTGCCGTGATGGGATGCGAAGTCAACGGCCCCGGCGAGGCCGCCAACGCCGATGTCGGTGTGGCATGCGGAAAGGGTGTGGGACTGATCCTTGAAAAGGGAAAGCCTGTAAAAACCGTTCCTCAAAGCGAAATCGCCGATGAACTGATCCGCTTGATACATAAAATAACTATTGCAAAATCATAGCGGTTATGATATCATTCATCCGGTATGAAGTTATTTCTAGAGAGTGGGCGGGCCCACTCTTTCGTTTTGTGGGAGGCAGCGGGCTGTGGCCAAAAGAAAGATCACGGAACTCATTGCGGAATGGATGGAATCCTTCGGCAGAGAGAACGGCTATGAACTCTCTCGTTGCGAGTTCGTGAAAGAAGCGGATAGCTGGTATCTGCGGGTATTTGTGGACAAACGAACCGCAGACACTTACGAGAGCATGAGTACAGACGACTGCGAGGTTGTGAGTCGTTACCTCAGTCAAAAACTGGACGAGGCAGACCCTGTTAAGCAAAACTATTATTTGGAAGTATCCTCACCGGGACTGGACCGCCTGTTGGTCAGCGAGAAAGATTTTCTGCGTTTCAAAGGACAAGTCGTTGACGTAGGTCTTTATCACCCGCTGGACGGGGAAAAATCCCTGCAAGGAATATTGAAAGAAAAACACGATGGCATATTGACCGTCGTCAACGATAAGGGAGCCGAAACAGCCATACCGGTCGAGCAGATCAGCACGGTCCGGCTGGCGATTATTTTCTAAGGGAGGAAAATAAAGAAGATGAATAAAGAGTTTATACAGGCGGTGGAAGATCTCGAAAGAGAAAAATCGATTTCGAAGGATCTCCTGATCGAAGCCATCGAATCCGCATTGGTCTCCGCATACAAGAAAAACTACGGCACATATCAAAACGTTCGTGTCAACATCGATCGGGAAAACGGAGATATCGATGTCTTTATGAGAAAAGATATCGTGGAAGAGGTGTTGGATCCTTTTGTGGAAGTGAATGTGGAAGAAGCCAAAGAGATCGATCCGGAGTATGAGATCGGCGATATCATCGAATACCAGGTTACACCCATGGATTTCGGACGGATCGCAGCGCAAACCGCAAAACAGGTGGTTGTGCAGCGTATCCGCGAGACGGAGCGGGGCATGATCTACGACGATTATATCAACCGGCAGACCGAAGTGGTGACCGGCGTGGTTCAACGCATCAGCAACGATAAAGTATTCGTCAACATGGGGCGTGCCGAGGGCATTCTCAATGGGAACGAGCAGATTCCCGGCGAAAAATACCGAGTCAACCAGCGGTTGAAAGTCTATGTGATGGATGTCAAAAAGACCACAAAAGGACCGCAGGTGTTCTTGTCTCGCACACATCCGGGACTCGTGAAACGATTGTTCGAGCTGGAAGTACCCGAGATCCAGGACGGGATTGTGGAAATCAAAAGCATTTCCAGGGAAGCGGGTTCCCGCACAAAAATCGCAGTTTGTACATACGATGAAAATGTAGATCCCGTGGGCGCTTGTGTGGGAACGCGCGGGAATCGGGTACAGGCTGTCGTGGAAGAATTGTCCGGTGAAAAAATCGATATCATCACGTGGAGTGAAGAACCCGGAAAGCTGATCAGCAGCGCGTTGTCTCCCGCGAAAGTGGAAATGGTGCTGATCGATGAGGACGAAAAAGCGGCGACTGTCGTGGTACCTGATTTCCAATTGTCGCTTGCCATCGGCAAAGAGGGACAAAACGTGCGTCTGGCGGCCAAATTGTGCGGCTGGAAGATCGACATCAAGAGCCACTCCCAGTATTATCCACCGGAAACGATTGAGGAAGAACCGGAAACGACACAGGGAGAAGACGCCTCTGCTGTGATGGATGTGCCGGAAGAGGAATCAGAGAATGAAGAAAAATAAAGTGCCCATGCGGCGTTGCGTCGGGTGTATGGAATCCAAACCGAAACGAGAATTGATTCGCATCGTGGCAAGCCCCGACGGTGAAGTGCTGTTGGACCTCACCGGAAAAGCAAACGGAAGAGGAGCCTATTTGTGCCCTGATCCCGAATGTGCGGCGAAGGCCGGGAAGAAGAATGCATTCGCAAGAAGTTTACATATAAATGTCAGCGAAGAGGATTTGCAGCGGATCGTAAGAGAGATCGGCGCAATGATCCATACGAACGATCAACGAACGAACCGGGAGTAGGAGGTGTTCGAATGCCAAAGAAAGTCCAGGAATTAGCAAAAGAATTGGGACTTACAGATAATGATCTGATCGAAAAGCTTCACGAGCTTGGATATGAAAACAAGACGAGCAAAAGCGTGATGGAGGATATCGATGCGATTGTTGTGAAGAATTCCATTGTGAACAGTCGCAAGAAGGCGGAGACCAAAATCGTCAAGTCGTCCGTCAAGAAAGAATCCACAAAAGATGCCGGCGAAGTGAAAGTTCAGATCAAAGCAGTCGACAGAGCCATCATCGAAGCCCAGGCCCGACGCTCTCAGAAGGCAACCGTTACAGGGGAAAATGCTCCTCTTCAGCGCCCGACACAGGCGCCTCCTGCAGGAAAACCTGTTCCGAGAAGCGAAAACGCTCCTGCGGCAAGACCTGTCCCCATCGGGCGGCCCATGCCGAAAAATGCCGTGCCGCTCAAAAAAAGCGATGTACCTCAGGAGACGGGAAAAGCAATCGAACAGATCGAAGAACCTCGGGAACTGCCCGAAGAAAAAGAATCTGTTCGGGATGTTATCGTGCCCGATACACAAATGAAAACCGAAGCGGAACCGTCGTTGCCCGCGCCGGAGGAGGAACCTGTTCGGGACACATCGAAGGAAGCGCCAATGCCGGTCGATGCAGAGATTTCAGAACAGAAAGAACCGCAAGGCACCCGGATGCCGGTCAAAGAAAAAGAATCCAAGGGGCGCAAACCTGCAAAGACGGCAAAACCGAAAAAAGAGGTCAAGGCGCGGGAGGCCGATTCTGAAACGATCGACTATACACCGGGAATCGGTGTTAAGATCATCCGCCGTGCGGAAGATGAACCTGCCCCTCCACCCAGAAAACCGGCGCCGAAGAAATCTGTTCCGGATAAAGATCGAAAACCCAAAGAGTACGTGCCCCGCAAAGATGCCGGAACGACCAAGGACGAGAAGTCTCCCAGAAGAAAAAAAGAAACACCGGCAGCAAAAGGTACCGGAAAAGAACGTGTGCTTGTCTATACTGCGCCTGCATCAGGCGGAGATAAAAAGCCACGAAAAGGAAAAGGGAAGAGCAAAAGGGATAAATTTGATTCGAAGCCGCTGGATCTGACAAAAGCTGCACCGAAGAAAAGACGCAGGTATAAAGAGAAAAGCGATATCGTGGAAGAAACGCTCACTACAGCGGAAATCCTTCCTGAAGGAACTGTGATGATTACGGTTCCCATCACCGTTGCAGGATTTTGCGAGCAGATCGAACGAAGTTCCTCGGATGCGATCATGGCGCTCATGAAAATGGGCATCATGGCCAATATCAACCAAAATCTTGACGAAGAAACCGCGATCCTTCTGGGTATCGAACTCGGTGTGAACATCGTAGTGAGCAATATCAACGAAGAAGTCGTGGAAGAAGGATTGGATCTCAGCGAAGACAAAGCATCCGAACTCGTGCCGAGAGCACCGATCATCGCAGTGATGGGTCACGTAGATCACGGTAAAACTTCGCTTCTGGATGCAATCCGTACGACGAACGTGACAGACCAGGAAGCAGGGGGCATTACGCAGCACATCGGAGCATCCGAAGTCGAGCTCAAAGGTCAACGTATCGTGTTTTTGGATACACCGGGACACGAGGCGTTCACAGCCATGCGTGCCAGAGGCGCACATGTCACAGACATCGCGGTTTTGGTGGTCGCGGCCGACGACAGTGTAAAACCGCAAACCATCGAATCCATCAGCCATGCAAGAGCCGCCGGCGTGCCCATTATCGTGGCGATCAACAAAATGGATAAACCCGGCGCAGACCCCGACAGAGTGAAAAAAGATTTGAGCGAGCAAGGGATCCTTGTGGAAGACTGGGGGGGAGACGTAATCAGCGTACCGGTTTCCGCAAAGAGCGGAGAAGGTATCATTCAACTGCTGGAAATGATCCTGCTTCAAGCAGAAGTGCTGGAGTTGAAAGCAAACCCGGACCGCCTTGCCATGGGTACTGTCATCGAAGCAAGATTGGATAAGGCCAAAGGACCCGTTGCCACGCTGCTGGTGACGAACGGAACGTTGCATGCCGGCATGTCCATCGTGGCCGGCACCTGCAGCGGACGAATCCGCGCAATGACCAACGCGAAAGGCGACAACATTCGAAAAGCCGGACCTGCCCGGGCAGTGGAGATTACCGGATTAACAGATGTTCCGCAGGCAGGCGACGAATTCAATGCTGTCAAAGAAGATAAAGTCGCCCGGGAGATCGCAGAAAATCGGAAGCTCAAACAACGTCAGGAAGTACTGGCGAGAAACGCTTCCATTACACTGGAACAACTTTTCAGCCAAATCGAAGAAGGTGAAGTCAAGGAATTGAATCTGATCCTCAAAGCGGACGTACAAGGATCCGTGGGAGCCTTGGAACAGTCGCTGGAAAAATTGCAAAACGAAAATGTAAAAGTAAAGATCCTGCACAGCGGCGTGGGCACGGTAACAGAATCGGATGTGATGCTGGCCAGTACTTCAAATGCGGTCATTATCGGATTCAACGTACGGCCAAGCACGGCAGTGAGTTCTATGGCGGAACAGGAAGGTGTCGAAATTCGCACCTACCGGATCATCTATGAGATTATCGATGATATCGAAGCTGCGATCAAAGGCATGCTCGATCCGGTCTTCAAAGAAGTGGTCATGGGTAAAATCGAAGTTCGCGAAACATTCAAGGTCCCCGGTGCGGGGATCGTGGCAGGCGCCTACGTTACGGAAGGAAAAATCGCCCGAAACGCAAAGGTCCGACTGGTGCGTGACGGTATCGTCATCCACGAAGGATCGATTTCTTCGCTTCGCAGATTCAAAGACGATGTCCGGGAAGTTGCCACCGGTTACGAATGCGGCATCGGTCTGGATAAGTTCAACGATATCAAGGAAGGGGACATCATCGAAGCCTTTGCCATGGTGGAAGTGGAAAGAAAGTAAAATGAGCAGAGGATACAGACCCCAGCGATTGGGAGAAGAAATTCGAAAGATCATCAGCGATATGCTGGTCCGGGGAGAATTAAAAGATCCCGGGTTTCGAGGATTGATCGGTGTCAGCTCCGTGGATGTCACCAGAGACGGAAGCTATGCCACCGTATATGTCACTGCCCTGGGACGCCGACCCGATCAACCGCTTGCGGAAGAAGCCAAAAACAACATTCTGGCCGCCTTTCGCCGGAGCCGGGGCTTTATCCGCACAGAACTGGCAAGATCGATTCAAATCCGTCATACGCCGGAACTGCTCTTTCGATTTGACACGTCGATGGAATACGGGATGAAAATGGACAAAATCCTTACGGATCTTGAAATCCCCGGGGAAGAAAAGGAAGAATAAGTTCTTCTTAGGCAACGAATGCGGACGATGGAACAAATGAATGGAATCGTACAGAAATTAAAAGCGGCGGAAAGTATCCTGCTGTTTCCTCACATCAACATGGACGGCGATGCGTTGGGATCTTCCGTAGCGTTGTGCCTTGCCTTGCGCCAAATGGGAAAGACCTGCAGCATTCTGATCGAAGACGACATCCCGGACTATCTGAAATTTATGGATAAGGGATATTGTATCGCACATGCGGATCATATTCCCGATATCAGTTTGGCGGTGGATTGCGGAGACGTTTCCAGGATCGAGAATCGGCGGGAAGTTTTTTATGCAGCTTCAAACACCGCATGCATCGATCATCATTTGCTGCATGCGGACTTCGCTCAAGACTGCTTTGTGGATCCGGAAGCTGCGGCCACAGGGGTGCTGGTTTTCAAACTTTTAAAGGAACTTAGCGTTGAGTGTACACCGGAGATCGCCGATGCGCTGTACGTGGCCATCATGACGGACACCGGTTCATTTCGCTATGCGAATACCGACAGGCAGGTCCACCTGATCATTGCAGAGCTGTACGAATGCGGGTTGACGCACGTACCTCTGTGCAATGCGATCTATGACAACATTCCGCTCTCCCAGATCAAGCTGGAGGCAAAAGCGCTGGAGAACCTGGAGATCTTTGCCGGCAACAAAGCCTGCATATCCTATGCCACGTTGGAAATGATCAAAGGTGCGAACGCCACGCCGGATCAGTCGGAAAACATGATCGATCGGCTTCGCAGCATCAAAGATGTCGAGGTCGCTATATTTCTGAAAGAAAAACCGGATGGAAACTACAAGGTCAGTTTCCGG
>Ga0116152_10000433_pt1 | contig 33899 bp, 22 predicted proteins | sample AD_UKC119_MetaG_FD_89894 | JGI IMG/M metagenome (GOLD analysis project Ga0116152, IMG submission 89894) | Active sludge microbial communities of municipal wastewater-treating anaerobic digesters from Hong Kong - AD_UKC119_MetaG | ecosystem: Engineered > Bioreactor > Anaerobic > Digestate... | reverse complement strand
TTTATATGGAATTCAGACAAAAAAAGCAGTCGAAACAGCACGAATACAGCTTGCAGCCTTACTCAACTGTTATCCGGATGAAATCATTTTTACCAGTGGCGGTACTGAATCAAACAACTATGCTATCAAAGGTGCAGCATTTCAAATGCGTGAAAAGGGTAATCACATTATTACTTCAACTGTTGAACACCCTGCCATCACTGAAGTATGTGATTATCTGGAAACTATGGGATTTAAAGTAACTTACGTTGCTGTGGACGAATTTGGCCGGGTCAACCCTGCCGATATTGATAAAGCGGTTACTCCTGCCACAATTCTGATTACAGTAATGCATGCCAACAATGAAGTAGGAACCATTCAACCCATTGAGGAAATTGCAGAAATTGCAAGAAAACATAAAATTCTCTTTCACACCGATGCTGCACAATCGGTTGGCAAAATTGAAACCGATGTCAGAAAATTGGGGGTGGACCTCTTATCTGTGGCCGGTCACAAGCTATATGCACCCAAAGGAATAGGGGCTCTGTTCATCCGCCGGGGGGTAACCTTACAAAAGTTGATACATGGCGCTAATCATGAACAAAATCACCGTGCGGGAACAGAAAATGTTCTTGAAATTGTTGGGCTTGGAAAAGCTGCAGAAATTGCCAAACGCGACTTTGAAAAAAACACCAGGCAAATGCTCGCTGCACGTGACCATCTTCACCAGCTTTTAATGGCAGGACTTCCGGACATCCAGCTCAATGGTCATCCAACGCTGCGATTGCCCAATACATTAAGCCTGAGTTTTCCGAAAATTGAAGCAAATACTTTGCTGGATGAATTGAAAGGCATTGCTGCTTCGGCTGGCGCTGCCTGCCATGCCGACCATGTGGATATTTCGGCAGTACTCACAGCCATGCGCATACATACTGATTTTGCAATGGGAACAATTCGGTTTTCCACCGGAAAACACAGCTCACTGGATGAAATGGAAAAAGCCGCGGAAATAATCATCGAATCAGTCAATAAGCTTCAACCTGCCGATAAAATCACCCCGAAAACAGCAATTCCTGCCGGAGAGGTCAAACTCACCAGTTTTACACACGGTCTGGGTTGCGCCTGTAAGATAAGACCTCAGTATCTTGAACGTGTACTCAAAGACTTACCGCCGGTTTTCGATAAAAATGTACTTATCGGAGCCAACACTTCCGACGATGCCGCTGTTTATTTCATCAACGAGACAACCGCAATTGTTCAAACGGTTGACTTTTTTACTCCCGTGGTTGATGATCCCTATTATTTTGGAGCAATTGCTGCTGCCAATGCCCTGAGTGATATTTATGCAATGGGAGCCAAACCATTGTTTGGTTTGAACATAGTAGGATTCCCGGATAACCGTCTGCCCATTGAAGTGCTAAAGGAAATATTGCATGGAGCATCCGACAAATCCATTGAGGCTGGTATTTCGGTGCTTGGCGGTCATACGGTGGAAGATGTGGAACCTAAATTCGGGATGGTCATCACAGGGATAATTCATCCAAAAAAAGTGATTTCAAATGCCAATGCCCGGCCCGGCGACGTATTATTATTAACCAAACCTATCGGTACTGGAATCATTTCAACAGCCGTTAAACGCGGTCTGGCTGATGAAGCAACTTCTGTTGCTGCCCGCAATGTGATGGCCGAACTTAATGCCAATGCTGCACTTCTTATGGAAACATTTCCAGTAAATGCCTGCACCGATATCACCGGATTCGGATTACTTGGTCACCTAAAGGAAATGGTCAAAGGATCGGGTGTACAAGTCAGAATTTTTTCAGAAAAAGTTCCACTTCTGCAAAATGTTTATGAACTGGCAATGGCAGGCGCAATTCCTGGTGGCACCCGCAACAATCTCGATTTTGTGAAAGACGTGACCGACTGGGCCGAATATTTACCTGATGTTACCCGACTAATTCTTTGTGATGCTCAAACATCAGGCGGATTACTCATTTCGCTGCCCGAAAAATACGCTGAGGAATTTGCTTTTGCCTTTAAAAAACAATACAACAAACAGGCGGTAGCCATCGGTGAAGTGCTCAAAAAAGGAGAAATTTCGGTAAAACCAATTCAAATTTTATAATCTGCGCCATTTCATTATTCCGGAAAATTACCTGACATGTTCTTGATTGAATGTTACCTTTGCAACGCAAACCTGAATAGGTAACAAACTATTAATTAGCACAAAATGAGCGAACTGATTAACCACGAATGTGGGATTGCCCTGCTCAGGCTACTTAAGCCACTTGAACATTACCAGGCCAAATATGGTGCTTTTTATTCATTGAACAAAATGCACCTAATGATGCAAAAACAGCATAACAGAGGCCAGGATGGAGCCGGGATAGCCAATCTGAAAATCGATGTTGAGCCGGGCATCAGGTATATCAATCGATTTCGTTCCAACTCAGCAACTCCGATCATTGACCTGTTCAATCATATTTACAAACAGTTTTCGAAAATTCAGTCGCAGCATCCTGAACTTCTCAATGATCCATTATGGCTGAAAAAAAACTTCGAATTTACCGGCGAATTATTTCTTGGCCATCTGCGTTATGGCACATTTGGCGGTCATAAACTTGAGAATCTTCATCCGGTAATGCGTGAAAACAACTGGATGACCAAAAACCTTGTACTGGCCGGTAATTTCAACATGACCAATGTGGATGAGCTTTTCGGACAACTTGTTGAACTGGGACAATATCCCATCGAAACCACCGATACGATTACCATTTTGGAAAAAATTGGCCACTTCCTTGACGAAGAAAATGAGCTGCATTATCAAAAATATAAAACGCAGGGGTTTGTTAAAAAGGAAATTACAGATAAAATTGCAGCTGACATAAACATCAGAGAAATTCTTAGCAAAGCAGCCAAAGACTGGGATGGGGGTTATGTAATTGCCGGACTCTTCGGGCATGGCGATGCCTTTGTGATGCGCGACCCGTTTGGTATTCGTCCGGCATTTTATTATTGCAACGACGAAGTGGCTGTTGCAGCGTCGGAACGCCCGGTGATTCAAACTACTTTCAATGTCACTGCAGATAAAGTAAAAGAACTCCAGCCCGGTCATGTACTCATCATCAAAAAAGATGGTAAAATTTCGGAGCTCCCCTATTCCGAAAAAAAAGAAAAAAGAGCATGTTCGTTCGAACGAATTTACTTTTCAAGAGGAACTGACTGTGACATTTACAAAGAACGTAAACATCTCGGTAAACTGCTGACAACTGCTATCCTCCAAAGTATTAATCATGACCTCGAAAACACCGTTTTTTCTTACATCCCCAACACTGCTTCCGTTGCCTACAAAGGGCTGATCGAAGAAATCAACCTTTTCTGCAATCAGATTAAAACAGACAGAATTATTGAATTGGGAAAAAATGCAACCCCTGAAAAAATCAGGAAGATTCTTGGATATCTGCCCAGGGTGGAAGATATTGCCGTTAAAGACATTAAACTGCGAACATTCATTACAAAAGAGAGTGGCCGCGATGATCTTGTAGGTCATGTTTATGATATTACCTACGGGGTGATCAAAGAAGGCACCGACAATCTGGTGGTCATTGATGATTCCATCGTGCGTGGAACCACACTTAAGCAAAGTATAATCAGAATTTTAGACCGTTTGGGCCCAAGAAAAATAGTAATTGCATCCTCAGCACCCCAGATACGTTATCCCGACTGTTATGGCATTGACATGACCAGGCTTAATGAGTTTGTAGCGTTCAGGGCAGCCGTTGAATTGCTTCATGATACCCACCAGGAACACATCATCAACGAAGTGTACAAAAAAGCCAAAGCTCAGGAATACAAACCAAAAGAGGAGATTGTCAACTACGTGAAAGAAATTTATAAACCTTTTACTGCACAGCAAATCTCCGAAAAAATCGCTGCAATCGTTACACCACCCGGAACCAAAGCCAGAATTGAAATTATCTACCAGACCATTGAAGACCTGCATACTGCTATTCCAAATCATACAGGCGACTGGTACTTTACAGGCAACTACCCTACTCCAGGCGGTAACAAGGTGGTTAACCGTTCTTTTATCAACTACATCGAAAACCGCAATGAACGTTCCTATTGAAGTTTTTCTCTTCAACAGCCTGAAATTCTGAAATGAATGATCTTGAATTATTCACCTGTACATGCAGGAAAAAAGAAAAGAGTATCCTGACTGACCATGATAAAATACGATCTGCCCGGTTGCAGTGTGTCGCAGGTGTTGATCCCCATCTCAGGCCAAAAAACACACGTACCATCAGCGGTTTTTAATACACGAAACTCATTGCCAAGCAGTTCATTAAGCATTTGTGAAGATTGTGCGCAGGGACTGAGCACAGGAAACAGATTCCAACCTGCGGCAAGTTGCTTTTCTCCTTCCGCAAGATTATATCCTTCAATGAAAAGACTATCAGCAGCATTCATGTTGATAACTAATCCTTTTGACACATCCCATAAACCAATGGTATTAATGTTGAGAGCCGGCCAAAAGATTCCCTGTTCGTTAAAAGCATAAACACACTTATCCATAACCGGTACAAAAATAGTTTCAATGGCAGGAAAATAAGGTTGAACGTAAGCTGAAATACCCGTCCAACCAGCATTTAAAGGTATAATCTGACTGTAGGAAGGAGGAAGCACATGAATATAATCCTCAACCGTCAGCGTGTCGAAGAGGTATGGATTTGACACAATCAGGGTAACGCTGACAAATCCGGGTTCCCAAAAACTCACTGAAGGATTTTGTGCCATCAGCGTATCACCGCTGCTCAACCACCATTGCCATGTTTCAGGGTTACCTGTAGTCAAATCGTAAAAACTGACTACGTCACCAAGGCCAACCTGTTGAAAATTAGAGCTGAATGCAGCATTCAGCGGCTCAATGATGGTGAGGTAATCTGTTTTTTCCAAAGAATCCTGAAGAAACTGATTGGAAACATTTAGCCGGATTGTATAAAGTCCGGGCTCACTATAACTTATCATAGGATTTTGAACGACAGCATTGCTGTAATTGCCAAAATCCCAGAACCAGGATTCAGGATTCCCTGTGGTATAGTCAGTAAATTGAATGGGTTCATTAATATAGGCCAGTTGCTTGTCAGCTTCAAATTCTGCTTCCAGTAATGGGATGACTTTTATAAAGTTCTGTTTAATTTTGATAGACGACAGCGTGTCTCTGCCTGCTCTCAATTTAACAGTAAATTCACCAATGGTATCAAAAAGATGCACCGGATGTTGCTCCGTTGATTGTGATCCATCACCAAATACCCAAAACCAGCCTGTCGGATCGCCAATTGTAAGATCAGTAAACTGAACATTATTACCTTTTATAAGAAGGGTAGTATCAGCAGTAAAATCGGCAATAAGTGGTTTTTGAATCAGGATGTAACTGGTTTTTATTTTGGTTGAAGTTTGAAGAGCATCCTGTACTGTTAGAGAAATGGTATAGCAACCTTCCTGGTTAAAAACATAAACAGGGTTAGGATTACCTGACGTCCTGCCATTGCCAAAATCCCAAAGCCAGGTATCAGGATTACCCGATGAAAGATCGTAAAAACTGATAGGTTGACCAATCCATCCAAATGTAGTATCTGCTGTAAAATCCGCAACCAAAACCTCCAAGATTTGAATAAAATTCTCTTTAGTTACCGTATGTTGCTGATATTCATTTGCAACAGTGAGTGAAGCATTATAATTTCCAGGAGAAATAAAAGTTATTGTTGGGTGTTGCAGATTACTGAAAATTTCATTTTCAAAATTCCACAACCAACTTGTAGGCCCACCTGAGGTAAGATCAGTAAAACTAATGCTTTGTCCTGCAACAGCCATGGTTGTATCAGCCGAAAAGTCAGCAATCAGCAGTTCCAGGACCTGAATATAATCCTGCTTCATTTCCGTCGATGTTTGTAAGGTATCACTGATAGTCAGGCTTATAGTTCGGTATCCTGATTGAAAAAAGGTATGATCAGGATGCTGAAGATCTGATGATTCGCCATCGCCAAAGGTCCAAAACCATGATGACGGGCTACCCTGGGAAAAATCGGTGAATTCAACTGTTTCCCCCGAAACAACAATGGTTGTATCCGCTTCGAATTCTGCTTCCAGCGGAATTAACACCGTGATGTATCCTGATTTTACCAACGTATCCTGTTGATATGCTGTTGACACATAAAGTGATACAGAATAATTACCTGGATCTGTATAAATTACTGAAGGATTTTGTTGGTTACTTGTTGTGCCATTTCCGAAATCCCACTGCCAGGATGCAGGATTTCCGGCAGTAAGATCATTGAAAACAACTTCCTGACCGGGGATTACTAATGTAGTGTTTGCTGAAAAATCCGCAACCAAAGGCACAAGTACTTCAATATAATCAATTTTTGTAATTGTATCGATCTGAGTCTCTTTTTGGACTGTTAGCATTACGGAATAAAAACCGGATTGAAGGTAACTTTTAACCGGATTTTGATCCGAACTAACTGTTCCATCACCAAAATTCCAGTTCCAGGCCAAAGGATTCCCTAATGACTGATCATTAAATTGTATTTGCTCTTCGGGCAACACAATGGTAGGTAGAGCATTAAAATCAGCAATAACAGGCTGTTCCACAACAATAAATCCGGGTTTTGTCAGAAAATGACTGTATTGACCATTATTAACATACAAAGTTACCGCATAAGCACCGGGAGAATTGTATGTTTTTTCAGGATTTTGCTGAAAACTAACTGTACCATCACCAAAGGTCCAGACATAATTGTAATTACTTCCACCTACATACGAAGTTTCATCGGTAAACTGAACCGTCAATGGCGACAAACCGGATTGTGGTATTGCAGAGAAATCAATATTGAACGGTGCATGGTAAACTATATCAAAGGCGCCATCCCAGATAACAGCCGGGGCATCCAGTACAAATTTTCCATTGGTGGTAAATTTGTACTGTGTTGAGTCTAAATTTGCTTCGCCATTGTACCAGTCCACTTTATAAAGCCCGTAAGGAAGATTTTCAAGATTGATTTTCCCACCTGATACGGGGGGCGGTGTTCCGGTTTCAAGCAATTGTTTCCAGTTGTAGTTTATATTTTGAAACCAACCTGCAATGTGATTGCTTTTTCTAAGGACAAATGCCCTGAGCTGAGGCATATAGTTTTCAAACTCATATTTTTCAATCTTCAGCAGCCCTGAACCGGAATTATCCACTTTGATAGTATGCAGACCGGCTGGTACATCAATGCTATAGGTAGTATTGGTGGATGCAGTTACATTAATTATGGTATTACCGTTCAGTCGTATTCTTATTTTAGAAAAAACTGCAATTCCGCTGGTACGAACATTAAATTTGCCCGGTTTCAGATAATTGACGTTGAATGTCGGCGGGTTTCGCAGGGAATTGTACAAACTTCCGTAAAGATGTTTCCCTAAGTCCATTACTGTAGGATTCATAGCTCCGGATGGACCGACATCAAAGGTGTTTGATGGCGCTTTTTCGGATGTTGATGAGAAATCAGGAAACACATAAAGGGTTTCGTGAATGTCGCTTGAAGTTAAGGGTAAAGTATGATACCAGCTTGTTTCCTTTATAGCAGCCTGATTGATAAAAGTGGAAACCGGCTGAAAATAGGTAAACAGGTTATTGGTATAAAGATAGTTATCCCACCACCAGGACATAGCCGAACCAATATTCCCCGAAAAAACAGAAGACCACAACACATTATGAAAGGCAATTCCATCAGGATCAGCCTGAAGAATTGCTGCCGGATCATGCCCAAGAGCAAATTCGCCAGTTATGGTAGGTTTTTGATAAAAATCACGATAATAGTTGGAATAATTGTACACTTTCATTTCAAGGTCAGGTACGAAATCATAATTATGAGTCTGGGTAAAATCAGTCATTGGATTATTCCAGTAAAGAGGATCGTTTTGCGGCCAGGCGAATCCGGATGTAACGGGACGTTGATAAACATCCCGGTTTTTTACGAATTCGGCTGTCTCAATCAGCCAATTGTAAATATCCGGTTGATAGCTTTCAAAAAATCCAGTATTGTCTGCTTCCGACATAATTTCCCAGGAATGCAGATAACTTGAATAGCCCCACCGTGCAATGGAATATCTTATTTTCTGTTTATAAAATTTTTTGGCTGTAGCATTGGTAAAAAAATCCTGTGGGTTATTACACGGCCCTCCATTCGCACTTTTATAGGGGTTTTCATTCCATCCGGTATTATTGTCGGGGCGAAGTTCATCATGAACCAAAAAGTGAAATTGGCAATAAATGCCATACTCAGTCATTTTGTCGAATATCCAGTCGAGACCCCATGCACGATTTTGGCGGTTGTTATAATTTCCAAGTGTTCCAGAGCCCCATTCAAGTCCAAAAATCCACGGGGCCATTGTAATTTTTATGAAGTTCCCTCCATTATTATTCAGGGCAACCAGCCAGTCGTCATAAACTGTAAAACCTGACCCCCATTCAGTCCAGGCAAGATTAGTTCCCAATCCTAAAAAACGCTCACCGTTATCATGCACCAGATGGTCTCCGAGATGTTTAATAAAACCCTTGTGTGATGATACAACACACGTAAACTGCTGCGTGGGATAGCTGGCACTGCCTTGTGTATCGGTAATTTTAACCACATAAGACCACAACCCTGTTTCATTTGGCGAAAAACGAATACGCCAGTCCGGTTGCCCTGCAGAAATCAGATAATCAGGCTCAGGCATGGTAAATGGCTGATAATAAAAGCCATCAACTTCATAAATTTTGCCTGTTGGTGAGGTAAAAGTACATTGAAGATTTACCTGATCAAAATCATAAGGAGAGTTATATGTGGCTGAAATTAATACAACAAGCTCAAGTTTTTCGTATTTAGGAATGGTAGTGCTAACCGGAATTACCGAATTGATCTGAGGATTCACACCTGAAAGAGTCAACGTCAGGAAAAACAGAAATAAAAAAAAGATGCTATTCGGGTGGAATTTCCTCATAAAATGCATTAGTCTGAAATCATTTAACAAAAATAATCAATATTTCAAAACCAATGAAATGCCAAAAATTCAGATTCAGTTTGCTGTACTAAACTGGCAGTACGAAAAAAAATCCAGGTAAGATTATTCAAATTGCAAGCTTCAATCGTTGCAGCGCTTCCAGAACAACAGACCTGGGGCAGGCAATGTTCATACGCATAAATCCTTCACCTCCCGGGCCAAATTGTCTGCCTTCATTCAATCCAAGTCTGGCTTTACGAATGAAGAATTCATTGAGTTCTTCATCAGTAAGCCCCAGATTTCGACAATCCAGCCAGACCATATATGTAGATTCCGGAATGATTGGGATAATAGCCGGAAGATAATTTTTGCAAAATTCCTCCACCAACCTGATATTTCCCTGCAGATAGCCAAGCAACTGCGAAAGCCAATCTGATCCTTTGTTATAAGCAGCTTCCAGAGCCACATTGCCTGGAAGATTCCCTCCGGACAGATGTAATTCATCATTGAGCAAGTGGTTGTAACGATCAAGTAGCGCTTTTTCCGGAATAATCAGATAGGATGTGGACAGTCCGGCTATGTTAAAGGTCTTGGAAGGTGCATTGCAAGTGATGGTCTGACAGGCAATTTCGTCTGATAGCGAAGCCAATGGAATATGTTTATGCGGAGCATATACCAAATCAGAGTGGATTTCATCAGAAATCATCAGAATATTGTTTTCCAAACAAATAGCAGCAAGTTGTTGAAGTTCATCAACTGTCCATACACTTCCACCCGGATTGTGAGGATGGCTGATGATAATCATTTTAGCTTCTGCGGATTTTGACCTTAAATCTTCAAAATCCATGCATAATCTGCCATTTATCATTTTCAACGGATTGTCAACCCTTGTTCTGCCATTATTTTCAATTGCTGAAAAGAAAGGAAAATACACGGGCGGCTGAACAATAATTTTATCACCCGGCTGTGAAAATGCCAGAACGATCATGTTAATGGCAGGTACAACTCCCGGACTAAAACTAATCCAATCGGGCTGTATTTCCCACTGATGTCTTGACTTCATCCAATTGACAATTGCACTGCTGAACCCTTTTGATCTGAATGAATACCCAAGAATTTCATGTTCCAAACGTTTTCTCAGCGCACTGATTATGAAATCAGGTGTCCGGAAATCCATATCAGCTACCCACATTGGAAGAACATCTCCGTCGTTGAAGACAATTTTCCGAAGATCATATTTTACGCAGTCAGTATCGGAGCGTTGAATTATTTCATCAAAATCATAATGCATCATGGAAAGATAAATTTTTTTTCTTTTTCAAGCAACAATTTTATAATAAGGGAAAAATACACCAGAAGAAGCACGGGTTCAAAAACCGGCATGAACAGCCACAGTTTCTTTTCGGATAATTGTTTTTGTACAAAACCTGATATAATGAGCTGATTTATCAACCGAAACGCATAAACGGCTATTACCATTCCCGGGTAAAAATTATTTGAAAGCAGCCACACAAAGCTTAGATAAAACATCCCTGCTGTAACAGGATGAACAGCCAACAGCAACTGACTAAAAAACCTGAAGCGACGACGAATTGCAAGCTTAGTCTTTTCAAGCAAAAGCCATTGAGATAAGGTCAAAGGTTTTAAATTTATCATACGACTTTCCTTACTGATCTGAACCCCAACTTTGTTCGTCCGGGCTGCCCTATTAACAAAAAGTTCATCTGCACCTGCATTTAAATCATAGTGGCTGATAAAACCCTGTTGCCCGAAAAACAATGATCTGGTAAAGGATAAATTCTGTCCTGCACATGTAACCGGAAGCCCAGATCCGGCAAGTGACAACCAGTTGATAGCATCATAAAAACCGGCAAAACGATACCACCAATTAATGCCGGATGGCGTTTGAAAAGCTGTATAACCAAGAACTATTTTCGAATCGTTGCCATAACTCTCCGCAAAAGCTTTGATCCATTTGTTACTCACCGGCCTGCTGAAAATATCGGGGACCAACACTATTTCATTCTTCGCTGATTTGATTCCGATTGAAAGCGGAAACTTGATACCTTTGAACCAATTTAATGTTTGCTGGATATTAATCACCCGCAAATGAGCATATTGTTCCGAAAAACGTTCGAGTAGCTCACAACTATCATTGTCGGAAATTTCGTTAACTACGATCACCTCATAGTTAGGATAATCCTGGTTTAAGATTTCCGGAAGGTTGCTTCTCAACAAATCGTATTGATTGGACGAGACAATAACCACTGAAACAGATTTTGCCTCCTGATGCTGACCTGATTTTCGGGGAAATGCAATTTTTCTGAAAATGAGCCAGTACCAGAACAATTGAATGATAAATGTAAATAAAAAAACTCCAAATATTATGGTAAAACAGGGGTTTTGGGAAAGTTCCCTCACAACAGCTTCGATCATTTTCTGAGAAATAAACGGCAAAAATAGTATTCCGCCTTCAACTTGTTATGCGGAAATGGAAAAGTTCAGAAAAAAATTTAGGACATGATGAAACTAATTCTCAAACAACCTGGGAAATTTTAAAACAGATTGAACCATCATACTTTTTTTCTGACAGATTCTATTTTAGAAACAAACACGCATCGCCGTAACTTAAAAAACGGAAGTTATTTTTTAAGGCAAAATCATAAATTTCTTTCCATTTGTCACCCAGCCATGCAGCAATCAACAATAATAGCGTAGAGCGAGGCTGATGAAAATTGGTTATCATTCCATTAATGACTTTATAATCATAACCGGGGACAATCATGAGCTGAGTTGAGCCGGTGAGTATGTCAGATGCTGATTGATGCATCCGCTTCAGAACATTTTGAAAAGCCTGGTTTAAAGTGAGCTTAGGCTGATCTAAAAGATAAGGATCAAACTGCTCTGTTTTGAAAACCGCGTCCTTGTTGTATTCAAGCTTTACGCCATACCAGTAAAGACTTTCCAGTGCCCGCACCGATGTTGTCCCGACAGCAATAACATTACCGCTATGCTTCAGCAGATTTTCGATCAAATGTCTTGAGATACTGATCTGTTCGATATGCATATTGTGCGCTTTTAATCCCTCTCTGCCAACCGGTTTGAAAGTGCCAGCTCCAACATGAAGGGTAAGATAATCCGTAAAAATGCTCCGCTGATTTAACCGTTCAAGAAGCCTGGGTGTAAAGTGCAAACCAGCTGTGGGAGCGGCAACTGAGCCTTCGTGGAGGGCAAAAACTGTCTGATATTGTTCGTAATCACTGTCAACCGCACCGCGATTCAGGTATGGAGGCAACGGTATTTTGCCTGCTGCTTCAAGCACTTCGGCAAAACTAAGTTCTTCTGGTTCCCACGAAAATTTTATCTCAAAAGCATCATCTACCCTGCCAATTTTCAAGGACCTCAGCGTAATTGTTTTATTCTCATTATTAAAACTTTCCTGAAGTTCACCGCTTTTCCATCTCCTTGCATTACCCAGCAAACATTTCCAACTCACACTTCCTTTTTGCTGGAAAGCCAACTGCATCTCCAGATCTTCCTGAGCAGGTTCAAGACAAAAAATTTCAATCAAAGCACCAGTTGGCTTGCGAAAAAAAAGCCTTGCATGAACTACCCTGGTATTATTCAGCACCAACAGGCTGTTACCTTGAAGATACCTATCAAGGTTATTAAACGTATCAGCCCCAATCTGTCCATTTTTATAAGTAAGCAATTTGGAAGAGTCGCGGTTTGACACTGGAAATTTCGCTATGCGCTCAACCGGCAGATCATATGCATAATCATCAATACAAATACGATTTATTGTTTCAGGTAAGATCATAACTATTTGAAAAGATCAGAAATGTCAATATTTTTTTCGTACAAATGCAACACATCCTCCAGATCAACCACAAGTATTTTATCAATACGGTTGGAAGCAGTCTGATACCATAACTCCACATAAAAATCCGAATATTTGTAAAGTCTGATGATGTAATACATGAATATTCGGTCCAAGATCTCCCGGCCTTCAGTGAGCACCATGCTGGCACGCTCCTGTGGCGAATAAGACATAAATTGGTCAATAGTCATGATTTAAAGTTTTATAAAAAATCTACTTTTACCTGTTTTTTTGAAAATTGATAACGCTGAACTAACGAAAGGATTGAAAGATCGTAACGACTTTTTAGTAAGACATTTTTTGTTCGGAACGAAAAACATTGAATTCTCAAAAAAATAAACGGTAATATACTTTAACTTGTTCAAAAATAATCAGGTGCTACGAAAAAACATACCTAACAGCGTGACCTTGCTGAATCTTTTAAGTGGATGCATTTCAATCACTTTAGCTTTCAACGATAAATTAGTGCTTGCCTCACTGTTCATAGGGATTGCCGCTGTTTTTGATTTTCTTGACGGGATGCTTGCAAGGTTACTTAATGCCCGCTCCCCTCTTGGATTGCAGCTCGATTCGCTTTCGGACGTTGTATCTTTTGGTGTAGCTCCGGGAATTATTGTTTTTCAATTCATGCAAATCAGCCTTAAACATTCATCTTTTGATTGGAACGGAATACATCCTGCTTCTGCCATTGCTTTTCTCATTCCTTTATTTTCGGCATTAAGACTGGCTAAATTCAACACTGATGACCGACAGACCGACTCTTTCATCGGGCTTCCAACACCTGCAAATGCCATTTTTTTTGCATCCTTTCCACTCGTCCTGATGCAGGCCGAAAAGGAAAATCAATTTTGGATCAGTGATTTTTTACAGCAGTATCCGACACTTCTTTTTCTGACAGTTGTTTTTTCAGCCTTACTCATATCCCCTTTACCACTGATGGCTTTCAAGTTCAAAAACTACAATCTTAAAAACAACCTAATCAGGTACATTTTTTTGTCTTTTGCGGTAGTTTTGATTTTAACCATCAGATTTTACGCTCTTCCACTGATCATAATATTTTACATGGTTATTTCACAGGTAAAAATCAAAACAAATCAATAAATAAGTGGCCGGGCTTTGGTTAAAATCACATTTTCAGCTCGTCATTGTTTTTGTTGAAAAAATGATATTCAAGAAAATGGTGAGATGTTTCTGGTTTCAGCCTTATTTTTGCTTTCATGTTCATTCTCCATTTTAGGAGTGTCGAAATAAATCCTTTGGTCAGATAGGCATAAATAAAAGGATGTAGAGTAATGGTAAGGTTCCGCTCGTTTTGATCCAGTATGAGGTATCTCAAGTTGTTTTCTATTTCGTCAATAATGAGAATTGATGGTTTTATTTCACCGGTTCCATTACAAACAGGGCATTTTTCGAGTATCTGGACGTCCATTGCAGGCCGCACGCGCTGTCGGGTAATCTGCACCAGTCCAAATTTACTTGGGGGGAGAATAACGTGGCGGGCACGATCTTTCGCCATTTCATCCTTGATTTTTTGGTAAAGTTCTCGCCGGTGTTTGGATTCAGTCATGTCGATGAAATCTACCACTATGATTCCTCCCATATCCCTTAATCTCAGTTGACGGGCAAGCTCTACAGCAGCTTCCAGATTAACTTCAAGCGAATTGTTTTCCTGGTTTTTCTCACGGTTGACCCGATTACCTGAATTAACATCAATGGTGTACATGGCTTCAGTTCGCTCAATTACCAGGTAAACACCACTTTTAATGGTAACAATCTTCCCAAATGAATTTTTGATCTGTTTATCTACACCAAAATATTCAAATATTGGTTTAGCGCCACTGTACAACCTGATAATCTTGATTTTTTCCGGAGCAATCTGTTTTACGTAGTTCTTTATTTCATCAGCAAGCGTGACATCGTTAACATGAATATTATTGAATGATTCATTGAGTAAATCGCGCAGAATTGCCGAGGTTCGATCCAGTTCACTTACTATTTTTACCGGCGCTTCAGCTTTGACCAGTTTCTGGCTGAGTGAATCCCATTTACTAATCAGGTCCCGAAGATCGGCATCCAGTTCAGCTACCAACTTATTTTCGGCTACTGTGCGTACTATAACTCCGTAATTATTAGGCTTAATGCTTTTAATCAAACGTTTTAGCCGTTTTCGTTCTTCGACACTTCTGATTTTCGAAGAAATTAAAATTTTTTCAGAGAATGGAACAAGAACAAGAAACCTTCCGGCAAATGAAATTTCGGAAGCAATACGCGGACCCTTTGTAGCAATGGGCTCTTTAGCGATTTGTACCAGTATTTGCTGATTTACAGTAAGAACATCTGAAATTTTACCGGTTTTTTCTATCTCAGGTTCCAGTCGAAAGTCTCCTAGTGATAATGCAGGCAACTTACCGCTGATAGCAAGTTTAGTGAATTTGTTAAGTGATCGTACGTTTGGCCCCAAATCAAGGTAATGCAGGAAAGCATCTTTTTCGTAACCAACATTTACAAATGCGGCATTTAAGCCAGGCATTATTTTCCTTACCTTGCCCAGGTAAACATCACCAACAGAATACTTTTTGTTGGATTTTTCTTTTTGAAGTTCAACAAGGGATTTATCCTCAAGCAGCGCAATATCAACTCCTGAGGAGTTTACATCTATTATTAATTCCCTTTCCACGCTACTGAATTTGAATCATTAAGCTTATTATTACGTACTTTAATACGATAAAAGGAGATTAGGTAAATGAAAAAATTATTACACAATGCAAGAAAGAACGATGCATCATGTAATAATTCTCGCAAAAAGTTAGTGTTACTTCTTTTTATGCCGGTTTTTCCGCAAACGTTTTTTCCGTTTGTGGGTCGACATTTTATGTCTTTTTCTTTTTTTTCCGCTTGGCATAATGTTATCCTTTCTGATTTATTTAACGTTTACGTGATTTTTCACCTCGTTTACAAAAGTTTTGGCTGCTTTGAACGCTGGAATATTATGTGCCGGAATAATAAGGGTTGTGTTCTTGGAGATGTTTCTTCCGGTTTTTTCAGCGCGCTTTTTAATAATAAAACTTCCAAATCCCCGTAGATAGACATTTTCACCATTGACCATTGATTGTTTTATTGTTTCCATAAATGCTTCTACGGTAGCTTGTACAGAGACTTTTTCAATTCCAGTCTTAGTAGCAATTTCATTTACGATATCTGCTTTTGTCATAATTAAAATTTTAAATATTTGATTATTAGTTATCTAAATAGGGGTGCAAATATAGATTTTTTTTCAAACAAAGAGGTTTTCAATTTTTTTTAGAATTATTCTGTCGATTTAAAAAATCCCAAATCTCCTGGCATACAATGACTTCAGCAAAAACAAATCAGTTTTAAATTTGTTATTTAAAACTATCATTGCAATTGATAACTCAGAAAACTAACCTAAACAGATGGATTTTGCAAGGCAACTTATCAGCTGGTATTTAAAAAACAAAAGAGATTTCCCCTGGAGAAACACAAATGATCCTTACAAAATCTGGTTATCGGAGATAATTCTTCAACAAACACGCACCGGGCAGGGACACGATTACTATTTGAAGTTCATTCGTTTGTTCCCTGACTTGCACAGCCTTTCAAAAGCTACCGAGGAGCAGGTACTGAAACTTTGGCAGGGTCTTGGCTATTACTCGCGAGCCCGCAACCTGCTGGCAGCTTCAAAGGAAATCGTTTCCAAACACAACGGAAGATTCCCTTCAACCTACCATGAGCTTTTGCAACTGAAAGGCATTGGCCCCTATACTGCTGCCGCTGTTGCTTCCATCGCTTTTGGCGAACCAGTGCCTGTTATCGACGGAAATGTAATGCGGGTAATCAGCCGTTGGTTTGCTATCCGTGAGCCAGTTGATAAAACTGAAGGAAAAAAAATGATAAAACAATCTTTAGAAAATATCTTTGACAAAAATAATCCTGCAGTCTTCAATCAGGCTATCATGGATTTTGGTGCAATTGTTTGCAAACCAAAAAACCCTGCCTGTTTTTCCTGTGTTTTTAATCAGAATTGCCAGTCCCTGAATTTAAAAATTGTAAATCAAATACCTGTAAAATCGAAAATTAGTAATCAGCGAAAACGATACTTTAATTATCTGGTCATTCTTTTCGAAAAAAATCAACAAAAAATGATCTTATTACAAAAACGAAAACCCGGCGACATTTGGTCGGGACTTTACGATTTTCCATTAATTGAATCTTTCGGGGAGCTTAACGCAGAGCAATTGACTTCAACCACTCAATGGAAAATTTATTTCGACGGTCTTGATCCGGTAATTGCAGAAACATCTCCGATTTATAATCACCAGCTAACACATCAACTTTTACTGGTCAGGTTTTACTTAATTAAACTAAATCAGGCCTTTTCAACATCATTTTTATTTCAGGAGATAACGCTGCCGGACATACCAAAATACCCTGTGCCCAGACTTATTGAAAAATATCTCAAAGAACACAATTATCTGGAACATTTTTCCTGAAAACATTATTCATAATCAAAACGCTTTTACTAATTTTGTTTTATGATATTTGTAACCGGAGGGACTGGTTTGCTTGGTGCTCATTTGCTTTTCGAGCTTGTTCAGCAACATGATAGAGTGCGGGCACTAAAGCGATCAACCAGTAATTTAAATCAAGTAAGAAAAACGTTTTCGTGGTATTCTTCCGATGCAGAAAATGCAGAGGCATTATTTTCAAAAATTGAATGGGTGGAAGGTGACTTGTCAGACTGGCCGTCAATTGTTTCTGCGTTGGAAGGTGTGGAAAAAGTTTTTCATTGTGCCGGAATGGTCTCATTTCGTAAAAAAGATTCCCAACAGCTTATTTTCAATAATCAGCAGGGTACTGCCAACCTTGTAAATGCGTGCCAGGATAAAGGGAATGTAAGATTTTGTCATGTCAGTTCTGTTTCGGCATTGGGCAGAGCCAAACAGAATGAAACCCTCAGTGAAAAAAGTTTATGGAAACCTTCAGGTGCTAATTCTGCTTATGCAATCAGCAAATATGGTGCTGAGCGTGAAGTTTGGCGGGCTAATGCAGAAGGGCTGGATATGTTTATTGTAAATCCATCAGTAATCATTGGGCCCGGCGATTGGCTATCTGGCAGCTCACAGCTTTTTACCACTGTTTACCAGGGTATGCCTTTTTATACGGGTGGAATTACCGGTTACATTGATGTAAGAGATGTTGCGCGTATCATGATACAACTTATGGATACAAATATTTCGGGCGAACGTTTTATTCTGTCAGCTGAAGACCTTGCTTTTCGACAGGTTCTAACTCTGATTGCAAATGCTTTTAATAAAAAACCTCCTGGAATAAAACTTTTTAAATGGATGGCCGAAATAGGATGGCGACTGGATTTTGTAATTTCCTTACTCGGTCAACCGCATAAATTTACCCGACAAATCGCCCGTTCTGCTTTTAATGTACACTATTACGACAACGCAAAAATCACTAAGCTTCTTAACTATAGCTTTATACCTATCGAAGAATCAATCAAACAAACTGCTTCTGTTTTTTTAAAGGAAGAAAAACAATGAAATAGCTGTCCCTTTCAAAAAAAATGTAATTTTGCACGGTCAAAAACCAAACGGGATGTAGCGCAGCCCGGCTAGCGCGCCACGTTCGGGACGTGGAGGCCGCGAGTTCGAATCTCGCCATCCCGACTTAGTCAAATTTTTTAAATCCAAATGCAAAACAATCAGGCATTTGGATTTTTTATTTGTTGTTCACTGACCAACAGATTTTCACCAACCTTTTAATTAGTTGACTTCTTATAAAATGATTATTGTCCCTTGCTTTTGAGAATGAATGCACTTCTTTAAAAATCAAGATTTAGCGATAAGTAAAATATCGGTTCTTTTTTAATTTTTCCGTCTTCAATTCCCCAGGCGAAGTCACCTTTCATGAAATAGCCAAAGATTTTTGTACGTGCGCCAAAACCAATGCCTCCAATGATCGGGTCTTTTTCGTACTGGACTTTGATGCGCAAAGGGCCATATGTTTCGTATTTGGTGTATAGGACGTTATCTTTATCATAAGGATTCCAGCCTGCCCATGCAGTACCCAAATCACCAAAAGCTACCACCTGGAAGTTTTTAACAAATTCTGAACTTATCGGGCGGTTGAGTAAGTAAGTGAAAACCGGGAAGCGGAATTCCGAGTTGAGTACTATAAAGTTATTTCCATTGCGGGCATTTTGACCAAAACCGCGCAAGTTAGTGGCCAATGTCTGATAAGCCCAGTTCATCGATGGGTCAATGCGGGTTTCCCTGTCGAATTTTGGCGAAATCCAACCGTCTGTTCCTCCCATAAAGTACATTAATCGGTCTTTACCGAAATTTGTACTCCCTGCAAGGCGATTAGCCCAAATAAACTGCCTGTGTAAACGGGCATAACTGCGAAAATCAAAACCCAGTACCAACAGATTATGAGCAGGATCATCAACCATTTGGTTGTATTCCCCGAAAAGCATGAACTTCGTACCATGTGGCAGATTAAGTCCAAGTTCACGTGAATCATCATAGATGAGCTGAATCTTATCACCCCCCCATATCTGCCTGACATTTGGTTCCTTCAGAATCAATTCATCAGGACCGGCAATGATATAATTTTCGTTTCTGACCAGAAATGTATTTTTCAGACGTAAGACCCTGTTGAGCGGATAAGTGAGAATATAAAATCCTTCCAAAACCTTTTGTCTGAATACAAAAGCCGATTGAATAACATCCTCAATATGGCGATACTGGAAGACAAACTCTTTATCAAGACGTCCCTTAAGATTTGAAAAATTAAAAAAGAATTCTTTGTTTACAAAGTCAAGTCCCACGCGCATCCCTCCCATAATGCGATAATCTTCCATCAAATCGGTAAGCCCGATTTTAAAAGTCGGACTTAGTCCCGGATAACTAAATCCCGGATTATCTACTGAAGAAAAAGGCTGGTAAGTCTGATTTAAATAGGAAAAATCGACCTGCGTAACCAGTTCATTAATAAAATATTCGGTATAATAATTACGCTGAACCGGAAGAATAAAATCAGATTTTGCTGAATCAGATAGTTTTCTGCTGCGATCAATTAATAACTGAGCACTGTCGGGCATATTTATCCGAATAATTCCCTGCTGTTCAAATTTGTAAGTATCAATGTCAATCTGATCATCAGTTTCAGGTAAATCACTTTCCGCCGGCACCTCTGAAGTATCGTCGCGCATCACATTTCTGAAACTTTTACGTTGTCGGCTGGCAGGTTGTTCGTTCTCTCCGGGAGCAATGACAGGTACCTCAGGTTTGACTGTGGAAGGCAAAGCCACGTTTTCGCCTGTCATTGACCGGACAAAATCTGAAGTTTCAGGTTTCACTGTTTCCAAAGGTTCATTTATTGTCAGTTCTTCCCGATAAAGTTTGTCAAACATTTTATCATTTACAATAAAAACATTTGTTTCAGCTTCAGGTGAAATGTGATGGCTGCTGATATTGGCCGGGAAATTGGTCAATGCTGCAGAATGTGTAAAAAAACGATAATGTACTGCTGTGTCAATGTAAGCTACCACACTGTCGGGCAGTCCGATGTACTGATTGTTGATGCCACTTTCGTTGCTGAGGTAAGCCACATAATTATTTCCGAAAGGCATTGGCTGTAATTCGTTTGCCACAGGCGTATCGGTTATTCTGCGCAATAACGGATCTTTATTGCTGTAAGAATATACAAAAACATCGTAATGTTGAGGCAGGTCAGCGGGTAAAGAATTTATTTCAGTGAGTGTATCTGATATTCTGTTGGAACTGAAAATGATCTTTGTTGAGTTTTCAAGAAATCGTGGATTAAGATCGTCGAAAATATCATTGGTAATGCGTTCGTAACTGCCTGAGATCAGATTAAAGGTAAAAATGTCGCTTTGTCCCTCCTGTACTGCTGACAACAATAATAACTGACCGTTGTCGGAATAAGAAAAATCAAGCACTTTTTCAAATCCAAACAAATTACGGTGGGTCCATTTTCGTTCGTCAAGATCATAAAAATAAAGCTGGATCATTCCTTTATTTTCGATAATCATACTTAAAATTTTCTCTGAAGGATGCCATGAAAGCAAAGGATACGAAAAATCAACTTTTTCGTCAAGGCGAAAACCTCCGGTATATAATCGTTTTAGTTTATTTCGGCTGGTATTTAGCAACCAAACATGAAATTTTCCGGTTTCATTGGTAACAAATGCAATATTTTCACCTGAAGCGGAAGACTCAATCTGTGAATAATCACGCAAAACGGAATTGTTTTTCAGAACCCGGCGACCTGTAATCTGACTATTTTCAGGAAGCGGATCAAAACGTTCCTGCTCATTTGAGTATTTTGCATAATAATGACTGTACCAATCTTTGTACAACGTTTTCAAAGAAACTCCGAGAGCATACATAAAACCATTTTCAACACTCCGGCTAACGCGGGTCATATTGATTATTTCGGTAATATTCTCTTTCCCATAAACATCTGCAACAAATTTCCAGAAAGAATGGCCGGCATCAACCACTTTGTTTTCATCCATAACCAATTGACTGAATTTCCTGAATTTACCTGACAGGATAATGTTCCTGATTTTGTCATCAATGTCGGTATTCCACTCTTCGGCCAGATATGAAATCAGCCCGCGACTGTACCATTCAGGTGTGTTTTTCAGAAATGAATTGAGAATTTGTGAGGTGATGTTGCCGCCAAAAATGGCATTTTGAAGTAATACATGAGCTAAACCCTGCCGAATCTGTTTTTCAAAGTTAATCAATGAACCATCAAAATAAAGCACCACTTTATTTCCCAAAATGTATGAAACTCCTCCAACATTGTAATTTACATCAGCATTCAGCCCGATGTTACTTTGCTTTAAATCATTCAGATTATTGAAAATCAGGAATTGTATCTTAAGATCAAGGTGGGTGCCCAGCCGGTTTTCCATTGTTGTCAGTTCGCCGGAGACATATCGGGAAGTGTGTTCAGCCAGTTCTTTTCCGTTCAGGTAAAAATAAACATCAAAACGATCAAATTTATAAAATGTCCACAGAAAATTATCAAACTGTACTCTGCTTCGGCCAAAATCCATCTGGTAACCATCGTAAAACTGCGACCAACCGGAAACAGGCAGAAAAAAAATTAACAACAGTGCTTTCAGCAGCCACCTGTTAAATCTTTTTTTATTATAAAAATCTCTGGTAAAAAGTTGCCTCATTCCTTCCGGTAGATATTATTCATTGACTCAATCAAACGGACAATCTGAATGTTTTAATACCTGTAAGTCTGCAAATATTCATAACTTTGTAACATTCAAAATATTTTATCAACGCTCAATGCACACACTTGCAAATGAACGAAAAAAACCACATGATTAAAGTTGATCGGTTTGTTTTTAATCCATTTCAGGAAAATACCTATCTGCTGAGTGATGAAACCGGTGAATGCATAATCATTGATCCCGGCTGTTTTGACGACCATGAGGAAAAAGAACTTGATGATTTCATTACCGGACACAAACTAAAAATTGTCGGCCATGTTTTAACCCATTGCCATATTGATCATATTCTTGGCATGGCGCATATTTTTCATACCTACGGCACACGACCTGTTATGCACAAAGAATCACTCGAAACTTTGCACAGTGCAGCAGATCACGGAAAATTTTTTGGTATTGAAATGAACGAAATAATTGAACCGGTTACTTTTCTGAACGAGGGTGACCTGATAAAATTTGGCCATGCTCAGCTTGAAATAAAATATACACCCGGGCATGTTGACGGTCATATTTGTCTGATTAGTCATCAATCGGGATTTGTAATCGCCGGAGATGTTCTTTTTCAGGGAAGCATCGGGCGTACTGACCTGCCAACGGGAAATTTTAAAACGCTTGAGGCAAGCATCAAAACCAAACTTTACACTTTGCCCGATGATTACATTGTGTATCCCGGTCACGGACCCCATACTTTTATCGGCAGTGAAAAGCAATCAAACCCTTTTGTCAGAGGATAATTCAGTTTTCCTTATGATTGATTTAGAAAAAATATGTGATTTTTCTGCTTTAAAAATAATAGCATGTTGATTATCAGCAATGAAAGAATGATTATTGTGAGAATCCGGTTTTGGATAAAACTTTCAGCAAACAAAAATTTTCCGGTTTACTGACAATTATTTTACAGCAGAAAGCTCAACAAAATACCTGCAGCTACGGCTGAGCCAATTACACCGGCAACATTAGGTGCCATAGCATGCATCAGAAGATGATTTTTCGGGTCATATTTTAATCCCTCAATCTCAGCTACTCTTGCACTGTCAGGTACTGCTGACACACCGGAAGCACCAATCAAAGGATTGATTTTATTATCTCCTTTCAGAAAAAGGTTCATCACCTTAGCAAATCCCACACCACCTGCAGTAGCCACCATAAATGAAATTGCACCCAGAACAAAAATCAAAATGGACTCTCCGGTAAGAAAAACATCTGCCTGTGTGGAAGCACCCACGGTTAATCCCAGAATGATGGTAACTATGTCGATCATAGATGTTCTCGCTGTATCTGCCAGACGTTTGGTAACCCCGCTTTCCTTGAGAATATTGCCAAAAAACAACATTCCCAGCAGAGGCAATGCGCTTGGTGAAATAAAAGCAGTAATAAGCAATCCAATAATCGGGAAAAGAATTTTTTCGAGCTTGGTGACAGCTCTTGGGGGTTTCATTCGGATCAGCCGTTCTTTTTTTGTGGTCATCAATCGCATGATTGGCGGCTGAATAACAGGAACCAGAGCCATATATGAATAGGCAGCAATAGCGATTGGACCAATAAGATTTTTCACAGTTGTTCCATCCGAAAGAATATTTATACCGTTGGCAAGTTTGGAGGAGAGGAAAATGGCTGTAGGCCCGTCAGCACCTCCAATGATTCCAATAGCACCGGCTTCAGCCGGATGAAATCCGAGTACCAGTGCTCCCAGAAATGTAGCAAAAATACCCAGTTGTGCTGCTGCACCAAGCAACATTAAGCGAGGGTTTGAAATTAATGAAGAAAAATCCGTCATTGCGCCAATTCCAAGAAAAATAAGCGGTGGATAAATCCCTGAGGTTACACCGAAATAGAGATAGTTCATTACACTGCCTTTTTCGTATATTCCAAGCTGAAGGCCCGCATCCAGCATAAACGGAATATTACCAATAAGGATTCCCGTTCCTATGGGGATAAGCAGCAATGGTTCATATTCGTATCGAATGGCGAGAAAAATGAAAAACAAGCCCACGACAATCATAATCAGATGACCACGGGTAGCATTGGCAAAACCGGTATAGCGCAAAAACTTAATTACTCCTTTCGAAGCAGCTTCACTTTCTTCGTTAAGTTCCGGTATAAAATCATCATTTTCAGCAAAAACCTGTTTTTCAACCGACTGAACCGCAGCCGTATCCGACGACTGAATGCCAGGTTGGATCATTGTTGCTGAAATCAGGGTCAGTAAAGCTATTATCCCTGCAATGGTTAGCAGTTTTTTCATTGATAATTTCTGGTTTTTTGTGGTAAATCAAATGTCTTAATCAATGTTTATGCTTCAATTTCCATAAGTGTTTCACCTTGCAACACACTTGAACCGGATTGAACTTTCAGGTTTTTTATTGTGCCGTCTCTTTCGGCAAGAATGGTATTTTCCATTTTCATTGCTTCATACATCAACAATTTATCGCCCAATTTCACGATGTCTCCATTTTTAACAAATACCTGCAGGATATTGCCCGGCAAAGGACATTTGACTTCAAATCCGGCCGTTTTGGTAATGGTCTTTTTGATCTTGTGGTCCTGACGCTTAATTTCCACTTCCTGACGAACAAGTTTTGGCGTTTTGCTTTGCTTCATTTCCTGATGCATTTCAACTTCGTAAACTGTTCCATTCACATCAACTTTGGCAATTTTATCCTCACATTCCAAAATTTCGACTTCATAGTCGTGACCTTTTATTGAGAACTTGAATTTTTTCATTGTTTTACTATTCTAAAAAAGCTGTTTGTTGAATAAATCTTTGAGCTCCAGGGGGCGTACTGTCTCGAAATTCGTTTAATGGTAATCACACTGCTTTCTTCATCGTGCAGTTCGCTGAGATGCAGGTGAAGAGCCAGAGCAATTGCTGCTGCGATATTTCCTTCAATGTTAAGTTCTCCACCATCATCATTTTTTCCCTGCTTCCGTAACTGCCGTCTGATGTTGATATTGATAAGCTTGGGTATGGAATTAAAAATCCAGTAAAGAACAACCAGTGCACCAAAAACAATGACGTATCCCACTAAAGCAATGATGATGGTAAAAATTGAAATATTTGAAAAATCAAATGATATTTCAGTTAGCAACATAGTTTTAATTGTTTTACAAGGGAATATTATTGTGCTTTTTTGGAGGAAGCATATCCTTTTTACTGGACAAAGTCTGCAAAGCCCTGATAATCCGGAATCTTGTATTGCGTGGTTCAATCACGTCGTCAATATAGCCGTAACGGGCAGCTTCGTAAGGATTTGCAAATTTATTGCGGTATTCTTCTTCCTTTTCAGCAATGAATTTGGATGCTTCTTCAGGTTTTTCAAAGTCCTTGATTTTTCGGCCTTCAAGCACTTCAATTGCTCCTTTTGGACCCATCACGGCAATTTCGGCCGATGGCCATGCATAATTGATGTCGCCTCTGAGTTGTTTCGATCCCATAACATCATGAGCGCCTCCATAGGATTTTCGGAGTGTGATGGTAATCTTGGGTACTGTAGCCTCACCATAGGCAAACATCAATTTGGCACCGTGAATAATGATACCCCCATACTCCTGACCGCTTCCCGGCAGAAAACCAGGTACATCAACCAGGGTAACAATGGGTACATTAAATACATCGCATAATCTCACAAATCTTGCTGCTTTGCGCGAAGCATCAATATCGAGTACGCCGGCCAGAAAATTGGGTTGATTAGCAACAATCCCAACCGGCTGCCCATTAAATTTAACAAATCCTACTACTATATTCTTGGCAAAATGTCTGTGAAACTCCAGAAACTCCCTGTCGTCCACAATGGTGTAAATAATATCTTTTACATCGTAAGGTTCGGCAGGATTATCAGGGATGATATCGTTGAGAAAATCGTCTTTTCGGTCGATGGGATCATGACACTCGGTAATGACTGGTTCTTCCAGGTTGTTTTGCGGAAGATATTCCAGTGTTTTGCGGATAAGCATGATACCTTCGTCTTCGTCATCGGCTCTGAAATGAGCCACACCCGATTTTGTTGCATGTACGGTGGCACCTCCCAAATCCTCTTCAGAAATAGTTTCGCCGGTTACTGTTTTTGTTACTTTTGGACCTGTTACGAACATATAACTGGTTTTGTCGCTCATAATCACTACATCGGTGAGCGCTGGCGAATAAACTGCCCCACCGGCACATGGTCCAAAAATGGCTGATATCTGTGGAACAACGCCTGAAGCTAAAATATTTCGCTGGAAAATTTCGGCATAACCTGCCAGGCTCTTCACTCCTTCCTGAATACGGGCTCCTCCTGAATCATTAATTCCAATGATTGGTGCACCTACCTTCATGGCCTGATCCATTACTTTACAAATTTTTTGTGCAAAAGTTTCGGACAATGATCCGCCAAAAACCGTAAAATCCTGGGAAAAAATGAAAACAATCCGCCCGTCAATAGTGCCATGACCTGTTATAACACCATCGGAAAGGTAAAGCTTGTCAGCCATTCCAAATTCGGTACTGCGGTGGGTAACAAACATATCATACTCTTCAAAACTACCTTCGTCGAGCAACATTTCGATACGTTCGCGCGCAGTGTATTTTCCTTTTTGATGTTGTTGTTCAATCCGTTGTTCGCCGCCTCCCTCACGTGCTTTCTTACGCAAATCGATGAGTTGTTGTAATTTTTGCTGATTATTCACAGGAAAAAAAATTTAAATAAATGGTTAAAAAATGGGATTACTTGCTGCAAAACTCGGTTAAGACACCCTGAGTAAATTTCGGATGCAGAAACCCGATGTTTAGTCCTTCAGCACCTTTCCGCGATTTTTCATCGATCAGCCTGACGCCTTTTGTTGCTGTTTCCTCTAGTGCTTTGTTAACATCATCAACAGCAAAAGCAAGATGATGAATACCTTCTCCTCGTTTTTCAATGAATTTTCCAATTGGCCCTTCAGGATCAGTTGATTCAAGGAGCTCTATTTTTGTCTGACCAACAAGAAAAAATGCCGTTTTAACTTTCTGGTCTTTCACTTCTTCGACGGCATAACATTTAAGTCCGAGTACATTTTCGTAATAGGGGATGCTTTCTTCGATGCTTTTTACGGCAATACCGATGTGTTCAATATGAGATATTTTCATTTTTGGGAAATTTTACATTTTGCGGATGAAAATCTATGCAAAAGCTGAAATACCGGTTATATCAGCTCCGGTGATAAGCAGGTGAACGTCGTGTGTACCTTCGTAAGTGATTACTGACTCCAGATTCATCATGTGACGCATGATGGGAAAATCTCCGGTGATTCCCATTGCTCCGAGTACCTGGCGTGACTCGCGGGCTACACGAAGAGCCATTTCCACATTGTTTCGTTTTGCCATAGAAATTTGTGCCGGAGTGGCTTTACCCTCATTTTTCAGTACACCAACGCGCCAAATAAGCAACTGTGCTTTGGTGATTTCGGTCAGCATTTCTGCCAGCTTTTTTTGCTGAAGCTGATAAGAAGCGATAGGTTTTTTAAATTGTTTTCGTTCAAGTGAATACTGCAAAGCAGTGTTGTAGCAATCCATTGCCGATCCTACTGCTCCCCATGCAATTCCGTAGCGGGCTGAGTTAAGACACATCAAAGGACCTTTTAAACCCTTAATATTTGGGAGCAGATTTTCCTTTGGAACTTTTACGTCTTCGAAAACCATTTCGCCGGTGACCGAAGCGCGCAGAGACCATTTGTGTAAAGTTTCAGGTGCGGTAAAACCGGGCATACCTTTTTCAACGATCAGGCCGCGAATAACTCCTGATTCATCTTTTGCCCAGACAACGCCGATATCTGCAATTGCCGAGTTGGTAATCCACATTTTGGCACCGTTGAGCAAATAATGATCTCCCATATCTTTAAACCGGGTTTCCATGCTGCCGGGATCAGATCCATGGTTGGGCTCAGTCAGTCCAAAGCATCCAATCAACTCTCCGGTGGCAAGTTTGGGTAAATATTTTCGTTTTTGCTCCTCTGAACCAAATTCATAAATCGGATACATCACCAGTGATGTTTGTACTGAAGCGGCAGAACGAATGGCTGAATCGCCACGTTCAAGCTCGGTCATAATCACACCGTAAGCAATGTGATCAAGTCCGGCACCACCATATTCAACGGGAATAAAAGGACCGAATGCTCCAATTTCTCCAAGTTCTCTGGTGAAATGACGTGGAAAGTGATGCTGATGGGCAGCTTCATCAATTACTGGAATAACTGAACGATTAACCCAGTCGCGAACAGCTGAACGAACAATTTTATTTTCATCAGAAAGCAGTTCATCCACAAGAACATAATCGGGATGTGTGAAAGGATAAGCCATTTTTAATAATTTTATTCTGGTAAATACTCAATTAAATTTGCCGCAAAGATAGATATTATTCAGGCTCAAAATTGTTTTTTGTTAAATTAATAACAATAAAAAAATAATTTATCTTAAGCAGTGAAATAATTGAATGATGGGCTATTCAGCTATTCATTGTTTCAGTTTAGCTCTTCTTCTCTTTTTCGGTAAATGCGGTCTGAAATAGATATGCTGATTTCGTACAACCCATAAAGCGGAACGGCTATAAGAATTTGGCTGAAGACATCAGGCGGGGTAATTATTGCGGAAATAATCAAGATGATTACTATCATCATACGTCGGTTTTTTCGCATAAAACCAGGTGTAAGTATCCCAACTTTGGTAAAAAAATAGACAAAAACAGGCAGCTCGAATACCAGTCCTACCGCAAAAGAAAGTGTAACCACAGTGCTGATATAAGAATTAAGTGCAATTTGATTTTCAACAGCTTCACTGACACTATAGGTTCCAAGAAAAAGAATTGATAATGGTACAATCAGAAAATAGCTGAATAAAACACCCAGAATGAAAAGCAGTGAACTCCAGAAAACAGCTCCCCCAGCATATTTTTGTTCTTTTTCGTAGAGTGCGGGTTTAACAAAACTCCAGATTTCCCAGATTATATAAGGTATAGCCACTATTATTCCAGCAAAAATTGAAATGTATAAATGCACTAAAAACTGACCTGACAGATTGATATTGATGATTTTAAGGTCAAAATTACTGATGCACAGTACCGATGATGAAACAAAAGAGAATTTTTCGGACAAATATTTTCCCATTTCACAAAGCAGGCGATGTGAAATAAAATCGTCAGATTTTGGAGCGAGGATGATGTGGTTAAAAATAAAATCTTTGGCGATAAAAGCCGCAATTGCAAACACGATTACCGCAATAACTGACCGTACCAGATGCCAGCGTAACTCTTCGAGATGCTCCCAAAAGGTCATTTCGTTGGCATTATGGTTTTTATCAATCATATTCAGGCGGTGGTAATGATCACAAAACGTTTTGAAGGAAGTTTAACTGATTATCCTGTAGGTTTTGAACTTTCCGATTTCGATTCCGTATTTTTTCTCCAGCCAGTTCAAAATTCTTAGTCTGAGCGAAAGTTTTATGCCTTTGGTCGGATCAAAGTCGAATTTCCAATTCATTCGATTTATACGTTCGAGCATAACCTGAGGATGAGTTCCGGTGAAATGTGCCAGGGAGTCAATCTGAGAATAATCAAATTCATCTGCTTTTTGCACGTTTTTTTCAATCCATTCATCATCGTGCCAAAGTTTTTGGAAGGTTTCAAGTTTTTTCTGCATAGCATCAGGGGTACGCACCCAGCCATAATGATAAACAGTTGCATTGATTTTTTTTACCAGAAGATTGCGGCCGTTTTTTTTAAAACTCATGGCATCGCGGTATGAATTGATTTGAGGGTCATTTCGGATTACCCTGATTTGTTTGTATGACCAGCGACGCGAATCGGCAATATAATCGAATGAGCCATAAAAATTGAGGTGGTCAAACAAGAGCCCGTCCACACGTTTATCATTCAAATTATCTATCATAGCACGCCGGACTTCAGGGTAATCTTTTTCATGAAACACTTCATCGGCCTGGAGATAAATACACCAATCCGTATCACTTGCTATAGCTGATTTAGCTTTGTCGGTTTCCACAGCCAGTACCCTACCACCTTCGCGCAGTGAATCATCCCAAACTGTTTCTAAAATCCTGATTTTTGGTGAATTAATTGCCCGGACCATTGCCAGGGTATCGTCGTCTGAATTTCCAACAGCAACAATCACCTCATCACACAAAGGCAGCATGGAGCGAATGGATTCGGTAAACGGGTAATCGTATTTTTGTCCATTCCTTACAATGGTAAATCCTGATACCTTCATTCGGGCTCTATTTCTTGTTCAGTTCATTAATGGCAAAAGCATATGCACCCAATGAGGTTGCCTTTGTTGTACCCAGGCGGGTTATGCCTACTCCTATTCTTTTCAGATGATCGTACTTTATCTTTTTTTGGCTGAAAGGCACTTCGATTTCTTTCTGATCTCCTTTGATAAACCGCTGAAGGTCACGTTCATACTCAAGATTAAAAACTTCCACCTCAAGGCGTGGTAGATATTTCCCTTCGGGAGTTTCGAAACGGTGATTCATTTCGGCAACAAGATTTTGTAAAAACAACGGATAAGCGCCCGAAATGCCCCCGCCCAAAACTATCAGTCCGTCTATCAGCGTGATAGCATTGGCAAGAGCGTCCCCTGCAGCGATTGAAAATCTCCTGTAAGCCTGACGGGCAGCATCCTTGTTTCCCTCAACTTTTCCCATTCCGATCTCAAAAATTGACTGGGGTGTGGGGCACAGAATTTCAGAAATTCCGGCAGTGCGGCTGTAAATCCGTTTAATCCCACGAATACTAACTGATTCTTCAACACTATAAAAAGGATGAATTTTGTTACGAAGTCTGTTAATTTCACCGGAAGCTGAATTATCTCCCTTCAGCAACTCACCTTTTGATACAATACCACCACCAAAACCGGTTCCAAAAGTAGCTCCAAAAAGATTATGATAACGTTTCGGATTCCCACTATTCTCAAGCAGATTATTGATAAAAGGAAGCAAGCCTCCGATAGCTTCTCCGTATGCAAACAGATCGCCGTCATTGTTGATATACACCGGAATATTAAACTTTTCCTCAAGCATTGGGCCAAGTGCGACACCACCACGGAAAAGGGGCAAATTGACCAAATCACCGATAATCCCAAGTTCGTATTCAGCCGGACCCGGAAAAGCAAAACTAATCGCTGACGGAGCTTCTTTCAATTTATTCCTGACTTCCTCAAACCCGTCCATGATTCGCTTAAGCAGGTCAACAAGCGCATCTGCTGAAGCAGGCATTGTAATGGAATCGACTACTTCTTCACCCGCCTGAATTGCCGAAAAAACGAAATTGGTACCACCGGCATCCAGCGTCATCACTATTCTTTTGTCGTCCTTCAGATTCATATTTCCAATATTTAAAATGAAACTTAATGCCACAAAGATAGATAAATCATGATGGCTTGGGCAAAAATTATTAATTTCATAGAAGTTGACCATCAATAAATTCTTTGCAATTATACCAGTATTCAGGATGGGGTTGAACTTTGAGGAAGTCAGAAATCATAAAAGAAAGCCGTTCAGCATGTTGAAAAATACAGTGTTACGGTATTTAATGAGCTTCCAGCCAGTTGGCCCCGGTATTTATATCCACAACAATGGGAACGCTCATTTCGATAGCATTTTTCATGTTTATTTCCACTATTTTTTTCAATTGGTCAAGCTCATCTATTCGGGCATCAAAAACCAATTCATCATGCACCTGCAAAATCATCCGGGATTTCAGATTCTTTTTCATTATTTCGCTGTAAATGCGGATCATGGCAATTTTTATCATATCGGCTGATGAGCCCTGAATTGGTGCATTGATGGCATTTCGTTCTGCAAAACCCCGTATTGTGGCGTTGGCTGAATTGATATCACGCAGGTAGCGACGACGACCCATCATGGTTTCCACATATCCGTTTTTTCTGGCAAATTGAATTGTGTCATTCATATATTGCTTTATAGCCGGATATTGTCGGAAATAGTTTTCGATGATTTCGCCGGCTTCCGATCGTGAAATATTGAGTCTTTCAGCCAGCCCAAAAGGAGAGATGCCATAGATTATTCCAAAGTTAACCGTTTTTGCATTGCGTCGCATTTCACGGGTTACCTTCGCTATATCTGTTCCATACACTTTGGCAGCTGTTGCAGTGTGAATATCTAACCCGTTTTGGAAGGCTTCCATCATTCCTTTGTCACGACTCAGTTCGGCAATAATTCGAAGTTCTATCTGTGAGTAATCGGCTGCAAGAAGGGTAAAATCTTCGTTTCGGGGAACAAATGCTTTTCTTATTTCCCGACCTCTTTCAGTACGTATCGGAATGTTTTGGAGATTTGGATTTGTTGAGCTTAACCTTCCTGTTGAGGTAACAGCCTGGTTGTAACTGGTATGTAGGCGTCCGTCGCGGGGACTCAACAATGCAGGTAAAGCATCAACATAGGTTGACTTTAGCTTGGTGAGCGAACGATAATCAAGAATTTTAGATACAATCGGATGTTTATGCTCAAGCTTGTTCAGCACGTCTTCACTTGTTGAATACTGGCTGGTTTTTGTTTTCTTGGGATTTTTTGTAATATTCAATTTTTCAAAAAGGATGATCCCTAATTGTTTTGGTGAGCTGATATTAAACTCTTCGCCTGCCAACTCAAAAATCTCCTTTTCTGCCTGATGTATTTCTTTTTCAAGTTGTGAAGAAATAACTTTCAGTACGTCCACATCCAGTTTTACACCTTCAGCTTCCATTGCTCCCAAAACGGGGACAAGTGGCATTTCAATTTCGTTAAAAAGCTTGCGTACACCGGCTTCATCCAGCATTGGTTCAAATTTGTTTTTCAATTGAAGCGTAATGTCAGCATCTTCAGCAGCGTAATTGAGCACTTCGTTTGGCATTTTCTGCTGGGCCTCCCGCATATTAAGCTGCCTGGAACCTTTTTTTGAAGTAACTTCATCATAGCTGACCGGCTTGTAATTCAGGTATTTTTCAGCTAAAAAATCCATGTTGTGACGCAATTCGGGTTCAATGAGGTAATGTGCCAGCATAGTGTCGAACAGCCTGCCTTTTACTTCTATTTCATACCACTTCAAAACCGAAATGTCAAATTTCAGATTCTGCCCTACTTTTTCAATTTCGTCGTCTTCAAAAACCAATTTGAATTCGCTGACAAGATTAAGCGCTTCGTTGTAATTCTCCGGCACAGGCATATACCAGGCTTCACCGGGTTTGATGGCAAATGCAATTCCAACAAGTTCCGAATTGTTGGGATCGGTTCCGGTAGTTTCAGTATCAAAACAAAACGATTTTGCTTTTTTGATTTCTTCTGTCAGTTTGCTGCGTTTTTTGGCGGTATCAAGCAGGAAATAATTATGGTTAGTGGTTTGAATGGTCTTTAGTTCACCATCTTCACTAAATGCTGCACTGGTAAATAAATCATGCTGCACTTCAGCTTCTTTTTTGGTTTCTTTTGACCCTTCAGTCTGGTAATAATCAAAAAGTCTTTTTCCAAAAGTTTTGAATTCCAACTCAGTAAACAACTGATTCAGCAATTCAAAATCAGGTTTTTTAAGTTTTAAAGAATTTTCGTCAAAATCAATGGGCACATCCAGCATGATAGTAGCCAACCGTTTTGAATCCAAAGCCTGTTGGGTAAATTTCTGCACATTTTCAGCCATTTTACCTTTTAATTCGTGGGCATGTTCCAACACATTTTCCAGGGAA
>Ga0116152_10000431_pt1 | contig 33910 bp, 37 predicted proteins | sample AD_UKC119_MetaG_FD_89894 | JGI IMG/M metagenome (GOLD analysis project Ga0116152, IMG submission 89894) | Active sludge microbial communities of municipal wastewater-treating anaerobic digesters from Hong Kong - AD_UKC119_MetaG | ecosystem: Engineered > Bioreactor > Anaerobic > Digestate... | reverse complement strand
GAAATGCTCCTTGCCCAGGACGATGAGAAGGACACCCCCGAGGGAGAGGGCCAGAGAGAGAAGTTCCACAAACCTCGGCCTCACCCGCTCCAGGAGAAAAGAGAAGAGAAGGACAAAGACCGGGGAGAGGTTTTCCAGGATCATCACCAGGGTCCCCGGGAGATAGATCAGGGTCAGGTGATAAAAGAGCGAGTTGAGCGCTACTCCGACAAAAGCAATGAGCAACACAAGGCGCAGACGCTCTTTAAACCGGATCTTCCGAAGATGTCCGCGTCGGAGTGTATAGAGGAAAAAGACAAAGGCTCCCATCCAGAAGCGCAGGGCTGCAACCACATACATGTTCACACCCTGAAGAGCAAGAAAGCGGCCCGCAGGCCCGTGGATCCCCCACAGGAAAAGGGCGGCAAAAGCATAGATGAGTCCCAGGCGATGGGGGTGTATCTCTTTCGTCATCAGGTGATCCTGACCTCCCGGATCAGAACATCATCCAGGGGAAAATCCCGATGGGGGCCCCTGGTGCCCGTGGGGGTCCCGGCGATACGGTCCACCACATCCATCCCTGAGGTCACACGGCCAAAGACACAGTAGCCGAATCCTGCTCCCGTCTCATCTTTGTGATCAAGAAAAGCATTGTCGGCAAGGTTGATAAAGAACTGAGACGTGGCACTATCGATCACCGATGTCCTTGCCATAGCCAGAGTCCCCCGCTCGTTTTTGATGCCGTTTCCGGCTTCATTCTTCACCGGAGGACGGGTCTCCTTAGGATTCCCCGACACATCCAGCCCTCCGCCCTGGATCACAAAACCGGGAATGACCCGGTGAAAAAGAGTCCCTTCATAAAACCCGTCCCGGACATAAGCCAGAAAATTTTCCACGGTCTCCGGGGCCCGTTCACGAAAAAGCTCCGCTTTGATCTCTCCAAGGCCGGTGACGATCTCGATCATGACATTTTGCTTCATAACCACTCCTTTATGCTGTTTTTAACTTTCTGTCGATGAAATACCACAACAACGCCGAAATCGGGACTCCGAGAAAGAGCCCGAAGATCCCCAGAAACCGCGACAAGATGAGAAGCATGACCATGACCGCCACCGGGTAGAGCCCCACCATCTTCCCCACAATACGGGGATAGAGGACAATACTCTCGATCATCTGAACAGCAAAATAGATCAAAGCCATGACCAGGATCATCTGAAGGCCCATCCCCGAAGAGAGAACGATGATCACGGACAGTCCGAAGGAGAGCCATATGCCCACGTAAGGGATGAGATTGAAGATAAAGGTGATGATCCCGATGAAAAGAGCATAGGGGATCCCGGCGATTAAAAGCCCCAGAAAAGTCAGGATCCCCACGATGAGAGAGTCGAGGAGGACGCCTCTGACGTACCGTCCGAAGATCCTGTTGAAATGGCTGTACCCCGCCTGCACCTTCTCCTGTCTCTTTTCAAACCGCGAAAAAGCCCAGACCCGTATTTTGTCAAAATCGCGCAGCAGGTAAAAGGTCACCACGGGAATGATCACCAGGTTGAAGAGCTGTTTGAAGAGTGCCGAAAACCCGGTAAAGAGAAGAGAGATCTGCTTGGTGAGATCGTTCATGAACTCTTTGATGGAGGCCAGAAGCGCCTGGGTGTCCACCAGCCCGCTCTTCTCCACAGCCTGCCAGTACTTTTTCGCAAAGGAGAGGATCTGATCCTGGTTTTTCCCGATGGTGTTCACAAGCTGAGTCATCTGATCGATGACTTTGGGAACCACCACAAGAAAAGCCAGGGCACTGATTCCCACGATGAAGACCATGATGATGAGCACCGCCACTGCCCGCTTCATCTTCTTCTCAAGAAAATCGGCCACAGGATCCAGGAGATACGCGAGGAAAAGAGCGATGACAAAGGGAACCAGGATCCCTTTGAGCTCTCTCCAAAGCCACAGGACCAGGAAAAAGGCGGCCACGCTGAACGCTCTTTTGACAAAAGCACTCTCCGAGAGGAAGGGGTAAAAGAAGTAGAAAAAGGCCAGCGCCAGAAGAGGAGGCGCCAGGACAGGAGAAAAGACAAAAGCGAGAAGGATCAGCGCGCCTGTCACAGCAAGGAACAAGGCATTATTCTTTTCCATAGAGAAGATCCCCTTTCTTCAGTTTGAGGACAGGTATCAGCCCCAGGGCTGCCGGGAGAAGGATGTTCAGGATATAGATAAACAGAGCGGCTCCGAGGGCGATCTCAGAAGAGAGGCCGAAAAACATGTAGAACTCCATGAGTGAGACTTCTTTGATCCCCCAGTCCGCTACGGTGAGAGGAAGTGCTGTCTTCAGAAAAAGCGAGATGACATAACCGTTGAGGGCGACAATAAAGCTTCCCGGGGCCAGGGCCATGGAGAAGAAGACAAACTCCGCCAGATAGAAGAGATACATGGCCAGGGTCATGAGAAAGATGATGATATTGTCCTTTTTATTGCTGTTCTTCACGGCGATGAGAAACTCCTCCCCTTTCCCTTTACGGAGAAAGGAGATGCGGGAGAGAAGCCCGTAGAGAAGCCTGGGATACCTGGTATAAAGGACGATAAACGTCAGGATGAGAACTGAAAAGAAGTAGACGATGACCTTCACCGTGAGGGGATAGGGGATGGGCATGAACTGAAGGAAAAAAACACCCAGGAAAGTGGTGATGGAGACATTGAACATCTTATCGATCCCCACAAGGGAGACTGTCTTGCGTTTCTCCAGAGCAGAGATAAAAAAACAGCGCCCCACTTCGCCCAGCCGGGCCGGAGTCAGCAGGGAGAGGGTGTACCCCCCCATCATGGAGCGTGCAGCGTCCCTGAAAGAGACCGGGATATAGCGGGAGAGGAGAAAATGCCATTTCGTGATATTAAACAGCATCCCCGCCAGAAAGGCTCCTGTTGCGAGGAAGAACCAGAAGAGCTTGATGTTTCTCATATAGAGAAGAAGCTTCTTGTAATCCACCTCGATGATGATATACCAGATCACCACCGCCAGAAGAAGGACTTTGACGATATTGATGATGACCTTAGTGGATCGTTCGCTCACTTTTCCACCGATATCCTTTCCACGCTCCCCAAAAAGAAAACAGAATGACCTTTACAGGGTAAACCAGGGCAAAGAGGGGGAAAAAGGGAATATCCTCCCTTCTCCCCATGCGCACGGCCCCTATGGTGAACGCCGTCCATTCCACGAGGGCCTTGACTCCAAGGACAGCCCAGACAGCCGGAAAGACTCCTCCCAGAAGTGCCATCACCGGAATAAGGGCCAGATAGAGGACCCCGGCAAGAAAAGCCGCTGTCTGCCAGGGACGGAGGAAGACGTTCTTCCCGTATTTCCTTTTGTTCTTTTCCGTATACTCGCTGGGGCTGTAGAGCCGATGGGTCAACACAGCCGTCGCTTTGGAATACATGGGTTTAATCATAAATGATTTTTGGATTTTTTGAAGAAGAAACATGTCGTCTCCCGAGGCCATGGCCGGTGTTCCCTCATACCCCTTCACCGTTTGAAAAGCGTCGACGGAGACGGCCATATTCCCTCCTGAACAATAGGGCGCCTGACGGAACGGGGCCAGGGCAAAAGTAAAAAGAGCTCCGCTTGTGCTTTCCAGTTGTGTAAACCAACTTCCGTGATCAGAGAAGACGGCTCCTATGGCCATTCCCGTGGCCTCGTCAAGATAAGCTCTTCCCTCTGTGATCCAGGTGGCCGGCGGAAGACAGTCCGCATCGGTAAAAAAGACAAAATCAGCGGATGCTGTTTCCATCACCCTGGTGATCCCCCACTTTTTCCCGGGGAGAGACGCCGGCTTCCCATCCAGCCTCATGACTCTGGCCTTGCTTTCACGGCGGGCAAAGGCTTCCATCAGCTCCCCGGTGCGGTCAGAAGACCCGTCATCCACAAGGATGAACTCGTGAATAGCAGAGGAGGGTTCCAGCTGGCTCAGCCTTTCCAGGAGGAGAGGCAGGCTCTTCTCTTCGTCCCTGGCGACCACAGCCACGGAGACGGGGCCCTGATATCCCGGGCCTCTCTTCTCCCTCACACATAACCCGGCGATGACCACCAGGCCGAATCCCACATAAAAGAGGGAGAGAAGAAGAAAAAGAAGAACGAGACCTCCCATGAACGAGACTCCGTCAGAGAAGATGCTGTATCATGGGAAGAGTCATAAGACCTGCCGTTTCAGATCCTTCACACGGCCCCGCGGGCCGCTTTGAGCACAGCCTCGTAATCCGGATGATGCCCGATCTCCGGAACATATTGAATATGTCTGATGATCCGCCGTGAATCCACAAGGATGACCCCTCTGGCCAGCAGTCTGAGCTCCTTGATGAGAAACCCGTATGTCATCCCGAAATCAGCCTCTCTGTGATCGGAAAAGGTATAGACATGGTCGATTCCCTCCGCAGCGCAGAAACGGTTCAGCGCAAAGGGAAGATCCATGGAGATCGTCAGGACGACGAGATCCTTCAGGGAGACAGCCTCCTGGTTAAATCGGCGTGTCTGCGCTGAACAGACTCCCGTATCCACTGAGGGGACCACGGAGATGATGCAGGGAGAAGAGACCACATCGTAAAAACGGACCGGCTTCAACTCCTTGTCGATCACGGTAAAATCGGGAGCCTTACTCCCTTCTGCACGGGATTCTCCCATAAGGGTCACCGGGTTCCCGCCGAACGTGACTTGTCTTTTCTCTTGAGTCATCATACCTCCTCTTTCTGTTCAGCCGTAATGACAAAGAGGCCTGTCTCAGGCTGGACAGCTAACGATCCCTTATAGGTTCCCCCGTCTTCTGTCTCCAGACGAAACAGGAGATGGGCGTAAGGGATGTTATGGGCTTCATCACGGCTGTGATAAGATGTAAACCGAATGGCCCTGATCCCGTCAAAGGACTCCCCTTCCGGCAGAGAGAGGGCCTGGCCGAGAAAAGATTCCAGAAGAGGCCTGTCTTTTTCCTCAAGCTCCCCTGTAAAGAGGCCTGTCCCCTGCATGATGGCCTCCGGAGCGAAAAAAGCAGCTGCCCGGACAGCCTGTCCCTCTTCACAGAGACGGGCAAAAGAGCTCCACATGACACGGAGAAAAGCATTCGCTTTGGCCTTTTCCTCTTTCGGGAGTGACGACAGAGAACGGTCTCTCTCTTCTGGCCGTCCTCCCCGGAGAGGAATGATCTCGGCGATCCCCGTCCGGGCCTTTTCACCATAGACGGAATCGATCTCCACTTTCACAATATAACGGATATCAAGGTCCACGGGAAACAGGCCGAAAGAACGGGAGATCTCCTCCGATTTCTGGAGGATCATGGTTTCAGCTGTGTCCCAGTCGGGTTGAAAGGCGACTTTCTGAAGGGCCGGGCTGTCCTTCAACTCTGCGGTGAGTTTCTCGCCAACGGGAAAGGCTCTATAAGAGCGTGTAATATCCGTGTCATGCCCCGAAGATCCGAAGGCGACGAAAAACATGACTTCAACAGATGACGGCCTGTTGACGTTTGTATCGGAAAAAGAGCCGGGGGCGATCTGAAAACCCGCGAAGTCCTCACCAACGGCAAAGAGGAGAAACTCTCCCCTGCCCCTGTCTTCTCCACCGGGGATCCAGACGCTGCCGGGATTGCCGTCAAAGGCTTTTCCGGCTCCGTAAGCTCCGTCGATCTTGATCTGCTTCCCTGAAGCGGGACTTTTCTGATATTCTGATGTGGCCCAATAGGGGCGCGATGAAAAACTCCATTGGAAAAGCTGGAGTTCAGCCTGCTGATCCCGGGCGTCAAGGAGCGCGACGGGCAGCAGAGCCATCAGAAAGAAAACAAAGAGTCTCTTCAACGCGAAGCCTCCTCTTTGCTGCTGTCAGGCAGACGTATCGTCGCGGAGAGATCCTGGAACAGTGCCTGATACCGGCTGAAGACTTCTCCCGGGGCGGTATACTGGATGACCACCACACGGCTCCCCGCCTGGAGAAAAACAGCCCATTCCGTAAAATCCTGGTCCCGGGCCGTCTCACGGTAGGCATAGAGAAAAGCCCGCCCCTGCCAGGGAGGAAGGGGAAAGAGGCGCTCTTCAAGGACAGTGACATCTTCATAAAACGAAAAGGTATGAAAGAATTTCCTGATATAAGCGTCCAGCCCTTCTCCGGGGAGATCCTCTGCGGTGACAATGGAGTAGGTGTCATCAGGCCCGAAGGCGATGAGGTCGCAATAATCCTGGCTGGTGTCGATCTTCCAGTCTGCCGGATAATCCAGGCTGATGAGTTCCGAGCCGTCCGGAACGGTCACCGTGATCCTTCCGCTGCTCTCTCCGGGATTGTTTCGGCCCTCCCGGGAACAGGATGTGAAAATGAGAAGAAGCGTCAAAAAGAAGAGAAAAAAACGTGACTTATCCATAGATTAAGCCCCCTTTTCCCTTATTTTACCATACGATGACTCTATTTTCAAGAATATTGATAGACATGTCTCCTTTTCAGCACTCACTTCCCCAGTGTTTCGTTCTCCCCGTGTTTGACGATCCGGCCCTCTTTCATAAAGATCGTCTCCTCGGCAATGTTCGTCGAGAGGTCTGCAATCCTCTCCAGGTTCTGCGCGATCCTGATGATATGATACTCCAGGGAGATATAATCACTCTTCTCGGCCATGACGGCGATGGAGCGTTTGAGGATCTGCTGTTCCATCTCGTCCACGGTATCGTCAAGATCCTGCACCTGGGCGGCCAGGTCCGCATCATCAGTCACAAAAGAGTGCACCGCCTTTTGGAACATCTCCATGGCCACACCCGCCATTCGGGGAAGGAGACGGTAATCGCTCTTGTTGACATAACTCATGAGTTCCAGAGCACTTTCACAGATGTTCACTGCATGGTCTCCGATCCGCTCCAGGTCGTTGTTGTTCTTCAGGGCTGTAATGATCATCCTCAAATGGCCTGCTTCAGGCTGATGCAGCGCCAAGACCGTTGTGCACAACTCATCAATGGCGATCTCCAGCCTGTTGACACTCTCTTCCTGGCGAAAGACGCGTTCACACGACTCCCTGTCACTGTCAAAGAGGCCGCTCAACGCGTTCTGCAGCATGGACTCCACGCTCCTGGCCTGTAAAGACAGCTTGTTTTTGATCTCGGTCATTCTTTTATCGATCATGTTTTTCTCCTTACCCGAAACGTCCCGTGAGGAAGTTTTCCGTCTTTTCGTTTTCAGGGTTTGTAAACAGTTTTTCAGTGGTCCCGTATTCCAGAAGCTCCCCCAGGTAGAAGAAAGCGGTATAATCAGAGATGCGCCCGGCCTGAGCCATATTATGGGTCACGATGATGATCGTGACATTCTCTTTCAATTCATTGAGGAGCTCTTCGATCTTTGCCGTGGCGATGGGGTCCAGGGCTGACGTGGGTTCATCCAGAAGGATCACATCGGGATTCATGGCCAGCGCCCTGGCGATGCAGAGCCGCTGCTGCTGTCCCCCGGAAAGAAATGTCCCCCTGTCATAGAGGGAATCTTTGACCTCTCCCCAGAGGGCCGTCTTTGTCAAAGCCTGTTCCACTATGGTGTCAAACTCATGTTTTTTCTTTTTGATCCCGTTGAGTTTATATCCGGCGATGACATTGTCGTAGATGGTCATGTGGGGAAACGGGTTGGGTTTCTGAAAGACCATCCCGATCCTTCTGCGGACAAGGATGGGGTGCATCTTCGCGATGTTCTCTCCGTTGAGAAAGATATCGCCTTCGATCCGGGCCCGGGCTTCTGTATTGACTTCATGGATCCTGTTGAGACAACGTAAAAACGTGGTCTTTCCGCACCCTGAAGGGCCCATGATCGCCGTGATCTTGTTTTTCACAAAGTCCACATTAACGTTTTCAACGGCCCTTTTCATTCCGTAATAGGCGTTCAAGCCCCGTACGCTTAATACTTTATCTGCCATTTTTTCACCACCAATCGTGTTATCAGGTTTAATATGAGGACAAAGGCGACCAGGATGAAAGAGGCCCCCCACGCCAGGCTGTGCCATTCAGGATAGGGGCTCGTGGAATAGTTATAGATCAGGAGGGGCAACGCATCCACCGGCTTGAAAATATCGGTGTTGAGAAAGGGGTTCCCGAATGCGGTAAAAAGCAGCGGTGCTGTCTCTCCTGCGATACGTGAGACACCCAAAAGGACTCCTGTGAGGATCCCCGACAGACCTGCCGGAAGGATCACATGAAGGACTGTCTTGTAATAGGGAGCTCCCAGGGCCATGGAGGCCTCTTTCAGGCTTTCGGGAACCATTTTCAGCGTCTCTTCGGTGGACTTGATCACAATGGGAAGCATCATGATCCCCAGTGCCACGCCTCCGGCCAGAGAGGAAAAGTTCTTCATGGGCAGCACCACCCAGAGATAGACCACGATCCCCATGATAATGGATGGAATACCCTGAAGCATGTCCACGGTAAAACGGATCATGCGGGAGATCCGGTTTTTCGGATGGTCATTGATAAAGAGAGCCGTGGCCACAGCCACCGGAACTGAGAGGATGACGGCGATGACGATCAGCATCACAGTCCCTGCCAGAGAGTGAACGATCCCTCCTCCGCTTTCTCCCACTCCTGCAGGCATGGAGAAGAGAAAATCCCAATTGATCACACCGATTCCCTTTTTCACAATATACCCCAGGAGGAGAGCCAGGGGAACCACCACGAGGGAAGCCAGGAAAAAGACGCCCCCCCGGAACAGCCGTTCTTTGAACACACGTTTTTTCAATGACAGATCTTTCATCTATCCTCCCACCTGAAAACGTTTCATGATGCTTTTCCCCGCAGAGTTGATGAGGCCTGTGAGGATCATCAGGACAAGCCCCACAGCGATCAAAGCTGTGGTATGCAGCCCGTCAGCTTCACCGAACTCATTGGCGATGACACTGGCCATGGTATTCGCCGGGCTGAAGATCCCCCTGGGGATAAAATTGGAATTCCCGATGAGCATGGTGACGGCCATGGTCTCCCCCACGGCTCGCCCCAGGGCCAGAAAGAAACCGGCGGTGATCCCTGAACGGGCATAGGGAAGGATGACATGAAAAACCACTTCAGAACGCGTGGCCCCCATGGCATAAGCGGCCTCTTTCAGCTCCCCCGGAACCATGGAGATCACATCCCTCCCCAGGGACGCCGCATAAGGGATGATCATGAGAGAGAGGATGAGAGACGCGGTGAGCACACCCACCCCGTAGGGGATCATCCCCAGTTTCATCTGGAGAGACTGGATAAGAGGCATCAGGATCATGATCCCCCAAAACCCGTAGATGACAGAGGGAATGCCTGCCAGAAGCTCTGTAACGCTTTTAAAGGCAGCGGCAAAAGGGCCGGTTTTGAGATACTCTCCCAGAAGGATGGAAAGAGCCATGGAGAAGGGAAAAGCGATAAGGATACTGAGAAGAGAGGTCATCAATGTCCCGGCCAGAAACGGGAGGACACTGTACTCATTCTCCATGGGAGCCCATCGCAGGGTGGTGAAAAAGCCGAGGCCCGTCTCTCTGAAAAGGGGCCAGGACTGAAGCACCAATGTCACAAAAAAAGCCCCCAGGACCAGAAGGACAGACACTCCTGCCATAAGAAGAAAAGAGGAGAACCCCTTTTCTTTCATCTGGTGAGAGGAGAGGAGGGCGGCTGACCCTTGTCCCGCCCCCCGTGTATGACCGGCTTTGTTCATTGTCATTTTATGATGGGTTTTCCATTGTAACGGGCCGATCTCAGGACCGCCTCCGCCTTTTTCACAGCTTCGGCCGGGAGCTTCCCGTACTTCAGATCTTCATTGTAGCGCTGTCCGTCATGGATCATCCACCAGAGCAAGCCGAGTGTCTCTTCAGCCTGAGCCAATGTCCGGCCTTCATAGTTCTGCTCTTTATAGAAGATGATCCAGGTAAAACTGGAGATGGGATAGCCTTTGGCCGCTTGTGTATCAGTGATGGTGACTCTCGTATCAGCAGGCATGGCAATGTCAGCAGCCAGTCCCACACCTTCAAGAGTAGGCGCGATGAAGGCCCCGCTTCTGTTCTTCACAGAGGCCACGGGCATCCCGTTGGAGAGAGCGTAGATGACTTCCACATAACCCACAGAGCCGGGGATATTCTTCACCTGTCCGGCGACTCCTGCGTTCTTCGCTGCTCCGATGGCATAAGCGCCCCAGGCAGGCGTCTTGCTCCGGCCCATGTTCTTTTCCCATTCAGAGCTGACTTTTGAGAGATAGTCTGTGAAGATGAATGTCGTCCCCGAACTGTCTGAACGCCGGACCACGGTGATCCTCATGCCGGGCAGTTTGACATCTGTGTTCAGTTTCCGGATTCTTTCGTCATCCCACCGGGTGATCTTCCCCATGAAGATCTCCGCGATGAGATCCCCGGTGAGTTTCAGCTGAGGGTTCCCGGGAAGGTTATAGGTCAGGGCCACAGCTCCCAGGCATGTGGGGATATGAAGGATCTCCTCTTTGGCTTCCCGGAGCTTGGCATCGTCGAGATAGGCATCTGTCCCGCCGAAATCGACCACTTTGGACATGACCTGCTTGATGCCGCCTCCGGAGCCGATGGCCTGATAGTTGACTTTGACCCCGGTCTCCTTATGGTATTCGGAAAACATCTTGGTGTAGAGGGGATAGGGAAACGAAGCCCCCGCCCCCATGAGTTCATTTTCTGCCGCCCGGGCTGTCCCCAGGGCAGAAACAAGCAGCACAACCGCGAAAAACACTTTCAACATGATTTTCATATATCCTCCTTTTGTCTTGCTTAACGATACCGCCGTGTTATGAAAGAGACGTGAAGGATATGTGAATTTAGCGTTAATAATGAGTCTGTGAAAACTTCACATGAAATTAACGGAATATTCAAATTCCCTTTATCGTATGCTATTATTATAGAAGGGAAAGGAGCTTGTTGATGAATGACCTGATCTATATCGTTGAAGATGAACAGGATATCGCAGACCTCATCGCCCTTCATCTGACAAAGGCCGGTTTTACCGTGGAGACATTCTCCTCACTTCACTCGTTCACAGGCCGGATGGAGCAGAAACATCCGAAATTGATCCTTCTGGACCTCATGCTTCCCGACGGAGACGGGCTTGAGGCCTGCAAGGAGTTGAAACGGAACGAAGAGACGAAATCCATTCCCGTTGTCATGGTGACCGCCCGGGGCGATGAGATCGACCGCATCCTGGGCCTGGAGATCGGAGCCGATGACTACATCCCCAAACCCTTTTCTGTCCGGGAACTCACAGCACGCATAAAAAACCTCATTAAACGAAGCTACCCCCATACGGAATCCGGGGGAGACTCTTCTGTGATGCTCACGGACGAGATCCAGATCGAGACCAACCGCCATGTTGTCCTTGTGGACGGAAAGGATATCGGGCTCACGGCCACGGAATTCAATATTCTCCTCTATATGGCCCGTCACCGGGGCTGGGTCTTCACCCGGGAACAGATCCTGGATCACCTCTGGGGAGATGAGAAAGCCGTCCTGGACCGCACAGTGGACGTCCACATCAAACATATCCGTGAAAAAATGGAGCCCTACGGAGACCTGGTGAAAAACATCAGGGGCGTAGGGTATAAGCTGGACTTATGATACGCTCTATCTTTCTGAAGATCATCCTCTCCTTTATCGCCATTATCCTTCTGCTCGCCCTTCCTCTTTCACTCTTTTCATCCCGGACCATCGAAAAACATCTCACAGCTGTTCTCAAACGGGACATGGAAAAGATCGTCCGCACCATCCTCCCCCTGGCTGCAGATTTGGGCGATACCCCTCTCCTGGACAGGGAGATCGACTCCATGGGAGAAGCGATCCGGACCCGCATCACGATCATCGGCCGGGACGGACGCGTCTGGGCCGATTCCACTAATGACCCGGAAACCCTGGAGAATCACAAAAACAGGATCGAGATCCGCCAGGCTCTCCTGAAAGGCACGGGGTTTTCTGTGCGTTACAGCGATACAGAAGAGAAAAAAATGCTTTATGTGGCCCTCCCCTTCCCTGCAGGGACTCTGGGAGAGGAGGCCCGGGGAGTGGTGAGGGCCAGCCTTTATCTTGAAGACATCACACTCCTCAACCGTGCCCTTTTCCGGAGCCTGATCCGTTTGCTGGCCCTCCTTATCGCCCTGGCCCTTCTTCTCGCCTTTTTTCTTTCCCGCTCCCTTTCTGCTCCGGTGAGAGCGATTGCCGCGGCATCCATGGATGTCTCCCGTGGCCGGTTCGATGCCAAGGTCCACCTGAAAAATCATGATGAACTCAAGACCCTGGCCGATAATTTCAACGTGATGACCGAGAAGCTCTCTGACCTGTTCAGACAGGCTCGGGAAGACAAGGAAAAGATCACCAATATTATCGAATCTCTGAGTGAAGCTCTTTTTGTCATTGACGCACAGGGGATCATCACCCTCTGCAACAGCAGTTTTCTCCGGCTGACAGGAGCCTCCCGGGCGGCCGGGCGTTCTCTCCATGAGGTAATCGTCTGGCCGGAACTCATCTCACTCATCGAAACAAGCCGTCAAGACCGGAAGACACGGACAGAGGAGATCACTCTTGAGAAAAAAAGCTGGCTGGCCAGCATGTCCCCCATCTCGTCAGGAGGAGGAATCATCCTGCTCCATGATATCAGCCTGATCAGAAAGACCGAGAAGATGAAAAAAGATCTTGTGGCCAATGTCTCCCATGAACTGCGCACCCCGCTCACGGCCATCAAGGGTTTTGCCGACACTCTTCTGGAGTCGGCGCAAGATTCAGAAAAAAAATATCTTGAGATCATCGCCGCCCATACAGACCGTCTCATCTCCATTGTGGGAGACCTGAGTGAGCTGGCCCGGCTCGAAGAGAAGAGAGAACCGGCCTTTGAATCTGTCAACCTCTCTGAGGTCGTTGAGGATGTCACTCTGCTTTTTGAGAAAAAGGCGCGTGAAAAGTCCCTGCGCCTTTTCAAAGAGCTTCCCCATGAGCCTCTTGTCATCACCGGGGACAAGCTCAAGCTGGAACAGCTTCTCATCAACCTCATGGAGAATGCGCTCCGTTATACCGACAAAGGGCACATCACAGTTGCAGCCGGCCGTGAAGGCCCGCATATCTTTCTCACAGTCTCCGATACCGGCATAGGGATTCCCCGCGGGAAACAGGAACGGATCTTTGAGCGGTTTTACGTTGTGGATAAATCCCGGTCACGCCGGACAGGAGGAACCGGGCTGGGACTTTCCATTGTCAAGCACATCGCCCTGATCCACGGAGCGGAAGTCAAGGTCCGCTCTGAGGAAAAGACGGGCTCATCCTTCACGATTCTCTTTCCTTCTGTATAAAAAAAAGGGCTCTCCGAAAGGAGAGCCCTTGATGACTTCTTTTTTAAACTGTTCTAATCAGGATGCTTTTTTCAGATCGACGAATTTCTGTACGACATACTGCATCTTGTTTTTGTAATCCAGAAGCAGCCCGTCCCACTTGTCGATCTCTTCCTGACGGCTGTCCACCGTTTCAGCCATTTCCTGAGCTTTGGGGCTGAACTTTTCGATGTCATTGTCGATATCCGACATGATGGAATCAGCATCACTGATGAGGCCGTTGGCCATCCCGCGCAGCTTCCCGGCTTTGAGGTAGGAGGCCATGTTTGTCAGCCTGGTCTTGTAATCCTCTGTATCAAAATAGTACTTCCCGAGATTCTGGATGACCTCGGATGAGACTGATTTGACACTTTTGATCTCATCCAGACGATAGGCCAGCCCCTGCAGAAGTTCACGGGCCTGATCATACTCTTTCTGGTTGATCTCAGCAGCTGTTTCAGCGGCAACAAAATCCTCATAGACCTTGTCGATGAGTTTGAGACTCTCTTCCTGAGCAGCGAGTTCTTTCAGGTTGATATCGATTTTGGGGATATTTTCCTGAACGAGCTTGAATCTTTCGGCTTCACCCTGAATATCTTTTTTCATCCCGTCCAGCTGTCCCAGGATCTCCACAAGGGCCTTCTCGGGATCCACAATGGTGATCTTCTCCTGATTCAGGACGTACTTGTACGGATAACGGTCTTTTGCGAAGACAGTGAGTTCATACCCGCCTCCGGACATTTCCTGATACTGAGTTCCCTGAACGTCAGAAGCGAAAACTGTCTTCAACTCATCCAGGTTGACTTTTTCAAACTGGAAAACGCCGGAGCGTTTGATATCTTCGACGATTCCCTTGACGGCATCCAGTCCTTCACCGGTCATCCCGGGAAGTTCCCCGTCATATTTAGTCTTATACATATCAATCGCCACTTGAAGGGTTGATAATGCTTTTTCCGCTTCAGAGCGGCTGTGCAGGTCCTTCTGGCTCAATTGTGTCGGCCTTACGAAAGAATATATCAGGGCCCCTAAAAGAACGACTATGATGAGGTCCAGAAGAATCATGCTTTTCCCTCTATTGTTCATACACCACCTCCGTATTATTTCTCCATTATCGTATCATAAGAGAGCTCAAAGTCAACATTTATGTTGCAGTTTGTTTTCTTCTTTCAATTTCTGCCTGATTTCGTTCAGGACAGCATGATAGGTCCCGCAGGCAAAATCGGGGAAAGTCCAGGGGAAGGGAACCCATTCCCCTTTTCTGTACTGCAGTGTCATGTCCCCCCAGACACCGCGTCCCAGATAGAGCTTCTGGCCGCCTTCTTTGAAGGACGCCAGGACGACCTTGAACGTATCCATATATCCCGGATCCAGATTGACCCGGCGCGCTCCGTTCCGGGTCCATTTCTGTTCCAGGAGCGCAGCTTCCTCTTTCCAGCGCGGAAGAGAGGCCGGGTCCTGCAAGGGAGAAAAGGAGACAAAAAAGCGGATGAGCCCTTGCCCCATCTCCCGGACATAGTAGTCTGTGGACAAAAACGGAAATTCGGGACTGATCACATCGGCTCGTCCCCAGGCCTCTTCAAGCGCTGAGATGAGACTGCTCCTCTCGATTTCCGGAGAAAGGATCACCCCTGTAAAGAACTTGGCCAGGGGCGGAGTCATGCCTTTGCGCTCCTCAGGCTTTCCAGGGCTTCGCGAGCCTCGAAATAGATCTTTTCGTTGATTCCGAAGACCTCTCTGATCTTTTTCTGGGGATCTCTCTTCACATTGATATTGGTTTTTGATTGCGGAGTGGTCACACGCATAAAATCACCGGCAAAGAAGGCCTGACGGTTTTCCGAGACACGCGAGATGCACAAATGATTCATGCTTTTTGCAAAAAAGGAGTCCCTCCAGTACCGGAAAAAATCCTCCTCCGTCACCGGGTCATCGGTGAACGAGTAGCGCCATCGCATTCCTGCCGAGGGGTGAAACGTCAAAAGATTCCAGCGCCCCTCTCTGTAATCCAGGCGTGCAAAGGTGAACTTCTGCGATGCCCCGCTTGTCCGTCTCTCATGAGACAGCGCTAAAGGCTCTGAAAAGAGATAGCCGGGATCCGCGAGATAGTCGACTCTTCCGATCTTCACGATCAGGGCGCAATGGACATTTCGTCCTGTCTTCATGTCCGCTGTGATGTAAGATGAGGAAAAGCCCAGGGGATCCAGGAGACTTTTCAGGGCATGGGTCAGGGAAAAGCAGGTCCCTCCCAAACCATACCGCTCGTGGTCTTCAAAGACTTCGCCCGGGAGACGGAGGATCTCACGGGGATCTGTTCCTCCCTGGCGGGCAAACTTCACGATCTTTGTCAGATTCTCATAGGGGATCACTGAAAAATCAGCAAGGAGAGCCCGGAGCCTGTCCAACGGGCCTGCAGCAGTGGAAAAAGAAGACGCTGCCGTCTCCGGTTGAAACAGCCGGTTCATGAAATAGCGGACACCATGGTAAACATCGGCATAAAGAGCGAAATAACGATGGTTCCGATCCCGCCCCCGAGAAAGACCATGATAAGAGGCTCAAGAGCCGTGGTCAGCGTGCCCACAGCCTGGTCCACCTCCATCTCATAAAAATCAGCGATCTTGGCCAGCATGTCCTCAAGGGATCCCGACTTCTCCCCGGCGGAGATCATGGAGACGACCATAGGAGGAAAGACTCTGGCTTCACCAAGGGGGACAGCGATCTCGGATCCTCCCGAGACTTTGGTCCGGGCTTTCAGCAGTTCTGCTTCGATCACCGAGTTGCCGGCTGTCCTGGCGGTGATCTCCATGGACCTCAGGATATCCACACCGCTGGCCACAAGAGTCCCGAAGGTCCTGGAAAAGCGGGCCACGGCGTTCTTCTTGGTAATATCCCCGAAGATGGGCGTTTTCAGGATGATCTTATCCAAAGCATAACGGCCCTTTTTCGTTCTTTTCCATGTGACAAAAAGGACGACAGACGTAATGATCACAAGAAGGATATGGACAATATACTTTTGGGTAAAGCGGCTGACATTGACCACAAACTGCGTCAGTGACGGCAGGGTCTGCCCCATGCTGTCAAACATCTCTTCAAAGGTGGGGATGACAAAATACATCATGCCGATGATCAGGGCAACCGCCACGATCATGATGATGACCGGGTAGGTCATGGCTGATTTGACTTTTCCCACCAGCTCCATATTCTTCTCCATATAGATGGAGAGACGGTCCAGGACGTTGGTCAGCAATCCCCCCGCTTCACCGGCCTCCACAAGGGAGCAATAGAGGTTGTTGAAGACTTTCGGGTACTTCCGCAGAGCTTCGTTGAGAGGCTTTCCCGATTCCACTTCGTTCCGGACATTCTGGATGACATTTTTAAAGGCCTTGTTCTCGATCTGTTCTCCCAGGATGCTGAGACAGTCCACCAGGTTGATGCCGGCATTGAGCATGGTGGAGAACTGGCGGGTAAAGACCACGATATCCTTGGTCTTGATCCCTGTCCCGAAGGAGAAGCTCAGTTCCGCCGGTTTTTTGGAAATACTCTCCACGGCGATATTCCGCCCGGAAAGGATACGGGTGGCATCATCGATATTCGGAGCCTGGATCTCGCCTTCTGTCCGCTTGGAACCGACCATTCCCGTATACTTGAAAACCGGCATAGATAACCTCCCTTATCCCGTTACGTCCTTGCGTTGATCTTATTGATCAGCTCTTCAGGAGCCGGTGACCGTTTCACCGCATCCTCATAACTGATATAGCGTTCGGTATAGAGCTTATAGAGCATGGCATTGAGCGTGGTCATCCCGTACTTCTGCCCTGTCTGCATATGAGAGACGATCTGCTGGACCTTGTCTTCCCGGATGAGGTTCCTGATGGCCGGTGTGGCCACAAGGATCTCATAGGCGATGATCCGCCCTCCGCGGCTTGACGGGATGAGCTGCTGGGAGATGACCCCTTCCAGGACAAAGGAGAGCTGTGTGCGCACCTGCTGCTTCTCATGGCCGGGGAAGATATCCACAATACGTGAGATGGTCTGGGCCGCTGAGTTGGTATGAAGGCTGGCCAGGCAGAGATGCCCCGTTTCAGCGATCTTCAGGGCAATACGCATGGATTCGATATCCCGAAGCTCTCCGATGAGGATCACATCGGGATCCTGACGGAGAACGTGTTTCAGGGCGATCTCGAAACTGTTGGTGTCCGTCCCCACTTCACGCTGGTTGATCACGCTGTTGTTGTGTCTGTGGACAAACTCGATGGGGTCTTCGATGGTCATGATATGCGCCTTGGTGTGCTCATTGATAAAATCCACCATGGCCGCCAGTGTGGTGGACTTTCCCGAACCTGTGGGGCCGGTGACAAGGACCAGGCCGTTGGGACGGTTGCAGAGGTCTTTGAGCACAGGAGGCAATCCCAGCTGTTCGAAGGGCTTGATCTCAAAAGGAATGGTCCTCACGGCCATCCCCACAGCCCCGCGCTGGCGGAAGACATTCCCTCTGAATCGGGAGACACCCTTCACGGAAAATGAAAAATCGAGCTCGTTTGTCTCTTCAAACTGCTTTTTCTGAGCATCGGTCAGGATACTGTAGACCAGGGCCTGGGTATGCTGGGGACTGAGGATGGGCATATTCGGCACTTCCTGCAATGTCCCGTCCACACGCACCACCGGGGGTTTACCCACGGTGATATGGAGGTCGGACGCCCCCCTCTGCTGCATATACTTGAAAAGCTCCGTGACATTGATCTTTGTCGTGGGAGCGGAAAAAGAATTCGTTTCGTTCCGGAGAGAGCTTCCGCTGCTCAGCCCCGACTTGTCATCATTGAAATCCATGGACGGCCTCCTTAATCCTCAAACGTGGTCCGGATGATCTCCTCGTAAGATGTCATGCCCTGTTTAAACTTGAGAATAGCACTTTCCCTCAATGTCCTCAACCCTTCACGGCGGGCCACTTCCTTGATATCCAGAACAGATCCCCGTTCCAGGACCACACGCCGCAGATTTTCCGACATGGGCATGACTTCGTAGATGGCCACACGGCCTTTATAGCCTGAATTATTACAGGTGGGACAGCCCCGTTTCTGATAGAACTTGGTCGAGGCGGCCTCTTCCCTGGTGATGCCCAGGCTCACCAACTCGGCATCGCTGGGACGATACTCCTCTTTACAGGAGGAACAGAGGGTCCGCATAAGGCGCTGAGCCAGGACAAGGACAGTCGAGGATGCGATGAGAAAGGGCTCCACGCCCATATTGATCATACGGTTGATGGTGGACGGCGCATCGTTGGTATGAAGCGTACTGAGGACAAGATGGCCTGTGAGCGCCGCCTTGATGGCGATCTCGGCTGTTTCAAAGTCACGGATCTCTCCCACGAGGATGATATCGGGGTCCTGACGCAGAAAGGAACGCAGAGAGGCGGCAAAGGTCAGGCCGATCTCCGAGTGGACATTGACCTGGTTGATCCCCTTCAGGTTGAATTCCACAGGGTCTTCAGCTGTCATGATATTCACATCCACCTGGTTCAGGCTGGAGAGAGCCGAATAGAGTGTGGTCGTCTTTCCTGAGCCCGTAGGCCCTGTGACCAGGACCATGCCGTAGGGGGATGCGATGGCTTTTTTGAATTTCTCTTCGTCATCTTTTTCAAAACCGAGCTTGGTCAGGTCAAGGCGCAGGTTCTCTTTGTCGAGGATACGCATGACCACCTTCTCTCCGAAGACTGTGGGAAGCGTGGAGACACGGAGATCCACGACTTTATTCTTGGAGACTTTGAATTTCGAACGGCCGTCCTGGGGTAGACGCCGTTCGGCGATATCCAGCTTGGAGAGGATCTTGATACGTGAAATAATAGCGTTTTGAAGTTTTTTGGGAGGCTCCAGGACTGTCTGGAGCGTTCCGTCGATACGAAAACGGACACGGACAGTCTTCTCGTAAGGTTCGATATGAATATCACTGGCGCGGTCGATGACAGCCTTGGCGATGAGCTGCTGCACAAGCTTGACCACAGGTTCATCTTCCACCTGGCTGAGGAGCTCCTGCTCACTGACATCATCCTCTTCTTCGATGACCTCAAACTCGGTGAGGTCCATATTCTCATCAAGGGCATCGGAGATATCTGACATCTCGGCGGCGTTGGTTCCATAATAAGCGTCGATGGATTTCATGATGGAGGTCTCTGCCGCGACCACCGGCTCAATATTGTATCCTGTCCGGAACTTGATATCGTCGATGGCCATGACATTGGTGGGGTTGGCCATGGCGAGGGTGATGGTGTACCCCATACGGTGCAGGGGGATGACTTTATATTTTCGGGCGATGTCTTCAGGGATGATCTTGAGGACATTGGCATCAATCTCAAAATGGGAGAGATCCACAGAAGCAACGCCGAGCTGTTTCCCCAGGGTATTGGTCAGGTCTGTCTCACTGACAAACCCTAATTTGACAAGGATGGTCCCGATGGTCTCATGGGTCCTTTTCTGTTCTTCCAATGCCCTTTGAAGCTGGGTATCGTCAATTAAACCCACGGCACGCAGCATGGAACCGATCTTCGACATAATCCCCCTTTAAAATGCAATGGTGCGAAGGGGGGACAGTTCCCCCCTTCCGACTATTTTATCCTAATTCATACCCTTTTTCAAGGGCTTTCTGGTTGATTTCAACGAGATTCTGACGCCGTGCAGAGAGCACTTTCTTAAGAGATTCCTTGAGTGTTTCCAGCTTGATGATCCCGGTCTTTTTACAGAAAGCCCCCAGGGCCACCATGTTGGCATACCGGACATCACCCAGTTCCAGAGCGATATCGTTGCAGGCCAGCGAAAGGACATCCACATCTTTACGCTGGACATCACGGTCGACGATGGACGTGTTCACAATGAGAATTCCGTCCTTAGCCATCTTCGGTTCGAATTTATCCAGAGAGGGCCTGTTCATGATAATCGCATAAGCGGGTTCGGCGACGATGGGCGCTGCGATGATCTCATCAGCCACGACCACACTGCAGTTGGCCGTTCCTCCGCGCTGTTCCACACCGTAGGAAGGGATCCAGGAGACATTTTTTCCTTCTTCCATCGCGGCGTAGGCAAGCAGACGGCCCATAACCATGATTCCCTGGCCTCCAAATCCGGCCATGACAATTTTATGTTCCATAATAACCCCTTTCCAGATTACTGTTCCTGGTCGATGTCTTTTTTAACGCCAAGAGGATAATAAGGTTCCATGTTCTTCTTCAGCCACTCCACGGCATCCAGCGGAGAAAGCCCCCAGTTTGTGGGGCATGTGGAGAGGATCTCCACCATGGAGAACCCTTTGCCGTCGATCTGGTTCTGGAAGGCCTTTTTGACCATCTTCTTGGTCTCCATGACATGTTTGGGATCATAGACGGCTCCCCGTGCGATATAGGCGACTCCTGCTGCATTGGAGAGGATCTCCGAGACTTTCATGGGGTGTCCGTGCACTTTGAGGTCACGCCCGAAAGGTGTTGTGGTGGTCTTCTGCCCTTCCAGGGTCGTGGGAGCCATCTGCCCGCCGGTCATCCCGTAAATGGCGTTGTTGATGAAGATCGTGGTGATGTTGAATCCGCGGTTCGCCAGGTGAAGGATCTCCGCTGCGCCGATAGACGCCAGGTCTCCGTCTCCCTGGTAAGTAAAGACCACATGGTCGGGTTGGGTCAGCTTCAGGCCGGTGGCCACTGCCGGAGCCCTTCCGTGGGGAGTTTCAGAGAAATCGATATTGAAATAGTCATAGGCCAGAGCCGCACAGCCCACAGGAGCGATCCCTATGGTGTGATCGGCGATTCCCAGCTCATCGATGACTTCCGCAATGAGCCTGTGGGCGATCCCGTGATGACAGCCCGGGCAGTAGATCGTTGTCGCGGATGTCATGGATTCAGGTTTTTTATATACAGTTTTCATACGTTACACCTCTCCTTAAAGCATTTGGTTGACACGGTCGACGACTTCCTTCACCGTGGGAATCCATCCGCCGGCATACCCGTAGAACTCCACGGGAGCTTTTCCGGCCACCCCGATGCGGACATCATCGATCATCTGCCCCAGGTTCATTTCCACAACGAGGAATTTTTTGCTTTTTTCAGCCTGTTTCTCCAGTGCTTTGTAGGGGTAGGGCCAGATCACCCGGGGGCGGATCAGTCCCACCTTTTTCCCGGCTGCCCTGAGATGACGCACGGCCCCGATACAAGCTCGTGAAGCCGATCCGTAGGCGACGAGAGTCACTTCGGCATCAGCCGTCTCCAGCTCTTCATACCTGGTCTCTGCCGCTTCCACCTGGGCATAGATCTTGCGCAGCACTTCATTATGCTCATAGAGGCCTGTCCCGCCCAGCATAAGAGAACGGACGATATTGCGCGGGCGGCCTTTGGCTCCGGTGAGCGCCCAATCTTTTGCGGGCAGGTCTTTTTTGTTTTTGGGTTCTTTAAACTCCACGGGTTCCATCATCTGTCCCAGCATGCCGTCAGCCATGACCATGGCGGGCATACGGTATTTATCAGCCAGATCAAAGGCATCCATCACATCATCGGCCATCTCCTGGACAGAGTTGGGGGCAAACACGATAAGACGGTAGTCCCCGTTTCCTCCGCCGCGTGTGGCCTGGTAGTAATCTCCCTGGGCCGGTGAAATATTACCGAGCCCGGGCCCGCCCCGCATAACATTGACGATGACGGCGGGGAGCTGAGCTCCGGCCAGATAGGAGATCCCTTCCTGCTTCAAGCTGACCCCGGGAGAGGACGAAGAGGTCATGGTCCTTTTCCCGGCGCCGGCAGCACCGAAGACCATGTTGATCGCAGCCACTTCACTCTCTGACTGGACAAAGACCCGTCCCTCTTCCAGCATCCTTTTGGACATGTAGGCCGTCAGTTCGTTTTGCGGTGTAATGGGATATCCGAAATAGGCATCACAGCCTGCAATGATCGCAGCTTCTCCGAGGGCTTCGTTTCCCTTCATCAAATATTTTTCACCCATAAAATCCCTCCTACTCTTCTCTGTAGACTTCGATGGCCACGTCGGGACACATCATGGCGCAGAATCCGCATCCGATACACTCTTCAGGATGAAGCGGTGTGGAATACCGGTATCCTTTTGTGTTGAAATCCTCTGACAGTCCCAGGACCTTTTTGGGGCAGGCCGCGATACACAGCTCACACCCCTTACATTTCTCTTTGTTGATAACGACTTTTCCTTTTGGCATTAAATCAACACCTCCTCATCTGTTACTCCTGGTTCAGGGAGCGGTATCCTCTTCCCAGGGAGTATGGTAAAACAGTTGTAATGGAAAGACATCCCCTTCAAAGCGGCTGGTGAGCGTTTCTCTGAAGGGTTTTTCATCAAGAAAGGCAGGGACGGTGATGAACGCCAGAGGGATCTTCAAGCGGCGGGCCGCCTCTGAGCACTGCTCAGCTCCTCTGAGGATCATCTCCCTGTCTGTGAATTCTTTCATATGGGTATTGGAGATCATGGCTGTGGGGTGGATATCACTCATCTTTTCAATGAGAGCAGCCATCCGGACGATTCCTTCGGAATCCCGGGTAAAGGGGCGGTTCAGATTGGCGATGATAAACATCTCATATCCTCCCACAGCCTCTATCCTTTTCCGGATGCTCCCCAGGGGGATGGTCCCCACATCATCTCCGCCCATATCCAGGACGACCTTGTATTTCTGATTCTCGACCATTCCCCCGATGGATGCGGTAATGGTGGGAAGGTCGGCTGCATTGATGCGTTCCGGCGGAGCGATAAGATCGATGCCCCGGTCTTTGAAAAAGAGTTCTTTATCACGGCTTCTGAAATAGGGGTTGACCACATCCATGTCGGCGATGGCCACATGCTCATGATCCTTTTTGAGAAAGAGGGCAAAATTGGTGGCAACTTCCGTCTTCCCGCTCCCGTAGTAGCCGGAAAAGATGAAGATGCGCTTGTCCATACATTGACCCCCTTACCCGATTAACATAAGACACAAGACCCCCATTGTCAACAGAAATCAAAAGCTTCGTGAAGCGTAGAATTGTCTTCTGCCGGTCAGGAGGAAAAGGGCCTGGCAAAAAAGAAATGGAGTGCGAGAAGGGCCAGAAATCCCCCCGGGATGACCAGAGCCAGAGGCGCACCGGCCCCCAAGGCTAAAAACCCGCCCAGGGCGGTGAGCGACGTCAGGAAGATCTGAGGAGACTGTGTTTTGACGTGATAGAGGGGCGTGATCCCGCAGGCTGCGGCGGTCATCACCGATTTGTCCGAATAGGGGATCATCTGAGCACCGCAGATGGCTCCGGAGATCGTGGCAGCCACAGCTCCGAAGAGGACTGTCTCTCCTGCGGGAAGCGCCATCTGGACAGCGATGGGCATGATCAGGGCCATGGAACTCCAGGAAAAGCCGCTGGCCACTGTGACCAGAGCGGCGATGACAAAGATCACCGCCGGAATAAAACCAGGCTGCATGAGCCCCCTGAAGAGATCCGCCATATGCCTCCCAGTCTCAAGATCTCCCGCTGTCATCTCCAGCCCCCTCGCCAGGATGATGACGAGTCCTGTGGGCCACATGGTCTTCACCCCTTCACTGAAAGAGACGGAAAACTCTGTCCATGTCATGACCCTGTCCCTGAGCATGAGAAGCCCCAGCAAAAAAGCTGCCGTGACCACGCCAAGGTTGAGGGCATCGATGACCGGAGCTGCGCCGAAGAGCGCCATGAGAGAGGGCGGAGTCCCCGCCGGGAGATGAAGCCATCCCAATCCGGTCATTCCGAAAAAGGAGACCCCCACTAAAGCGGTGATCGGGATCACCATATCCCTCCTGCGGGCCCGGTCTCCCGGAGCTTCGGCTTTCAGGACCCTGTGGCGCTCCCTTTTCCGAATACCGAACCACTTTCCGCTGAACGCCACAAGCAGGACAAGAAAGATATTGAAAAACGTGAAGATGTGGTAGGGCACAGCTGAAAGGAAGACTTCCATCCCCGACATCCCGCTCTTCGCTTCCTTCAGGGCTCCCCCGATGAGGGAGACTTCAAAGGCCGCCCAGGTGGAGATCAGGACCACCGAGGCCAGGGCAGCCATGACATCTGTAAAGTAGGCGAGCATGGCCGGGGAGATCCGGTGACGCTCCATGACAGGGCGCATGGAGGCTCCAGCGATGAGGACATTGGCATAATCATCGAAGAAGAGAAGAGAACTGACTCCCACAGCAGCGAGCCGGGCTGTCCTCGGCCCCGGGAGTCTTTTCCCCACAGTGAGACCGAATTTGAGGTTGGCCCCCGTTTTCGCCATGACATGGAGCATTCCGGCGACCATGAGGACAAAAAAGGTGATCTTCAGCCTTTCCGGGTCTGTAAAGCCGGAGATGAGATAACGTCCTGTGGTGAGAACGATCCCCGCTCCCCGGCCGTAAAGAAGTCCTCCCGAGACGATACCGCAGAAGAGGGCAAGCCAGACTTTCCGACTCTTATAAGCAACGAGGATAGTGACAATTGTCGGGATAAGCGAAACCAGGGTCTGCAGCAAGTCGTCTCCTCAGGAGGATATGGCCCATCCCCGGCGGGCCAGCTCCGCCTCTTCTTCAGGGGTCAGGATATTGATGAACCCGTCCTGCATCCCGTGGATCTCCACACCCTTTTCAAAAAGCGCTGACAGATAGGTAATGATCTCCCTGGTGATGATCTGTCCGGGCACCAGGATGGGGATCCCCGGAGGATAGGGGACCACCATCCCCGCGGCGATACGGCCGTCACACTTCTGGACCGGGGCGAAAACCCCGTCGCAGTAAAAGGCATGCCGGGGAAGATATCTCATCTCCGAGAGCACAAGCTGCAAAGGCTCTGCAGGGCGGAGGACTCCGCTTGTCCCCTTGCGTTTGGAAAGAGCTTCCAGAGCGAGGAAAAGCCTGTTGATCTTGGAGCGGGTGGTCCCGATGGTGATGAGAAAAGTCATGGTGTTGAAGGTGGTCTTCTCTACCTGGATCCCATATTCATTAAGGAGGAGATGCTCCAGTTTCTTGTTGGAATACCCGCTTTGGGTGATGTCTACGGTGACCTTGGTCCGGTCCAGCCGGATCCCGTCCCCCTTCAGCTCCTCAGAGATCAGGTCTTCAGCTTCCAGGGTCCTGAAGCCGTCCAAAGAGTTCACAGCCTCCCTGAGGTCTTCGGCAAGCTGCAGAGCATTGGAGAGAAGGCGGTATCCTTCCATGACCATCTGCTTACGCGCCACATCCAGAGAAGCGATCATGGGATAACCGGGAGATGTGGAACTGTAAAGCATATAATTCTCCATGAAAAAATCCTCAATGGATTCAAAGTCGGGATCGTTCACATGGATCATCGAAGACTGACTGAAGGCACTCATGGTCTTGTGTGTGGACTGGGTGGCGTAATCGGCCCCTGCAGCCATGGCGCAGGGGTAAAAGGCCGGGTGGAAATTGGCATATCCGAACCAGGCTTCGTCGATAATGACTTTGAGCCCCCGTTTATGGGCTTCAGCGATGATCTCTTCCAGGTCATAGATCAGTCCGTCATAGGTGCAGTTGGTCAGGATCATGGCTTTGAGTTTTTTCCCCGCGTCCAGGGCCCGATCCATGGTGGCATAAAGCCTCTTTTTGGGAATGGGCCCGAAGATCCCGTATTCATTGTTCACTGACGGGATCAGGTAGACCGGCTCAGCCCCTGCGGCGATGATGCCGTAATGAACAGATTTATGACAATTTCGATCCAGAAGGATCGCCTCACCGGGTTTGAGCAATGTCTGGAGCAGGATCTTGTTTGAGGTGGAGGTCCCGTTGGTCACGAAATATGTCCTCTTTGACCGGAACGCCCGTGCAGCCAGCTCCTGGGCTTTACTGATGACTCCTTCGGGCTTAGGGTCCAGAAGAGAGTCCAGGGCGGGAACAGAGACAGAGATGTCCGAGGCAAACATGTTATGGCCGAAAAACTCGTAATAGTCGCTGACCCAGGGAGAATGCTTCACCGAATCCCCTGAAGAGTGGCCCGGGGTATGCCAGGAATCGTTGCTTTTTGAGGCGTACCGGACCAGTTCTTCAAAAAAAGGCGCCTGCTGCTTTTCCTTGACCACGGCTGTTATCTTCCGGTACATATCATCATAATCCCGGTCATCTTTGTAGAAGTAGCCGGTGATGAGCCCTTTTCCGCCTATTTTCCGGGGGTCCTTCTCCTTTGTGAAAAGAAAGACGTTCACTTCAAAACGGACTTTGAGGATCTCGTGAAAGATGACCTCCCCTTCGATATCCGTTCCCTGAGAGGTTTTGCTTTTCCTGGATCTCCAGTTCACAAGGACCACCTGGATATCGCCGTCTTCGCGGAGAGCAGCCATGCCCTCTTCCAGGTTGTCGCAATCTCTCACGGCAAGCCCGCGTCTTAACAGCTCCCGTCTGGCTTCTGTCCGGAACTCCTCATTGACTTCGATGACCAAGACTTTGTAATTCATCCCGATTCCTTCCCGTTATGCCTGTCAGGCCCGACTCCCTTCCGGGATCAGAGACTTTTGAATTTTCTCATGATGGAATCAAAAAGCTTCTTTTTAAAGTCATTGTCAATAAACTGGTAAATATCCATCATATGCCCTTTTTTGGTGATCCGGACAGGGACTTCGATACGGAGTTTCTCTTCATTCTTCTCTCCGTCATTGATGATCCTGATATCCTTGAGAAGCACGGTATCCGAGATCTTGACGGTGACAAAAGCTTTGATGTTCCCGTTATCCAGTGTCTTTGTCACGACGATATCAGCCTGGTCAGCACGCAACGTTTTCCTCTGGGCGCACAAAGAGATCTTTTTTTGAAGATGACGGGCATAAAAGACAAGCCCGGCTGATACCGGCAGCAATATCCAGAAAAGTATTTGTGTCATAAGCTTAACATCCTTTCTTTTTTGTCTTTATAAAAAAAACACAACCACCCCGTAATAGACGGGGAGGGAAAATATCAATGAATCAAATCGGTCAAAGATCCCGCCGTGAGCTCCGAGAAGGGCTCCGGAATCCTTCACGCCGGCATAGCGTTTCAGCAAGGACTCCACAAGATCCCCGGCCTGGACCACGACACCCATGAGTCCCACAATGAGAAACCCTCTCCACAGGGGCCATCCGGAAAAATGTGAAAAGAGAGGAGCCAGGGCAAGAGGAAGGATCAGCCCTCCCAGAAACCCGGCAACGGATTTCCTGGGAGAGACAGCCAGAACTCCTCGCCGTTTCCCCAGGGCCATCCCGATAAAATAAGCGGCACTGTCGATGACCCAGACCAGCACAAAAAGGAGAAGAGCCCAGTGCAGACGTCCGCCGGGAATTTTTTTCAAAAGAATGAAATGACCCCAGAAGACAGTGATGTAGAGGGTACTCATGAGAGTGACCAGAAAACGCCTCATATCCTGCTTTTTCTCATCATTGAACATGATGACTTCTGTCACGGCAAGCCCCATGGAAAAGGCCGTCAGGGGCAGCATGAGGCTTTTCCCCAGGTAAAGGAAGCCGAACCCTGCCGTCAGCGCTGCAAATGAAAAAAGAAAATGCAGCAGTGAGCGGATACGGAACATCCGTAAAAGTTCCATCAGTGAGATTCCTCCCACAAGGAGGGCAAAGGCCAGCCAGATTGCGGGCAGAGCCGTCTGGGCGACGAAAAGCAGGAGGGGGATCCCGATCAAAGCCACAAGGCTTCTCTGGAGCAGTTTCATCCCAATCCTCCGAACCGCCGTTCCCGTCGGGCATACGCTTTCAGGGCCTTTTCAAATTCCTTCTGATCAAAATCGGGCCAGTAGGCCGCGGTGGAGTAAAACTCACTGTAGGCCCCCTGCCAGAGAAGAAAATTGGATATGCGGTTCTCTCCCCCGGTCCGGATAATGAGGTCCGGGTCGGGAAGGCCCCGTGTATCGAGAAAAGAGGTGAAAAGTTCTTCATCCAGAGCAGTTCCGTCGGCGTTCTGTTCCACAAGAGCCTGAGCAGCGCGGAGGATATCATCTCGTCCGCTGTAGTTGAGGGCCACCACCAGTGTGAGCCCCTCATTCTCTTTCGTCTGGACTTCAGCCAGTGTCATCTTCTCCGTGACCTCCCGGCCCAGAGAGGAGCGGTCTCCGATAAAACGGAGACGCACCTTGTTTTTCGTCAGTTCAGGGATCTCTTTTTCCAATGTCTCGACAAAAAGATGCATAAGGGCTTTGACTTCTTTCTCCGGTCGTTTCCAGTTTTCCTTGGAAAAAGCAAAAACGGTGAGGACCTCGATGCCTTTTTCCGCTGCTGCACGGACAATGGACCGGAGTGTCTCCACCCCTTTCTTATGTCCGAAGGTACGGGGCAGCAAGCGTTTCCTGGCCCATCGCCCGTTGCCGTCCATGATAATGGCTACATGGCGCGGAGCCGGAAAAGACACATCAGACCTCCATGATTTCAGCTTCTTTTTTATTCACCACATCATCGACTTTGTGGACAAACTCGTCTGTGACTTTCTGGATCTCATCCAAAAGCTTCTTCTCCATATCCTCGGGGATATCGCCGTCCTTCTTTTGTGTCTTGATCTTCTCGTTCTCATCACGGCGGATGTTACGCAAAGCGATCTTTGTATCTTCAGCCATCTTCTTGATGACTTTGACCAGATCTTTACGCCTCTCCTCGGAAAGAGGGGGAACAGGGACACGGATCATCTTCCCGTCGTTTGCCGGGTTCAATCCCAGGTTGGACGTGAGGATAGCCTTTTCGATGGCTGCGATAATGGAGACGTCCCAGGGGGAGATGGTGATGCTCCGGGGTTCCGGGACATTGACCGTAGCGATCTGCGTCACGGGAGTGGGCGTACCGTAATAGTCCACTGTGATGTTGTCCAGGAGGGACGCTGAGGCCCGCCCGGTGCGCACACTGTGCAATTCATCCCTCAAGACATCCAGTGTCTTCTCCATCTTCTGCCTGCCTTCTTTTAATGCCGCATGGTCCATGAGATCACTCTCCTTTCCGATTGAAACACTTACCGGATGACCGTATGGGGCAGATCCCCGGTCAACACTTTTTTCAGATTTCCTCTTTGTGAAAAATCAAAAACAAGAATGGGGATCTTTTGATCCCGGCACAATGAGACAGCGCTCAGATCCATGACTTCCAGATGCTGCCGGAGGTACTCCTCATAAGTGATGGAGTCATACCGGACAGCTTCGGGATATCGGACAGGATCCTTGTCATAGACACCGTCGACTTTTGTGGCTTTGACCAGGATCTCCGCTCCGGTCTCTGCGGCTCTCAGGGCTGCGGCTGTATCCGTACTGAAATAAGGATTTCCTGTGCCTCCGGTCATGATGACCACATGATCGTTCAAGCCGCTGAGGACACTGTCCCGGTCATAAGGCCTGGAAAATGTCCCCACAGGGAACGCACTGTAATGAAGAGCGGGGCATCCGGCCTCGTTGAGAGCCGTCTCCAGGGCGATGCCGTTGATGATTGTGGCCACCATTCCCATATGATGGGCTTTCGGCGGGGAAAATTTTAAATCCTTGATGAGAGAACGGCCGCGGAAGATATTCCCGCCGCCGATGACAAGGCCTATAGAGAGGCCCCGGTCATGGAGTTCCTTGATTTCCAGTGTGATACGTGAGAGGGCTTCGGGGTTGATCCCGAAGCCCTCTTTTTCAGACAGTAATTCACCGCTCAGCTTCAGCAGTATGCGCGAGACCATTATTCTCCCAGCGAATACCGTGTAAACCGCCTCACCTGAATATTTTCACCTAATTTCGCGATGAATGTATTGATATAATCCTGCACAGTCATCTCGGTATCTTTGATGAAGTCCTGTTCCAGAAGGCAGACATCTTTGTAATACCGTTTTTCAAGCATGCCGTCGACGATCTTGTCCACCATGTTCTCAGGTTTCCCTTCGGCCAGCATCTTTTCGCGGTAGATCTCCCGCTCTTTTTCGATCATCCCGCTGTCGAGCTCTTCGCGTGACACGACAAGGGGATTAGAAGCGGCCACCTGCATAGCCAGGTCTTTCACCAGCGCCTGAAAATCATCTGTCTTGGCTACAAAATCGGTTTCACAGTTGACCTCGATAAGGACTCCGAGTTTCATCGTCGCATGGATGTAAGCGCCAACGCTTCCTTCATGAGTCTCACGGTCCGCTTTCTTGGCCGCTGAAGCCAAACCTTTTTTACGGAGCTCTTCGATCGCTTTTTCCATATCTCCGCCGGCGGCTGACAGAGCTTTTTTGCAGTCCATCATACCGGCTCCGGTGCGATCTCTCAATTCTTTCACCATTTGAGCTGTTATTTCCATCTCCCTCACCTCTTCTCTTTATATCGTTGTCTTTACTCTTCGTCTTTTGTCTCGTCTGCAGGTTCAGCCGCTTCTTCCTCAGGGGCGTCCTCAGCGGGAGCCTCTTGAGCAGGGACATCCTCAGCTTCGACTTCAGCTTCGGTTTCCGCCTGGACGGGAGCTTCCGCTTTTGCCTTGCGTGTCCTGGGTTTTTCTTCAACAGCTTCGTCCTCATTCACATCGCGCCCTTCCAGGCTGCCCTGCAGCCCGTCCAGAACGGCATCGGCCATGACCCGTGAGATCAGGCTGATGGAACGGATGGCGTCATCATTGCCGGGGATGAGGTAATCGGCTTCGTCGGGATCGCAGTTGGTGTCGATGAGTGCGAAGACCGGAATACCGAGCTTCTGGGCTTCCGCCACGGCATTTTTCTCTTTTTTGATGTCAACGACGAAGACCGCGTGGGGCACATCGTCCATATCTTTGATCCCGCGGAAGACATCACTCATCTTCTCTTTCTGTTTGCGGGTCTTGATGGCATCTTTTTTACTCAGCTTTTCCATCTCGCCGTTGGTCTCCATCTCTTCAAGCTGCCTGAAAAACCGGACACGCTGTTTGATGGTCTTGTAGTTGGTGAGCATGCCGCCGAGCCATCTGTGGTTCACAAAGGGCATGCCGCAGCGCTGAGCTTCTGTCTCAATGGCATCCTGGGCTTGTTTTTTGGTGCCGACGAAAAGAACTTTACCGCCGTTTTCAACGATGGCTTTGCATTTTTCACAGGATTCCTCGATATACTTGACGGATTTCTGAAGATCAATAATATGAATGCCGTTTTTTGCCCCGAAAATATAGGGTTTCATCTTAGGGTTCCATCTTTTGGTCTGATGTCCGAAATGGACCCCGGCCTCCAACAATTGCTTCATGGTTACATTAGCCATAGAATTTCCTCCTTGCAGTCTCCTCCAATCCCGATAACCCCCGCAATGAAGGGGCACCATGAAGGCGGGATTGTGCGAATTTTCAATCCAATAACCTTAACGTTTCGAGAACTGGAACCTGGCCCTGGCGCCTTTCTGTCCGTATTTCTTTCTCTCTTTCATACGGGGATCCCTCTTGAGAAATCCGGCACGCTTCAGGGAAGGTTTCAACGTCTCATCCATTTTGACCAGCGCTCGGGCGACACCGTGGCGCACAGCCCCGGCCTGTCCGTTCAAACCGCCGCCGTGGACACGGACCAGGACATCATAACGTCCGGTCATGTTCAGGAGCACCAGAGGCTGTCTGGCTCTTTCCTGGTAATCTTTCACATCAAAATATTCTTCCAAAGGTTTATCATTGACCATCATCCGGCCTTTTCCCGCGATCAGGCGTACCCGTGCCACAGCGGTTTTTCTCCGGCCTGTTCCCCAATATATTGTACTCAAAGTCATCCTCCTCCCTTACTTTGTCACTTTAACGGTTTCGCATTTCTGTGCCGCATGAGGATGATGTCCCCCGGCATAGACTTTCAGGCGCTTCAGCATCCTGGCCTGCAGTTTGTTTTTGGGAAGCATTCCCTTGACAGCGAGCTTGATGACGTCTTCCGGTTTCTTTTCCATCATCACATCATAGCGTACCGCTTTCAAACCGCCGGGATAACCGCTGTGCCTGTAATAGAACTTCTGTTTCAGCTTATTTCCGGTGAGACGGACTTTCCCGGCATTGATCACGACAACGAAATCACCGGTATCCACTGAGGGAGAGTAAATGGGTTTGCTTTTGCCGCTTAACATCCGGGCGATCCGTGTGGCCATGCGCCCCAGAACCTCCCCTTCGGCATCCACGAGATACCATTTTCTGTCAATCTCATTTGGTTTTGGTAAAAAACTCTTATTCATCCTAACCCTCCTTAAAGACATACACGCCGTAACGCTTCAAAATAGTAAAGTCAATATCCGTTTCCGTCAAGGGAAAAAGCCCCTTTCAGGCGGGGTTCCTCTTGTGATGGAGTTCATTTAATCTTGAATTATTCCACCAGTTAGATCAGCCCCCGGAAACGAACCGGACAAAACTCACCCGGTCATCATCGGAGACGGTGTCATCCCTTCCCAGGGATTGTCCATCCCGGACAACGACAAAGTGCAAATCTTCGGGAAGATCCAGTTTCTCAGCCAGCTCCCCGACACTGCAGGGTTCGTCCAGAGGAAGGTCGACCTCCTCCTTCTGTCCAAAAAACTTTTTCATTCCGGCAAATACCTTAATACGCATACAGTTACCTTAGGGCTTAGTGGGGCTTCATTCTATCGTAATTTCCGGGGACGTCAAGAAAAAACTGGATGAAAAGAGGGAGGAGATGACTCCTCCCTCACAGATCTCAGAGATGTTTGTGGACGACGTCAAGGACATCAGCAAAAGCGATCCCGAGCTTTTTCAGATGCTCCGGTTTGGGAACGCCGTTGTTTGTCCATCCGCGACGCTTGTAGACCGCATCGATAAGCTGCTCATACTGGTCTTCACGGTATTTCCGAAGAGCGGCCACTTTCTCCGGGGAGGAGAGCCCTGCGGGATCGATCCCGGCCTTCTCTTTGAGCTGCTTGTCATAGCGCTCGGCGCGGGATTCATACTCCTCCACGGTCACGGGCCCCACAGAACGGTAGGGAATCGCATCATGCTCCCTCAGCCCCTTCCCCATGCGGATATTGAAGACACGCTGGAAGTTATAGACCCGCTCCGACTGAAGGATGAGCTCTTCCTTGTCGATCTTCTGCCCCGTGATGGCATTGAAGATATCCACATAGTTCTGGACATGCTCGGGGACTTTGGCCGGTTCGGCTGTCTGGGCGTTGTCTGCGGGTTCGATATCGTTCCAGGGCAGCTTACACAACCCCTGAAGCCCGAACCAGGTCCGGAACATGGGGAAATAGTGAAGGGCTTCCGCTTTGTCCTCAAAGGTGGGGATGAGCCCCTGGACCATATCCATAAAGATGAGCCAGGCCTCGTCATGCTGGGGGCCCTTCAGGGCCAGTCCGTACCCGCCCTGCATGGCCAGTGATTCTTTAGTCACATACTCGGAATATTCCAGGCCCTTGGCTTCCATGCCGAAATCATCCATCATCTTGCGGTCGGCACCGAAATGCTTTTCAAAGTAGTCCTTCATCCCGCGGATCCCTTTTCCGGCGATCTTGCCGAACCCTTCCCCGCGGGAGATCTGATGGAGAAGCTCCAGGGCGTCGTCAGCATTGCCCCAGGTAAAGTCGAGTCCTCCGGTTTTTTCTTTGTCCAGGAACCCCTTCTCCCAGCACTCCATGATAAAAGCGGTCATGGTTCCGAAGGAGATGGTGTCCAGCCCGTATGTATCACAATAGAAGTTGATCTCCAGGACATCGCGTGCATTGAAGACTCCGATATTGGAGCCGCAGCCGCCCACTGT
>Ga0116152_10000430_pt1 | contig 33962 bp, 34 predicted proteins | sample AD_UKC119_MetaG_FD_89894 | JGI IMG/M metagenome (GOLD analysis project Ga0116152, IMG submission 89894) | Active sludge microbial communities of municipal wastewater-treating anaerobic digesters from Hong Kong - AD_UKC119_MetaG | ecosystem: Engineered > Bioreactor > Anaerobic > Digestate... | reverse complement strand
TATATCAACTCACTTAATTTAAGTGAATTATCAGAATATATTATTAAAAGGCACCACCGGTATGTTCACGACAGTATTCCGATCTTAAACAAAAACTTAAATAAGATTTGTGATGTACATGGGGAACATCATCCTGAACTATTGGAAGTTAACGATTTATTTACTCATTCAGTAGGGGCACTAATTAAGCACATGCAAAAAGAGGAGCTAATGTTATTCCCTTATATTCAAAGACTGGAGCAGGCATTCATTAATAAGTCTGAATTACCCGGAAGTCCGTTTGGTTCGGTTTCAAATCCAATTGCAATGATGATTGAAGATCATCAGCAGGAGGGTGATCGTTTTGATCAAATTTCGAAACTCACAAGAAAATATAAGGTGCCTGAAGATGCTTGTACGACCTATGAGCTGGCTCTTAATCAGCTTAAGGAGTTTGAGATCGATTTACATCGACATATTCATTTGGAGAATAATATTTTATTTCCAAAAGCTATTGAGCTCGAAAAAAAATTTATGTGATGGAAAGCCTGAATACACCTATATTAAAGATTCTTAAAGAAGGTGATACGTTGAAGCTTTATGAAGTAACTGGAAGGACAGGTATGAGTATGCCTTTGCATTACAGCACCCGGGAGGCAATAGTTATTATACAAGATGGTAGTGCCGTATTACACATTGATGATCAAAAACTCCGGTTACAAAAAAATGATTGTTATATCATTCCAGCAGGAAGAATCCATAGCCTGCAACTTAAGACAGAATTTAAATCGTTGGTCATCATGGGACAGGACTCAAAAATCGAATTTGTTTAAATAGATAATAGTTATGCTAGTTAAAACGACAGAATACGCCATCAGGTCTTTAGTTTACATCTACATCCAGAATATACAAGGTGAGAGGCCTGGTTTTAGAGAAATTGCAGAGAATATTGACTCACCGGAAGGATTTACAGGTAAAATACTTCAGATTTTGACACGAGCAAAATTGATTTCTTCAATGAAAGGCAGAGGAGGTGGTTTCTTCTTTGATGATCCGGAGAAGCCTTTAACCCTATTCAATGTCATAGAAGTGACTGAAGGACAGGAGTTTTTCCATAAATGCGGTTTTGGGTTGCAAGCATGCGATGCAAATAACCCATGTCCAATGCATGATGAATATGCTGTCGTCAGAGGCTCATTTTATAAACTGGTAAACAAACTCACTATACAGTCACTTGCATCAAAAATCAATCAAAATAAAGCAGTTTTGAAAAGACTGCAGATAGTTTAAAAATAATGGAGGAGATGTTAGGATGAAGAATAGAAATACTTTAAAAATAATTTCATTATTAGTATTACTAAGTGTTGTTACAGCATGCAATCAATCTCGAAAAAATTCAGGGGAATCTGTTTTTGTTGAATCAAAAGAATGGAATGCCGATAACTTAAAACATGTTACACAGGATATGATTGCACCGCCTGCGCTGCCCAAACATGATCAAATTGCAAATGGTGCTCCCAAGGTTGTTGAAGTAACACTAACAGCAATAGAAAAGAAAATGGAAATAGCACCTGGGGTGAGAACCTGGGCTCTTACTTTTAATGGGACAGTTCCCGGACCTATGATTGCTGTACATCAAAATGATTATGTCCAACTAACTTTAATAAATAGTGAAACAAACACAATGGTTCATAACATCGATTTCCACGCAGCTACAGGGGCCATGGGTGGAGGAGATTTGAGCAATGTCGCTCCCGGACAACACGCAACTTTCAGATTCAAGGCTACAAAACCGGGTGTGTTTGTTTATCATTGTGCGCCCGGCGGTATTATGGTGCCTCTGCATGTTGTTTCAGGAATGAATGGTGCAATAATGGTACTTCCACGCGATGGGTTGAAAGATGAACTTGGTAATTCGATCCACTATGACAGAGCCTTTTATTTAGCTGAACAAGATTATTATTTGCCTAAAAATGGAAATGGAGAATTTAAAGAATATGATTCACCGACAGAGGGTTTCCCTGATCTGATAGAATCGATGAAAACCCTTACTCCAAGCCACCTGGTTTTTAATGGGAAGGTTGACGCCTTAATAGGTACAAATGCTTTAAAGGCAAATGTTGGCGAAAAAGTACTTTTTATAACTTCCCAGGCAAACCGTGACACAAGGATTCATCTTATTGGAGGCCATGCAGATTTGGTTTGGTTAGGTGGTTCTTTCAATGATACTCCGGTTTCAAATTATGAATCTTGGCCAGTTGTGGGAGGATCAGCAGTTGCTTCGTTGTATCAATTCAGAGAGCCAGGAACTTACACTTACTTAAATCACAACTTAATTGAGGCGTTTGCATTTGGAGCGATAGCTCAAATTACTGTTGAAGGGAATTGGAACGATGATTTGATGAAGCAAATTAATGAGCCGTGGCCTTGAAAATGAATGAAAACAATAATTAAAAATTAGAAAGGGAGATAGAAATGAAAACAAAATATAGTCCAATACACCCAGACTATTATGAATTATTTTCAGAGGAACTAAAAAAAGAAAGTAGCAGAGTATTCTATTTTAATAGTGAAAACGAGGTGGACGAGGTAAAAGGTAAAATTACTGGGTTGAAAAAAAAGAATGCTTTTGAAGAATATCTGGCTTTTGACAGTGGCAATGAGGTTCGTATTGACCGTATTATTACGTTAAACGGAAAGCCAGGACCTGCTTATGATGAATATGATGCTTATGCCCTCGCATGTCTTGATTGCAACGTGCAAACTTAATACAAAATATTATGCTATATATTTAAGACAGTAACCCAAAATTATACAGTCATTTTATGATGTTGGTTTGCAAATTCGTGAATCTTCAAATAAATCAAATGGAATAACCATGAGAAAAATTTTAACACAAAAACGAATGATCACATTCATGGGAATTCCATCTATTGTCATAAAAAATAAACAATAATAAACAGATGAAAAAGATAGTAGTACACATATATTCCTTGTTTTTAATTATCGGGTTGGTATCTTGCAATTCAAATAAAGGTGAAAACCAAAATGGATTTCAAGCCGAGCAGTCAACAAAATCTGACACCCGATCCGTAGCAAAAGAAAATATTCAAATCGCTACTGAGGCGAAATTTGGTTCAGGAGAAAAAATATTTAAGGATAACGGATGTTTGGTATGCCATCAGTTAAACACGAAGCTGGTAGGGCCTTCTCTAAAAGATATTTCGACAGCTTATACCGGGAACAAAGAAGACTTATTTTCTTTTTTACGAGGAAACGGTGAGCCTGTTGTAGATCCTGCACAAAAAGCACTGATGCAACCTCAAATCGCAATTACTAAAAAAATGTCCGATGCAGAGTTGAGCGCTGTTGTGGAATATATTCTTTCAGTAAAATAGTACTATGCACGGTTTGCATTAGTTTGGAAAATCAAAAATACCCCAATTCTGCTTTTCCTTTTTCTGTGAGCTTGTCAATCGACCATGCAGGTTCCCATACAAGATTTATCTTTACTGTACAATCTGAGTAGTTGTTTTCAAGTGTTTGTTGGGCGTCTTCAATTATAATCCCTCCCATAGGACATCCAGGGGAGGTAAGTGTCAACGCAACTTCGATCTGTTTGTCTGTCTCGTTATACTTTACGCCATAGACCAAACCCAGGTCAACTATATTCACCATCAACTCAGGATCGACAACTCCCCGAAGAATCTCAATCATTCTTTTTTCTTCTGAATTTGTATTATCCATAATCTCTATTTATTTTTTGGTTTGTGAAATACAATTTTTAGTATATTAAAGTTATAAAGTGCTACCGATATGGAAAGGACTATCCCGCCGGTCATCACTAACTTTCCTGCACTTATTAAGACTCCTAACAACAAAATGGCAAAGCCAATTGCAAATAACCACGTCTGAGCTAACGCTACCTTTTCAGAATAAAGATCTTTTGGTAATGGTAGGATTACCCTTCCAACCTTTCCCCGGTATACTTTAAGCCAAACAATAAATGGTAAAGTTTTATAGGTCTGTCCCATCACCAACGATGTAATAAAACCAATAATAATTGTTGTGCCATAGGCTATAGAAAGCGGAAGAGAAAGTCTTTTCATAGCGTTAAAATTAGTTAGAAGCAAGAAAATCAGAAACATTGGAATAACCAGTAGTGCAAAAGAAAGTACTGTTTGTTTCATTCCAATATCCAACTGCTTTTTTATTCTTTTTATGTATGCTTCGACCAGAAACGATAAATATGCAACAATTCCGGAAACTACCAGTCCAACACTAAAAACAACTCCTAACTTTAATTGTATAAATAGCGAGACAATACCAGTCGCTATTCCAATATTCACAGCATAAAAAGTATAGTTCAGTTTTTTTGCATTCACATTGTGGGCAACCATAAACATTGGCAATAACTTGCTGCTGACACCTATAATCAACTGAATAAACCATCCGGCTATTCCTGCATGTGCATGCAATTTAAGTAGTTCCACGTGTGAGACTTTCAAAAATGGCCAGGCCAGATTAATCGCCAGGGTCAATCCCGCCAATACGGTAAACATCAACCAAAGCGTTGAACTGATGATAAAGGTACGCTCTATTATTTTTTTATTGGACGTGTACGCGGTTTTCAATACATTAGCCACAAATAAACTAACAGAAATGGTAATGAGTATTCCGGCTATAATCATAAGAAAACCGAATGCAAACCGCCAGAAAGCAAATGCAAGCAAAGCAGTACCAACCCCAAGCAATACAAAAGAAAATTTGGCCAAAACTTCACAGTAAAGTTTCACCTCCATAATTACGGGAAGTAGTTGATAAAGCGCTCCAAAGATTACCATTGTAATCCATCCCAGTACCAGTAGATGCGTGATAGCAAGCAATTCAGGATTGAAGAAATGTTGCACGAAGGCATCCGGATGATAAATAATCAACATAGTGACGACCAACAAAACCAGACCTCCAAATATATAATGCGGAAGAACAACCTTTGGTGACGGAGCATTTTGGCTTGCTATCTGGTTCATTTATTTGTAAATCAATAGTTTTACATTGTGTTCATCTACTTTTGCAATCCAGGTTGTAAAATTTCGCTCTGCCAGTTCGGGTAATAAATATTGTGGTATCTTTTTATGATTTACATAAAGAGCCTCATTTTCTTTCAATTTTTCTAACTCTTTTAAAATCGTGACCATCGGCAGTGGCATTTCCAAATCACGAACATCAATTTCATGAATCTCTTTATTGCAATTGGCAACTTTCTCTTTATGTTTGGCAAACGAAATCTCAAATATCTGGTCTTCAGAATGTTCTTTTTTCTTGGCTTGTCCCACCTTTAAGAAATAGGTAAAAACAACATCACCTTCTGTTTTAATCCAACTATCAAATCCCTTATCACGAGCAATTTTGATAAGGGGTGTCGGTTCAAAAGAGTTGATTACTTCCAGCCCATATCCGTCCTGAAGCAACATTAGTTCCCTCATAATTTCATTGAACGGATCGCCTCCTCTTTCCAGGGTGGGCCTGACATCCAGCGAATTTATCTTAGACGATTTGATAGCCTTTAAAATTTTCGGATTTGCAATTTCTTCGGACATATCTTGTTTCTCAGTTGAATAATCTTCAAGTTCGAATCCAATTCTGACAAGCGCCTGAAACAATTCTTCAATTTCGCACTTCCCAATTCGGGCAGCATCGCTAATGCTTGTCCTTGAGGCCAGTATTCCACGGAGTAACGGATTCCTTAGCTTAGTGAAACTTGGACTAACTGAAATAATCGTTTCAATAGCCTGTGAATTTGTTTTTATCAGAGCTGATATTTTTGTTTCACTATTAATCTTCATTATATCAGAATTTAAGTATTCAACATTTAAAATCCTCCTCTTGATATTGCTATTCCAAGAAAAGCAATTACCAAGGCCAATAACAAATTAAGCATGCCAGTCCAACGGGCCAGTAATTTGAATTTCTTCCTTGCAGATTTCTGCATCTCGTTAATTGATTTCATTCCATAATAAAAATCATGGATACCTCCAATCAGCAACATCAATAAAAAGAGGGATACTTTGACAACTACTAATTTACCATAGCTACTATGGGTGAAGAATTCAACTGTAAATGGTATTTCACGAAAATACATGTTCAAAATCCCGGTTAATAGTAAGAGCACTATTGCAAACCATCCAAAGAACCGGAATCTGATACCAGTCTTTTCAAGTAATGATACACGGTTAGGCTGTTTTTTAATGCCTGGTAACAAAACAAGCGGGATGAAGAGCATGCCTCCAATCCAAAATGCAGCACATACAATATGAATAAAAACCGATAAAAAATAACCTATTCGCATGATATATTAATGTGGTTTCTAATCTTAACTGTAATTCTAGAAATCGAAAGAAAGGCTACTCTTTCATCCCATTGTTCTACCCCCTCCCTCTGGCTTTCAACTCACTTTCAATTTGCTGATTTTTACTTCCCAAACATCCGGACCTTCCTTAAGATATTCCCACCCAAATTCATCGCCTTTCTCAGCTGTAAACTGATAATATAGCGGCTTTGGGTCGTGATCATTATGAAGAATAAAGGATTCTCCCGGAGCAAGATCCTCATATTTCTGGAAGATAGTAGGATGTTTAAACCTAGGTTCGATTTTTGTTGCATCTAATTTTTCCATGATTAAATATTTCAGTGTTTTAATTTTTATATCGCATCAAATATACTAAAATAAATTTATAAAAAGACATGAATGTCTTTTTATAAATTTATTTTAATGATGATATCAAGTATTCACTTATAGTTACTATAATTTTTGGAGCTCTATTTACACATCAGAAGAACAATGTTCATTTGTTTGTGTAAGAATTAATCGCAGGGAGGAGTCTTTAGTGAAATAAACCCAGGCCCAATCTATGAATATAATTAGTTTATTGCGTACACTTAAAATCAACATCAGATGCAGAAACATCCAAATTAGCCAGGCAAAATATCCCTTAATCCGAATAAAAGGGAAATCAACTACTGCTTTGTGCCGGCCAATGGTCGCCATTGACCCCAGATCTTTATATTCATATTCTTTTAGAGTTCTACCTTGAATTGTCCTTTTAAAGTTTTTAGCTAAATATAAAGCCTGATTAATTGCTACATTGGCTACCTGAGGATGACCTTTGGGATATTTTGGATTTCCATATAAGCAATATCCCCAATGGCATAAATATTATCACTATTAATAACTCTATTTTGACGATTCACAATTAAGCGATTTCCTTTTGTTATGCTTTTTGAAGACAAGCCTTCAATTTGGTTTGCAATTACACCCGCGGCCCATATTACTGTCTTAGTATGTATTTGCTTACCACTACTCAATTTAAGCATTGAACCATCATAATCCGTCACAAATGTTTCAGTAAGCAGTTGTACTCCCATATTTTCCAAATACTCTCGGGAGGCGTGGCTAGCTTTGAAACTCATATTGTTTAATGTGTTTTGGGTACCCTCAATCAGGCTAATCTTGAATTTTGAGAAATCTATCCTTGGATAATCTTTTGGCAGAATATTCTTTTTTATTTCAGCAAATGCGCCAGCAAGTTCAACGCCCGTAGGCCCGGCACCCACAATAACAAGGTTTCGTAAAGCCTCTTTCTCTGTTTCTTTTGCAGAAATAATATTCTCAAATGTTTGTAAAATGTGGTTTCGGATTTTTATGGCATCGTAGGTAGTTTTTAAGGTAAATGAATGCTGACAAATTTTCTTGTTATTAAAAAAATTGGTTTTACAGCCAATCGCTATTACAAGATAGTCATATTCAAAATCGCCTATGGTCGTGGTTATTTTATTTTGTGCCGGATGTATCCTGGTTACCTCGGCTAACCTGATGAGCACGTTGCTTTTGTTTTTAAAAATATGGCGAAACGGAAAAGAAATATTCGCGGGTTCAATTTGCGAAGTAGCTACCTGATAAAACAGAGGCTGGAATTGGTGGTGGTTGATTTTATCGATTAAAAGCACATCGAATAATCTTTTATCTAATTCTCTGGCAAGTTGGATCCCCCCAAATCCACCACCAACTATTATTATTTTTTGTTTTGCGACCATTTTTATTAATTGTTTCTGTTATCTTGAAAAAATGAACGGCTCAGCTATTCAGTAACACATCTCTCAGCACTACAACATGATTTATTTTTGGATTTTTTGTAGCATATATCAAGCTAACAGTTTCATGACTTGCCAATTGCCTGATATTATTTAATTGGTTTTCCTTTTCTTTTAATTCAATCTGATATCTGAAAGAAAATTCTTCAAATCGCTCTTTTTTGTGGTCAAACCATTTTCTTAGTTCAGGAGAAGGGGCAACATCCTTATTCCATTCATCGAGATTTGCATTTTTTTTAGAAACGCCACGTGGCCAAAGCTTGTCTACCAGAATACGATATCCGTCATCGTCAGCCGGTTCATCATAGATCCGTTTAATTTTTATATGCATCATGCCATTAAATTTCTTTTCAGTTCTTATACAATCGTACCAATAATCCAAATTCTATATGCTTTCTTCCAACGGGCTTATCATCTCCCTAAGAATTAATTCTTGTAATGAAGATACGATGACCGTAAGAAGTATAATCTAGTAATCTTTGTTTTTGAATTATGTATTGGCTATTAAGTCAAAATATTCATCATCTTCATTTTTGCCGCCATAACCTTTACCAACTTTCTCATGTGTTTCTACAAATTCAATACTTTCAATCCATTTCACCATTTTATAGCCTAACTGGTTTTCTACACGTAATCTTAAAGGAGCTCCATATACCTCAGAAAGCATCTCATAATTCATTTCCCACGCCAATATTGAGCCAGGTTTCAAGCAATTTTCAATGGAGTGAGTATCATAATAAGGGCCTCCATACAAACCTTCTCCGAAAGAGTAAAAAGCTACCGTGGTTACATTTGGAAATGGTTTCACCAAGTCAACTAAAGCCTTTATGGGTAAACCTCCCCATTCCGCAACTCCCGACCATCCCTGAATACAATGATGCATTGTAATATTCTGTTCTTTTCCAAGTTTCATTAAATCATCAAGTGATATTTCCACAGGGTTTTCAACCAGTCCGCTTACTTTAAGCTTATAATCTTTGAATTTATTTTCAGCTAAATCTTTCCACTCTTTAGAAACCGGAAGTTTACCATTGGGCCAGAAAAACTTGGATATATCTTCTTTATTATAATAAGGTTTAGGTTTAAGTTTATTTATTGTAATCTTCCACAAATTACCATTAATAAAGCCACTGGTTTTCTGCACCCAACGAGGTTTATTCCATGATACCCAATGTGCGTAAACAAAAAATCCAATGGTAAAAAGAATAATGACAATTCCGATGTATAAACCTCTAATATCTGTAGGATTATCTGTGCCGAGAGTAATATGGTTCATATTTCTGACGAAACCCGTCATAATCACCATGCTTATATGTATAATAAGAAAAACCAAGTATGACAGCATTACTAAGAAATGCACTGACCTTGCTCCCTGCCTGTTGCCAAATAACTTGGGTAACCAGTGAAACCTGTTTTCAATAGCAGGAGACATACTCATACCACTGAGCATCGCAATTGGCGCCAGAATAAATATCACCCCAAAATAAGCAAGCTGCTGAAGGGCATTATAATGATAAAATCCATTGGGTTCTATGGGCATATTAAATGTTGCGTAATGCACAAATACACTCCATGCGTCTGGTAAAACTTGCCATGAGGTAGGCACTATTCTTAACCATTGATTACCAGAAAACAGTAGGACAATAAATATAACTCCATTTAAAACGAAAAACGGTACATGAATAAAATGCCAGCCACGGGCGATACCTACAGTGTGGCGATAACCTGGCAAGCCAAGAATAGGACTTATATATCGGGCGTCATCCTTTGCAGTCCATAATTTATCTTTTGGAACATTTACCGGAGTAAATTTTAACCATTCGGAACCGGGTTCACATCCTTCATCCCAATAAAGTCTTGGATGGTCAAATAGTATCGAAAGTCCACTCCGTATCAGAATTGTAAGGAAAAAAAAGTTTATCCAGTGACAGAGAATCAACCAAATTGGGAAACCTTTCACTTCAACTTCGGCTGTATTAAGTAAAGCTGTCGAAGGATCTTCGGGTAATCCGAAAACCAGATATTGTATCCATGCAATACCTATCGTAGCCAACAGCGTAGTCCCAATAATCACGAAAACATAAGGCTTCAGACTAATAAATAATTTCCTGTTTTGCGGGTAATGAACTAATCTTTCTGCTTGATTAAAATGTGTAAACATAACTCAATAGTATTATTGTTTTGATGTCAAATCCGCGTATTAAAATTTTAAATTCTAAAGCTGGGTGGTCTTCACTTTCCTGGTAGTTTTTCACCTTCGTCAGTTTTATAAGATTTTTAAACTTTCGGACTTATTGAGGTTCATAACTTCCAGGTACGGTACGAAAACTAATGGCCAGGCGGTTCCATCCATTAATAGCAATAATTGCCATCGAAAGGAAAACTATCTCCTCTTCATTAAAATGCTTACGGGTAGCCTCATATAATATATCCGGAATACTATTTTCCGAGATTAATGTTAATGCTTCAGTCCATTCCAGGGCGGCACGTTCACGTTCCGTATAGAATGGGGTTTCGCGCCAGGTGTTTAAAGCGTACAACCGTTGTTCAGTCTCGCCTGCTTTTCGGGCATCTTTAGTGTGCATGTCAATACAATATGCACATCCGTTAATCTGTGATGCCCTGGTCTTTACCAACTCAAAAAGTGGACGTTCAAGCCCCGACTCATGAACATATTTTTCGAGAGACTGCATTGCCTTTAATGCTTTGGGAGCTGTTTCCGCGTAATTTAATCGTGCTTTCATTATTATAATATTTTGATAACTTATTTTATTTCCTGTTTTATTGGATATGATTTTTAACTATAGAAATGAATCTCATCTGATTTTTTTCATCTTGAAATTTTCCTGAGAAACTTGATGTAATTGTAGTAGAATTAGTGTCTTTAATTCCCCGGGAACGAACACAGAGATGTTCTGCATCAATAATTACAGCAATATCATTCGTCTGCAGTGCTTCCCTTAAGCCGTCGCTTATTTGAACGGTTAATCTTTCCTGTACCTGTGGCCGTTTTGCATAAAATTGAACTAACCTGTTAATTTTCGACAGACCAATAACTTTCCCGTTTGGGAAATATGCTATATGCACTTTGCCAATTATAGGCAGAAAATGATGTTCGCAATAGGAATACAATGTGATGTCTTTTTCTATTGACATTTCATTGTACTTAAACTGATTTCCAAAGAGTTTTGTGTTTGGCTTATTTGCTGGATTCAAACCAGCAAAAACTTCCTTCACATACATTTTTGCAACCCTGAGTGGTGTTTCCTTTAGACTATCATCGTTTAAATCCAACCCTAAGATGGACATAATCTCGCTGAAATGTTTTTTTATTAATTCAATTTTTGTGTCATCGTCCACAGCAAAAGCATCAGTATGAAGTGGTGATAAAAATGACGTAGAAACATGGTTGTCAACAATTGGGTCTACTGATTTATTGTTGAAGCTCCCCGGTCTGTTTTCGTTTGAATTCATCATCGTTTATTTAACTAACTTCTAACTGTTTATATTGGAACTAAGCTGATGGATGTTCTATTAGTGGACGAAAAGTAATTTCATCTATCAAGAAATTATCGGGCGTTTCAATAATATTTATGATTAGTGATGCAATATCACTTGGCTGCAAATAGCTTGGATGCGGCAGAATGCCTGAGTCGTCAAAAAAATGCGTTTCAATACTTCCTGGATTTACACACGTAACTTTAATTTTGTCTTTGGAGAGTTCTTTGTATAGTGCCTCGCTAAAACCCAGCACTCCATATTTGGTAGCTGAATATGCTGCCGTTTTGGACCTGTTGGTTTTACCTAATATCGAACCGATGTTGATGATGTGGCAGGTGCTTGTATTTTTTTTCATCATCGGAACAATTATAGACGTGAGATAAAAAATCCCGTTCAGATTAGTGTTAATCATTGCATGCCAACGTTCAATTGAAAGTTGGTCTATATCACTAAAATATCCAGCTCCGGCATTATTTATTAAGATATCCGGAATATCGGTATCGACAAAAGTATTCTCAGCCCATGCTTGAAGCTTTTCATAGTCGGTAACATCAATACCCACAGGAATAAAATTATTACCTAATTGTTTTTGAATGTCATTTAACCTCTCCAGGTTGCGGGCAAGCCCGTATACTTTCGCACCTTTCGCAACCAGCGCAGCAGCGAGAGCTGTACCTAACCCACGGCTAACCCCAGTAACTATTGCAATTTTGTTATCTACTTTCATTTTTATATTTGATATTTTTGGATTTTGATTAAAGAGTTAAATAACTTTCTGTGATGTTCGAAAGTTAATGTGTGAATTGCTCCATCCATCAATTGGTGAGATTCTGATTCTCTCATACTCATAAATTGAGAATTCGAGTTCCAATATCTGGGCATATTCTTAAAATCTGAACATCCTATTGAACATGCCTTTGAAGTACCTTCAGCATAATTTTAATCTCACTCATCGTTCTCTATTTTATTTATTGTCCTTTTCCATCTCATCTATAGCAATTGTGGCATGGGCATAAGCACCGCCAGCCCGCATTTCGGCAGCAACCCAAATGGCTTCCATTATTTCTTCCTGCGTAGCCCCTTTTCGCGTAGCAACTTTTGTGTGCGACCTTATGCAGTAAGGACACTGCGTTACGTGAGCCACAGCTACGGCAATCAATTGTTTTGTTTTTTCAGACAAGGCTCCTTCTTTAAAAACTGCTTTGCTGAAATTATTCCAGCTATCCATAATCTCCGGGGCTAAAGCCGTGCGTTTATCAACGAGTTCCTTAGTAATTTTTGGAAAAATATTTTCACTTACCATGAATCATTTTTTTGTCGTTATTTCCATACATTATTACAGAATCAACTGGCGTTTACTTTATCAAATGTGCCTCTGCAGATATTTTCGCAGTCCCGCCAGCATACAATCTCGAAACAGGACATTTTTCTTTTGTAGTTGATGCCAATTCCTTTAGTTTACTTTCTCCCAGCCCATGACATTTGACTTTGCATTTGAGCTTAATTTCGGTAATGTTTAGGCCTAAATCATCCTGGCCAATAGTTACTTCCGCGTTGGTATCGATACTTTCAGGGTCTAATCCTTCTTCGGTCAGTAAAAGTGAAAGATACATAGAAAAGCACCCGGCATGGGCTGCTCCAATGAGTTCTTCAGGATTTGTGCCTTTGCCATTTTCAAAACGCGAGGCGAATGTGTAGGTCCCTTTATAGCCTGTAAACTTTATAGTTCCATTACCATCCTTAATTTTTCCTCTCCAATGTGCTTGTGCTTTTGATGTTGACATAATAGTTAAATTTTAAATGTTAAATAAAAGATAGAATTTAAGGTACTGTATTTTTCATTTTTACTTATTTAAGAACTGTCGTAACACGTATTGCAGAATTCCGCCGTTGCAGTAGTATTCAATTTCAATTTGGGAATCAAGACGGATAATAGTTTTAAATTTGATTTCATTTCCTTCATCATTTTTTGCACAAACCACTACTTCTTTCAATGGTTTGATGTCATTTTCAATACCTGTTACCGTAAATATTTCCTTCCCAGTGAGCCCAATACTTTCTGCATTTTCACCATTTTTATACTGAAGAGGAAGCACCCCCATTCCAACAAGGTTGCTTCTATGTATTCGCTCATAGCTCTCTGCCAATACAAGTCTTACTCCCAAAAGGAAGGTGCCTTTTGCAGCCCAGTCGCGTGATGAGCCACTGCCGTATTCTTTCCCGGCTAAAACCAGCAAAGGAGTTTGGTCTTTTTTGTATTTTTCGGCAGCTTCAAAAACTGTCATTTCTTCCCCGGTAGGAAGATATTCGGTGAAGCCGCCTTCCTTCTTGGCCAGCTTGTTTTTTAAGCGAACATTGGCAAACGTACCGCGTACCATAACTTCATCGTTCCCTCGGCGCGAACCGTAGGAGTTGAAATTTTCCTGTTCTACATCGCGCGACAACAGGTATTTCCCGGAATCAGAATGTTCACTGAATGCTCCTGCCGGCGAAATGTGGTCGGTGGTAACACTATCGCCCAAAACCAGCAATGCCCGTGCGTTCCGGATATCTTTCAACGGGTCAGGATTTACTGATATGTTATGAAAAAAAGGTACTTCCCTGATATAGGTAGAATTGGAGTCCCAATCGTACAAATTACCACTGGTTATCTCCAACGCTTTCCATTTTTCGTTGCCTTCAAAAATTTCGCTGTAATTCTTCGCAAAATCACTGGACGAAAGCACACTTCTGAGGATTTCATTAATTTCATCGTCCGATGGCCAAATATCTTTTAAGTAAACTGCTTGCTGATTGCTATCGAAGCTTACTGGCTCATTTATCAAATCTATGTCGACCCGGCCGGCAATAGCAAAGGCCACTACGAGCATTGGTGACATTAAAAAGTTCATTTTTACCTGAGGGTGAATTCTTGCCTCAAAATTCCGATTACCGGAAAGTACAGAAGCAACGACCAAATTTTGCTCCTCAACAGCTTGAGCAATGTCGGATGGAAGTGGCCCTGAATTTCCAATGCAGGAGGTACAGCCATAACCCACCAAATGAAAATGCATCGCTTCCAGGTCTTTTAACAAATCTGCCTTCTTCAAATAGTCCGTTACCACCTTAGAGCCTGGTGCGAGAGAAGTTTTCACCCAGGGTTTTACGCCAATTCCGTGTTCTCTTGCCTTGCGAGCCATCAATCCTGCGCCAATCATTACAAAAGGATTTGATGTATTGGTGCATGAAGTAATTGCTGCTATGGCGACACTACCGTCGGAGAGCATAAATTTCTCCTGTTTTCTTGTAATCCAAACTGTTTTTAAACCACTGCTAACTTTCGTTTCAATTTCTGAAGAAAGCGCCTTATGCTTATCCGGGAAGGGAAGATCTCCGCCTTCACCTTCAAATCGTGTAATAGATTTCTCTGCTTCCCGCTCTTCCTGCGAAACATACTTTCGTTCGTATGATTTATCCAGCAGCTCAATAAATTTATTTTTTAACCCGGCAAGGAGAATTTTATCCTGTGGCCGCTTTGGGCCGGCTACAGTAGGTTCAATAGTAGAGAGATCCAGCTCCAAAACTTCAGTATAGCTAATCTTTTCCTCATTTTCGCGCCACAGTAAATTGGTTTTGCAATAGGCCTCTACAAATCTTATTTGCTCATCTGACCGATTACTCTTTCGCATGTATTCCAGCGTTTTCTCGTCGATGGGAAAATAGGTTACTGTGCACCCAAATTCGGGCGACATGTTTCCAATTGTGGCCCTGTCAGGCACAGAAAGATTATTCAACCCGGAACCAAAAACTTCAACAAACTTGCCCACCACACCAAATTTTCGAAGCATATTGGCAATGGTTAATACGAGGTCAGTCGCTGTTGAGCCCAACGGAAGTTTTCCAATAAGCCTTAATCCAATTACTTCGGGAGTGGTAAAATAGATAGGCTGTCCCAAAATAGCTGCTTCGGCTTCGATGCCACCAACGCCCCAGGCTACAACGCCAATACCGTTTACCATTGGAGTATGGCTGTCAGTGCCCACAAGAGTATCCGGAAAAACTTCGCCGTTTCGTTCAATCACTCCTTTCGATAAGTATTCAAGGTTCACCTGATGACAAATGCCCATTCCCGGCGGAACTACTCTAAAATTATCAAAGGAGCCTTGCGCCCATTTGAGCAATTGGTAGCGTTCGCCATTTCGCTTATATTCCTCTTCGATATTGCGTTTGTATGAATAATCTGTTCCAAAATAATCAACTTGTACCGAGTGGTCAATTACCAAATCAACAGGTATAAGCGGATTGATGATGCCAGGATTTTTTCCTTTTCGTGCTACTTCAGATCGAAGAGCTGCAATATCGACCACTGCAGGTACTCCGGTGAAATCCTGCATTAAAACCCGGGCAGGCTTGAATGGGATATCTTTGTCGGTACCTTTTGGGTTCCAGTTTACGAGGGTCTCAATATTTTCTTTAGTAACCGAAAATCCATCGTAGTTGCGCAATGCATTTTCCAACAGAATACGGATGGAAAAGGGTAACTTTTCAATGACAAAACCCTGTTTATGAAGTTCCTGTAAGCTATAAAAAGAAAACTTTTTCTGATTTATCTCCAGGTTTCTTTTGATTTGAAAAATATCTTTTTCCATGATGTTTTTGTATTGGATTATTACTTCAAAAGGATTGACATTTAAAATTCCTCCTTTACAATTAATTCTTTGGGAATTCGCAGATTACTTAATTGCTTCTCAATCTGGTTTAACATCTCATCAGGCCCGCACAAATAGACATAGCCATTCAAGTTTGAAATGTTTTTCTTTAAAAAATCTTCATTAACTAGGCCATAGGCATATTCAGTAGTATTTTCTTCCGACAGGATATTGATGAAATTCTGACCAAGCATTTCTTTAAATTCAGTTTCATTAATGATGTCAGCAACAGTTTTATTCGCAAAAATCAGTTTATTATTACCTATCTGATTTTGAGAACGAAGGTGTCTGAAAATGGAGATGAAAGGAGTGATCCCTGCGCCTCCCGCTATAAATACACCCTCACCTTTGTAACCGATTGTTCCCCAGGGAGCTTCGATAATCAAATTTTCGCCTAGTTTTAATTTCAACAACTCATTTGTGACGCCTTGATGCTGGGGATAAGTTTTAATGGTAAACTCCAGATAATTATTTTCAGGTAGACATGTAAAGGTAAACGGTCTTTTTTCATTATCCCATCCTGGTTTGTCTATGGCAACATCGGTGGCCTGGCCTGGTTCGAAACGATAATGCTGAGGTTTTTCTGTTACAATCCTTAATACATCGTGTGTAGCTTTTTCTACTGATATTACTTTAATTGAATGCTGCTTCATTTCATCTATTTTTATTGTCAATCTCTTTAACTATCAAGTGAATCAGCTTATTTGTATCTATTTCGCCAACCTGGCTTATCATTCGTAGATTGGCAATATCCTTCATTTTATTAAAAACTTCAGGCTTTTGAAGTTTTTCAAAATCGGGAGAAAGGGATACAAGGAAATCTTTAATGAAGGAATATCGTTCGAGCAAGGACCCAATTGTTGTGTCAGGTGTAATCTTATATGGATTAATTATTTTGTTTGTTAAATTCTCATCTACTGAACTTTCGTTATGCCAGGAAAGTAACTTTTGACTACCTTTTAAGCTGCGAATGTGGGTAGCATCTTGCATCATTTCCAAAACTCCCCTAAAATTGCCATGTTCGTCCCGGACAGCATTGTACACGATGTAAATAAATTTATTACCCTTGTCCAGCCAAAATTCGGCAAAGTCCTGTTCCCCGTTTTTAAAAGCATTTATAATTGCTTCAACTGTGGCTACACTTTCTCTCGGATGACAGTTCTGCACCATTCGTCCAATCACGCCTGCACTCCGAGGGAAAACCCGATGTTTTGTATCAGTGTAAAATTTAACAATATCGTTTTCATCCACATAAGAAAGATCTACCTGCATGTGTTTAAATATTAGGTTGATCTGCTCCAATGTTAATCGCCCTGTACTCACATCAAGCTCACTTCCATCTGCAACTGAATTTCTTAATCCGTGTTTTTCGAGTACTTCTCTTAAGTCGTTGAGTAGATCGCCCGAATCGTTATTTGATTTTACATCTGATTTGTGGTCGGTTAGTGGATCGGCACCTTTAAATAGTGGTGGATTTTCAATTAGGCAATATCCTATTTCATCGTCACTCCTGCGCATTTCAGCAAACTCCTCATCGGTTAAAAGTTTTAGCGATGTAGGATAAAGTATGTCACTTTCTTTTTGTAGAATATCACGAACCAAATAGATAACATTTGGCTGTGCCTTTATAAATAATTCATCTTTGTCAGCCTCCAGTAATTCATAGGCATCTTTAATCGCATCACGCACTCTGTCGTCAAACGTCCACATAATTTTTGAAGGCCGGTCGAAGCCTTTATGCTCCAAGGCAGAAAACAGCTGGTGTTGTTTACGACTGAAATGTGTGTTAATCTGACTCAGTTTAGAGTAAAGTTCGAGCCATTCATTTTTTATGAATTTCCCTTTTAATTTCTGCTCCATTAACAGCAGAAGCCTTTCAATAGCAAAGGCTTCATCAGCATAAGTTTGAATAGGGTGACCTTTGGGAAGATTAAGTTGATTAGTTACTAAAACATCTCGGAAGACATCAAGAATATCATCCATCCCTTTTGCCATAATCTCGTCAGTTATACCGGCCTCGTACAAATGCTGTTCACCATAAGCAAATTCCTCGGCAGAGATACGTTCAAATGTATTGTTAACCAACACCCTGGCTTCCTCGGGAGTAAGTTCTTTATTAAATACTTTCAATTTAATTTCCAGCATCTTATTGATTTGTTCCTCATCGATAAAAAGGTGCTTCTTCATCTCATTGCCTTTTCTTTCAATAAGTGTATGTTCTCTATTTTTATTCATCATTTAGCTGTTTTCAATGTTTTCTTTGAAATATTTATCATCCATAAATAGACAGGTACTACAATGTTTATTACAATTCGGGCTGAATTAAATCCGAATTCATCCACGGCATAACTGTCATCTCCATATAATATTCGTTATAAGCAGGGCCTGGTTTCCCATTTATTGTTATTACCCTGCCAACGGGAACTTTTTTCCCGGAGTCGAAATTCAAAAATTCTTCGTGGGTATCTTTTGTCGTTATCTCAGTAATTTTGCCACATGTTTCTTTCATCACACAGCCATTGCTGAAATATGTTACCTTGTTAAACTTATTTTCTTGTTCTTTCGAAAATATTGTATAATGGTCAGGATTAGCCGACCTAAGAATTGTTCTCATAACGTTAATTCTTTACTCTTTTTATCATAAATACAGTTTAAACTTCTCTGACAACAAAGTTAGACAATCTTTATAAAAAGACAACAATGTCTTTTTATAAAAGTTTAATTTGTATATATATTATTTAATAACATCCAATTTGTTGTCAGATTAAATTTGTGTCAGAACTCTTTAGAAAGAAGACTATCAGTCAAGATACCTTTGAATACCTTTTACTTTTGGTTTATAATAGTTTGTATTCTTCAGCAGAAGAATGATAGGGGAAGCATACGACTCGTATGAATTTGAAAAATTACATTAGCTTAGACTAAAAATGAACTTGGCACCTGAGCCGTCGGGCTGAATGCAATCAGAAAACTTACTTTTCACAGAAATGCGTCTCCATTCGTATTGGAATAAGTGCAATATACTTGTTAATGATATTCTGAGTAAAAGTCAATTTCAGCTTTGTGTTGTTACCGAAAGGATTATGTTTCAAATACCCCAGATTTCTTATCCAAAGTATCAAAAGAATTAATTGCTAATTAATTGTAAATCTTCAAAAAAGAATCATATTTTTGTAATAATACCTCTATGTATTATTAGTATGAGATTTAACAAAACAACTGAATATGCTTTTAGGATATTTGCATTTATGGCAATGGATAAAACAAAACTCTATCGTGCAGATGAAATGTATGAGTACCTGAAGATTCCAATTCGATATTTAAGAAGGTTGTTAACTGAATTATCAAAAACAGAGCTCATGGAAAGCGTTCAGGGCAATAAAGGGGGATTCAGATTAAAAAAGACCCCTGAAGAAATTACTTTACTGGATATTGTAATAGCTACTGAATCAAACATCGAAAGGAATTTTTGTTTTTTTGGATTTCAAGAATGTCAATTTGGTGAAAAAAAGTGCCATATGCATGACAACTGGATAACGATAATTGAAGGAATTGAAAAGCTGCTTAAAACTACTACTCTATCCAATTTAACAGATATAGAAACTCAAAAATATATCTTAGAGAATATACAGATACTAACTAAAAACTAAAAATCATGGTTGATTCTGAATTAGTTCTAAATGGCCAGACTTATGCATATACATGTTATGCAGTAGTCGTAATTTTATTTATCCTCGGATTTGGTTATATGATAACAAAACCCGGAAAAGCTGGTGTATTAAAAACAAGTTTGTTTATCGTACTTGTTGTATTTCTTACTGTTTTAGGTGTTTCATTGCACCTTGCTACAAGTAAAACAATCCCATGGGTGTCAATGGATTTGAATCGAGCTGATATTACACCTGACAAGGTGTTTAATATTTCGATGGAAAGCCATCAATTTCAACTTCCTGAAGATAAGCTTGAAATGAAGGTTGGAGATATTGTTGTCTTTGATGTTACCTCAAAAGACCTGACGTATGGTTTTGGAATTTTCAGGGAAAACAAATCAATGGTCTGTCAGATGCAGGTTGTTCCCGGACATAAAAATGATTTGATGTGGAAATTTGAAGAACCGGGAATTTACACGATCCGGTCGACCGAATATTCGGGTCCAAAGGGACATCAAATGATTTTAGATGATGTGATTATTGTAACAGAATAAAATTTTAATACCGAAGAACTATGAAATATAAAGATACATTACTCAAAGGAACAGAGGGACTTTTCAAACCTGACGGACTAACACCCATGCAAAAACTTGCATTGCGCTTTGTAGTTGTAGGAATTCTATATTATGGTATTGTAGTTATCGAAGGAATGATAATGAGAATATATCAGATAGAACCAATACCAATATTTAATAGTGAACATTACTTTTCCATTTTAACAGCACACCCATTGGTTGGTATATTTGGTTCATCGTACTCCATAGTTTTTGGAGCTTTTCTGTTCTTGGTTCCATATTTCATGAAAAAACCATTATGGAGTATCAAGTTAGGTAATTGGACTTTTTTATTGGTAGCTGGGGGAACATTCCTTTTTTGGTTTTCAGATTTCCTGTCTCATTTCGCACCTTTATATACACTTTACTGGCCATTGCCAGCAGATTTTACACAATTTAATCCTTTAAGTGGTGCGATTTTTATATTAGGAATAGCATTAGTGATGGTTGGTACTTTATTTTTCGTATTCAATATCTTTAAAACTATTGCTTATACTCCAGAAGGATATGAAAAAGTTTCCGGTCGTGCCATGCTTTCATCTGCAACTGGTTTCTCTTGGAAAGAAAGTATCTTCAGAAAAAAAAGTAAAAGAAGGGAGAACTTGGTATCATTACCTGTTGCTGCAGTTGCCAGAGGAACTGTGGATACCTTATTGAATGCGTTGATAATTACTTTTACTGGTGTTTTGATTTTGGTTTACATGGTAGCTGCATTATTGGGATATAATCTGGAACATTCAGCTATTGATGCATTGCTTTATAAAAATTGGTTTTGGTGGGGATTGGATTTAATTGCGGATGGATTGGTTCTGATTTTTGTTGCTGGAACATGGTATATACTTGCTACGATGATTACCGGTAAAGATTTATATATGGCACGTATTGCTAGGCTTGCTTTGTGGGTAGAATTGGTTGTTTCATGGACTGTTTGGTCGCACCACTTATTATCAGATCAAGCACAACCTGGTTTTCTGAAAATTGTCTCAGGTGAGTTGGTTACAGCTTTTGAATTGATTACACAAGGATTGGCTTTCTTTATAACATTAATAACACTTTGGAGTGCCAGACCCCTAAAAATGACTAATCCATTGAAATTTCTACTGGGTGGCTTGTTAGGATTCGGACTGGCAGTACCAGCCGGTATTATACAGGCAGATATTGGATTAAACCGAATCCTGCATAATACACAATGGATTGTTGGTCCTCATGTTCACGTAGCAATACTTGTGGGTTTAACCATGACTCTTTATTCAGCTATTTACCTTCTTTTGCCTATATTGACAAATGGAGCAAAACTGTATAGTCAGAAATTGGCAAATTTCCATTTCTGGGCTCATTTGATTGGTGGTATTGGAATGGGTGCATTTATGGGAATGGCAGGCTTGAAAGGGATGTTACGCAGAACGATTTATTACGAAGGTGAATATCGTATTTTCATGATACTTGCGGGTATTTGTGGCACTCTGCTTCTACTCGCATTTTTGGCATTTCTGTATAATATAATCATGACAGTTGGAATAAAAGGGGTGATTGGTATTTTCATGCCATCGAAATTGGATACAAAAGAGCTTTTTCCTGAAACTAAGAACTCTTAATATTTTCCAAGAGTCAAATACCAATGAATATATCGAAGCAGTTCCCGAAATGGTTTGGGAACTGCTTTGATCTTATTTCATTTCTTAAAAATGAAATAGTCTGAATTAGGTTTTTGATGAAAAATGTTCCTCAGTCCCTTTGCCAAGACGAAAAATCTAATGATTTTGATAATCGATTTTTGTTAAAAATTTAATTCAATATCTACTTTAAAATAAAAATCTCATTCATGTGCGAAAGGTTCATATAGAGAATAAAAAATATGAGCTGATACTTTTTATTAAATACAATTAAGTTATAAGCTCAAACTTTTGAAAAAAGACTAGGATAAACTTATTAACTGAATTGCAAAATAATTCAAAATATTTTGAATGTTAGTTAATATTCACTAACTTTGCAATTGTAATTGAAATATGATGACAAAGAAGTTCAATAAAAACAGTTTACTTCAATTAAAAGATTCTAAAGAACTCTACAATGCCGAGATTGCAGGCAGTGAGCGGCTTCGTGCGCTCATTCTGATTGGAATGTTGGGAATGGAAGCCATCCTTCTTATGGTTATCTATTTTTTCTATCGCAGTCAATACCTTTCGCTTTTTAATACCCACATCGCCATTTATGCCATACTGATTTTCACTTTGACAATCATTATTTACGAAGCGTTTGTACACTATTTTATTGGAAAGCAGATGCGGATTTTTTTTCATCACCGAAGTATATTTGGTTACCTCAACGCTTTTTCAGAAATCACTTTGCTTACGCTACTTTTTGTCTTTATCGTAGAGTATTCGGGCCAGACCGTCATTCTTATATCACCGGCCACGCTAACTTATTTTCTGTTTATTGTGCTTTCCACATTGCGGTTGAATTTTAGGCTTTCGGTTTTTACGGGTGTTTTGGCAGCCGTTGAATTTGTGGCAGTTTCCGTTTATTATTCCTCAGTTTTCAGCAATCAACCTGTTGACCGTTTTCATCCTGATTTAACCGGAATGCAGTACCTCGGACAAGGAGTTATACTTTTTATTTCCGGCATTGCAACAGGTTTTGTAGCCGATTTAATCAAAAAGAAAATTCGGGTTTCGTGGCAACACATGAAAGAGAAAAATGAAGTCATTGACCTTTTTGGCCAACAAATCTCACCCCAAATTGTCGGAAGTATTCTCGAAAAAAAGCAAGAACTTTCGGGAACCCGTAAAAATGTATGTGTCATGTTTCTCGACATTCGCAACTTTACCCCGTTTGTGGAAAGTCATTTGCCCGAAGAGGTGGTGGATTACCTCAATAGCCTGTTTTCTTTTATGATTGACAGTGTACAGCGCTACGATGGTGTTATTAACCAGTTTCTTGGCGACGGATTTATGGCCACTTTCGGCGCACCTGTGTCTGATGGAAATATTTCAGAAAAAGCGGTTCGGGCATCCATCGATATCATTCAAGAAATAAAGCAGGAAAACAAGGCAGGAAAAATACCGCCAACAAAAATCGGGATTGGCCTGCATTATGGCGAAGCAGTTATCGGGAATATTGGTTCTTCAGTACGAAAACAATATTCCATTACCGGGAACGTGGTGATAATGGCTTCTCGCATCGAACAATTAAATAAGCGCTGGCATTCGCAGCTTGTTATTTCACATGAAGTTTTCAACCAACTTTCGGATGACATAAAAGCAGTGTTTATGCCTCAGGCGCCGGTTAAGGTGAAAGGAATTCATCGACCGGCTTTATTGTATGTTTTAAATGAAGAAATGTAAAATTCAGGAAAATGAAATGGAATAAAACATTGATTAACGAGGTTGAGAAGTTTGTTTCCGGCCTCCTGGAAAATGAAACTCCGGTAGATTATACTTACCATACGCTGACTCACACGCAGAATGTGGTTAAAAATGCTGTATTTATCGGAACCAACGAGAAACTGCCGGATGAGGAAATGGAAATTCTGATGTTAGCAGCATGGTTTCATGATGTGGGTTACCTGAAAAAGTACAAAGGGCATGAAGAAGCAAGTGCCGAAATGGCGGTAAAATTTCTTGAACGTTATGGTGTGGAAGAAAACACTCGCATTGCGGTTGCCGAAAGCATCCGGGCCACGGCGTTTCCGCAATCGCCTGAAAGCAGGGTGCCCAAAGTGCTTTGCGATGCCGATTTTATGCACCTGGGGCAGGAAAATTATTTTGAACAGGCGGAAAAACTTCGGCAGGAGCAGAAAAATGCTGGTGTACGCAAATATAAAAAGACTGAATTTGACCAGGAATCGCTCCGGTTATTTGAAGAACACCATTGGCATACCGTATTCTGCCGGAACAACCTGGAAGAAACAAAACAAAAAAATCTTGAATTGCTTAAAGAGCGTATAGCTCAACATGCAACTAAAGCGACAATGAAAGCGGCTAAATTGAAAAGCTATTCCCGCGGCGTGGATTCCATGTTCAAACTTACCGCCCGCAACCAGATTAACCTGAGCCACATTGCCGACAATAAATCCAACATCCTCATTTCGCTGAACGGTATTATCATTTCGCTGGCCCTAGCTACACTGGTGAGTAAATTCAAACAGGAACCGTCCATTATTGTGCCCGCCATTATTTTTATTCTGTTCAGCTTGTCCACCATTGTACTGGCCATTCTTTCCACCCGTCCCAATATTTCGTCGGGAAAGTTTACGCGCGACGATATTAAACAACAGAAAGTAAATCTGCTGTTTTTCGGGAATTTTTACAACATGGATTTGGAAGAGTATGAATGGGCTGTTGGCGAAATGATTAACGACGACCCTTACCTCTATTCCACCCTTACCAAAGACCAGTATTCACTGGGAAAAGTACTGGCAAAAAAATACAGGTTGCTGCGCTGGGCCTACAATGTGTTTATGGTGGGTCTTGTAGTAACGATCGGAGCATTTCTGTTTGTATTTATTTGATTTGAATCAATTCTAATGACATGAAAACAAAAAAGAAACTGGAACTCATTCAGATACAACTTGAAAAGATTCTGCGTAAAGCGGAAAACCTGGAGACCGAATACGCCAGCAGCCTTTCTGCCGTTCACCCGGTTTATCGTGAAAGTGCACTTAACCTGCTGCATTATCTGACATTCCGGAGTTTTGATATCGGTGAACTGCAGCAACGTCTCCGCTATCTTGTACTACCCGACCTCGCTAACATTGAAGGACATGTGATAACCAGTCTGCAAACCATCCAGACAATCATTCACAAGCTACTGGATAACAAAGAAGCGCTGTCGCAGAAAACCGGCATCAGTATAAAACGAAGCGAAAAACTGCTTCGCAAAAATACCAAACGGTTGTTTGGAAATATATCAAACAGGCGGAGGATCCGGATTATGGTTACCATGCCTTCGGAAGCCGCTGAAAACTATCAGTTGGTGAATCATTTGATGCAAAATGGGATGAACAGCGCCCGCATCAACTGTGCCCACGACGACGAACCGACATGGGCCGCAATGATTGAAAACGTGCAAAGGGCCAGTAAAAATGCGAAAAGAAAATGTAAAATAATGATGGACCTGGGCGGACTAAAATTGCGAACCGGACCCATGCAACCCGGTCCAAAGGTGGTGCACATCAAACCGCAGCGCGATTCGCTCGGCACCGTGGTACAACCTGCCAGAGTGTGGGTTGCTCCACCGGATGTTCCGCCACCCGGGAACGATGCCGACGCAGTTATTCCGGTAAGTAATTCATTTATTGAAAAAATCAGGCGGGGGAATGACCTTTTGTTTACCGATTCGCGGGGTAAAAGTTGCCGGATAGAAATAATCCGCAAACAAGGAAAAGGCAGATGGGGACTTTGCTCCGATTCGGTATACATTACCACCGGCACAGAGTTGGTTTTGCATAAAGTAAAAGAAACCGGGAAAGAAAAGAATTATGTGGGTGAATTGCTCCCTTCAGAACAGTTTATTACCCTGCATATTGGCGATACCCTTTTGCTTCACAGCGCACCTCTGGCGGGAGAACCTGCCCGTTACGATTCGCAGGGGAATCTGGTTAATCCGGCACACATTTCCTGCACACTTCCCAAAATATTTCAATTTGTAAAAACGGGTGAACCTGTTTTTCTGAACGATGGAAAAATTGAGGCATTGGTCGAGAAAGTGAGATGCGATGAGATGGAAATCACCATCACTTATGCCTTGGCATCCGGCAGCAAGCTGAAGGCCGACAAAGGCATCAATTTTCCGGAAACGGATTTGGCACTAAGCGGATTAACCGATAAAGACAGGGACGACCTTCTCTTTGTCGCCCGAAATGCCGATGTCGTCAACCTCTCGTTTGTAAATCAGGCATCTGATGTAAAAGCCCTGCAGCAGGAATTGGAAAAATATAAAGCCTCTGCAGGAATTGTATTGAAGATTGAAACCCGGAATGGATTTAAAAATCTGCCCGAAATTTTACTGCAGGCAATGCAAACCTATCCGGTGGGTATAATGGTGGCGCGGGGCGATTTGGCCATTGAAACCGGCTGGGAAAATTTCGCTACCATTCAGGAAGAAATAATGCGCCTGGGCGAAGCTGCACATATTCCGGTGATTTGGGCTACACAGGTACTTGAATCGCTGGCAAAAAAAGGAGTGCCCACCCGTTCCGAAATTACCGATGCCGCGCTGTCACAACGGGCCGAATGTGTCATGCTCAATAAAGGTCCATACATTGAAAAAGCGTTAATAACACTGAATGAAATACTGGTAAAAATGCAGAACCACCAGAAAAAACGACAAACTATGCTGCCCCGGTTAAAGCACAGTGAAGGATTGAGGCTGTTGTACGCAGAACCGGAAGAATTAACAGAAAAAAGTTGATATAAAAATGCAAACGTTTTTAAAATATCTGCTGATTGGGGCTTTTAGTTTGTGCATCAATTTACTGAATGCTCAGGAAGAATCAACGTATAGTATTTTTATTTCAGGGAACACATTTGGTAAAAATACGGACAATGAGCTTTTAAACTCGTGGAAACAACAAGCCGGTAAATTGGAAAATTTTGCCATTTTGCTGGCAGGCAATTCCGTAGATGCACAAACCGGCAAATTTCCCGGTGAATTGTTGCTGAACGAAAAACACCCGTTGCTGATTGCTCCGGGAAAAACCGAATGGGCCGGCGGTACCCGTAAAGGGAAAGATTTTATTAAAGAATTGACAGACGCATTGCCTGATAAATACAACAACCCGGTAATATTACCCGATGAGGCTTGTCCGGGGCCAACTGAAGTAGTCCTCTCCGAACACCTTGCAGTAATTCTGATTGACACTTGGTGGTGGGTGTATAAATACGACCGGCGGTTCAATAAATGCGGCATCGAAAACCGTGGAGATGTGCTCATTCAGATTGAAGATGCCATCCGCCGCCATTATGCCGATAAACATGTGGTGGTAGCCGGTCATCATTCTTTGAAAAGTTATGGAAACTCCTGCGGTTATTTTTCTGCTGAACAATGGCTGTTGCAACTGCCTTACACATTTTTCCGCAAACTGCCCGGCACCCGGTACGACAATCAGCACCCCGATTTTAAAAGCTTCCGGAGTGGTTTGCTTTTAATCTTAAAGAAATACCCGGATGTCGTGTACCTTTCTGCCGGAGAAGCTAATTTGCAGTATTTTCAGCACGACAATAATCATTTTGTTATTTCCGGTTCGTGGCAAAACCGGGAGTATGTGCGGAAAAATTTGCCGGAATTTAGTTCGGACGAAAAAGGCTTTGCACAACTCACATTTTCACCCGAAGGAAAATGTGGCCTCTCTTTTTATAATGCAGATGATGTTCTTTTCAAAAAAATCCTATACGAAAAAAAGTTTCCGGCAGATAAGCACAAAACTATTGTTGTCGGACATTTCCCCGACAGTGTGGTAGCAATTGCGAGCACAAAATACAACATTTCCCCATCGGGCTACACCTGGATGGGACAAAATTACAGGGAGGTTTGGGCTACTCCGGTGAAAGCGCAAGTATTTGATATTGGCACAAAAAAGGGAGGACTGAAAATTTTAAAACGGGGCGGAGGTCAGCAAACTTTTTCCCTGCGTTTGGAGGACAATGATGGCAGACAGTATGTGCTTCGTACCATCGACAAATATGTGGAAGGGGCTGTACCGGAGGAGTTACACAAAACATTTGCTGTGGATTTGGTGCAGGACCAGATTTCAGCCTCCAATCCGTACGCTGCGCCCGTAGTGGCAACACTGGCAGGGTATGTAGGTGTTTTTCATACCAATCCGGAAGTAGTATATATTCCCGACGACTCGCGATTCGGAATTTACCGCAGCGATGTAGCAGGAAAACTGTTTCTTTTTGAGGAACGACCTGATGGTAACCGCAGCGATGTGGACAGCTTCGGACATTCGGAAAACATTATTTCCACCGCAAAAGTGATAGAAAAAACTACTGCTTCTTCCAGTCATGTTGTGGATGAAAACGCTGTACTGCGTGCCCGGTTATTCGACATTGTAGTAAACGATTGGGACCGGCACGATGACCAGTGGCGCTGGGCCGGTTTTGAGCAAAACGGACAAACGGTTTATAAACCCATCCCGCGCGATCGCGACCAGGCATTTTTTGTGAACGAAGGCGTTATTCCCTGTATTGCCGCCCGCAAATGGCTCCTGCCTAAAATTCAGGGATTTACAGAAAATACTGAAAATATGGAAGGGCAGTCGTTTAACGCCCGCTATTTCGACCGCTCCTTTCTTACCCAAAGCAGTTGGGACGAATGGCAACGTCAAATCGATTCTCTGCAAATTTTGCTGTCTCCTGAAAAAATAGATTCGGCCATGTATGCTTTTCCCAAAGAGGTTTATCCACTCTGTGCCCCTGAAACTGCCCGCATTTTGAAGACCCGCCTCGAAAACCTGGAATCCATGGCGCGGAATCTTTATCTGTCGCTGACAAAAGAGGTGAGCATTACCGGAACAAACAAATCCAATTATTTTGAAATTCTGACTCTGGGTGATTCCTTGCTGCAGATTTCGGGATATGAACTGATAAAAAACGGACAAAAAGGGCGGAGGTTTTATCATCGCACTCTTTCCGCTTCCGAAACCCGGAAAATACACCTTTACGGGTTGGCTGGAAATGATCAGTTCGAAATAGAGGGAAATCATACTTCAAAAATTGAGTTGAACATTATCGTTGGAAAAAACAACGTTGAAATCGTTTCAGACCAAGGATTAAAGCGCGAAAATATTTTTGTTTTTGGTGGCGGGAACACAGAGATTTCACCAGACCGTTCTGTAAGTTTAAAAAAACGGTTTGACCCGAAAGCGCTGGAATACGACAGGGAGCACTTTGAATACGATGTAGTTTATCCGGGTTTTTTTTCCGGCTACAACCCCGATGATGGTATTTTTGTTGGAGGAGGTCCGGTTTTTACAAAATATTCGAGGTACCGTCAACAGCTTTACGAAATTATGGGGAATTACGCGTTGGCGACCAACGCAGTTAATCTGCGTTTTGGTACGCAGCAAAGTTTTCCGTTACGGAATGTGGAAATCAACTTCAATGTACAATATAATTCTCCTGAATACGCCGGAAATTATTTTGGCATGGGAAACGAAACGGCATGGGAGGTTCCGCGTTCTGAAAAAGAATTCTATCGGCTGCGCATGAGCCGGTTTTATACAGAGCTCGATTTTGTCAAGTGGCTGGATGCTGCCAGGATTCACAAAGCCGGCCCGGGACTTTTTTACAGTTATTCCGATGCCGAAAAAACTGCCGGACGTTTCATTTCCCGGACTGACAATGACTTGACTGTAAATGATTTGGCTTCTCATGCATATGCCGGCGCGTATTTTAAGTATGAGTGGAATACTTTGACCGACGTGGAGCTGAAAATAGAAGAAGAGTTTGCAGGCAGCAAAACTCTTCCCACCCGCGGTATGAATTTGAATGCGAGGCTCAGTTACTTTACCCGACTCAATGAGGAAACAGACCATTTTCTGAAACTTTCGGGTGACTGGGTGAATTACTTCAGTTTTTCACAACGTCCGCGTGTGGTGTATGCTCTGCGGGTAGGTGGTGAAAAGCTGTTTGGCAATTATGCTTTTCACGAAGCTGCGACTCTTGGGCGTACCGAAAACCTGCGGGGATACCGGGAAAGCCGTTTTTATGGCGATGCTTCGTTTTATTTGAATGCTGAAGTGCGCATCAGGATGAAGCAGTTTCGAACTTATTTGCTTAACGGTACGGCTGGGGTACTGCTGTTTAACGATACGGGCCGAGTGTGGCTCGATGGTGAAAACTCGAAAAAATGGCACAACGGAACTGGTTTGGGCCTGTGGTTTTCACCTTTCGATATGGCTGTCATGAGTGTTTCGTATGCCGCCAGTGCCGACGACCGGTTGTTTAATTTTACGGTTAATTATCAGTTTTAGTATGAATGATTTAACATGCAAAATCACAAAGACGCGAAGGTTTTATCTGGCTTTTCAGCATATTGTTTTGCTGGCACTTATTATTTTGCCAGAGATGACAACGTTTGCCAATCCAAAAATATATCTGATTCGTCATGCTGCTGTTGATTTGGGAAAGCCGGGATGGGGAACTTCGAAAAATTCAGCAGAATACAAAAAAGCCTACAATTTTGCGGAAATTAAAACTTTCAATCCGGAAGAGGTTTTGCAAATGATTAGAAATTATGAAAGTTTAGACACCGTGTTTTGCAGTCCGCAGCCCAGGACAAAGGAAACGGCACTGATACTGTTCAATAAAAATGTTGTGCTTCAAACCGACAGCGTTCTGGCCGAACTTGACTACCCGGTGTTAAAGGTGCCTGTTATACAGCTTCCTGTTAAAGGATGGCTTTTTGTTTCTCGAATTACCTGGATGACTGGAATAAACAGCGGAGAACAGACCGGTTACAGAAACCGTCAGGAAGAACTGAATACCTTTTCGGATGCCCTGATAAAATTTGCACGTCGTAATGACCTGGCTATTGTGGTAGCACACGGTATGTTAAACCGTGAGCTGGTGAAAATTTTAAAAAAACGGGGCTGGGAATTTTGCAAAAACGGAAAGGGCGGATATAGAAACCTTTCAGTAAATTGTTTGGAATATTTTTAAAATCATTGCAGGTTAGTAATTATTAACTAATTTTGAAGTTTAAATTTAAAATATGCATACGGAACGTCAACAGGAAATAATTTCAACTGCCCTTGATCTAATTAATGAAAAGGGAATACAGGGATTAACCATTAAAAATCTTTCTAAGAGATTGAGTATTACAGAACCTGCCATTTACAGGCACTTCGAGAATAAAATACAGATTCTGTTAGCTCTTCTTGATTTACTAAAAAAAAATACCAGCCAAATATTTGAAACTGAACTGAATTCGGATGAAACATCTATCCGCAAAATTGAGCATCTCTTTGAAAAACATTTTCATTCGTTTGCCCAAATGCCTTCTTTGGCTTCCGTAGTTTTCTCCGAAGAAATATTTAGAAACGAGGAGAAACTGATTGGAAAGATTTCAGAAGTTATCGAATATAATAACCAAACGTTGATAACTATTCTAAAGGACGGACAAAACACAAATGAAATTAGATCCGATGTAGATGTCGACCATTTGGTTATTATCATTATGGGAGCACTTAGGCTGTTTGTAAAGAAATGGCAGCTTTCAGGTTTTGCGTTCGACCTCGAAAAAGAGGGAAAGAAATTAATACAGTCTCTAAGACATTTAATCTCAACAAAATGAAAATAGTCAACGTAAATGAACAACAAATTGAGGAAACACCTCACAGAGTGAATGTTAAAAATTTATATGATAAGGACAGTGCCCAGGCAATGCATATTACCTTATACCCAGGCGAATCATTAAAGCCACACATTACTCCGGTGGATGTGTTTTTTTATATTCTTGAAGGAACAACGGAAGTAAGAGTTGGGGACGAAACGGATTCTGTTGGAAAAGACTGCCTGATTGAAAGTCCGAAAGGTATTGTACATTGTCTCTCGAACAATTCCGATTCTGCAACCCGTATATTGGTGGTTAAAGCACCCAAGCCAACATCAAAATCAAGGCTGTTATAGAATTTAGCCCGGAAATGTTTAGCTTTATGCCCTTATAACAAATCATTATTAAGGTGAAGTATTTTTTTTTAATTGCGGCATTTAATGCAGCATTTTTTACAGCGCTCTTGTTTCAGAAAAAAACAAAGGCTTTACATGATAAAATACTGATTTGCTGGCTAATCTATTTAGGAATATACACAGGCATTTATGTTTTATTTTCAAATACATTATTTACAAATTTTCACCTTCTTTCAGCGAGCTTTATTTCACTTCTCATGCTGCATGGCCCATTCCTGTATTTATATATTTCTGCATTGATTGACCAAAAGTTTCAATTCAACAGAAATAAATTGTTACATTTTAGTCCTTTTATCCTATTCAACTTATTTGTAGTTATTGCTTACTTTTTCCCGGAAATATCCGAAAGAATAAGATTAGACCATGTGGAAAGTGAACCGGGGCCTTCTTTGTTGTTTAATTTTTTCCTGGTTCTTACTGTTTTATCAGGGCCATTCTATTTTATTTTATCGATGCTGCTCTTTAAAAAATTGGACATTAATATTTTTAATTATTTTTCATCGCACGAGAATGTGAATCTAAACTGGTTAAGAAAGCTGGTCAATATTTTTGGGGGCATATGGACAATATTAATGATTTTCACCACCGTTCATCATGTTTTCAATTTATTCTCATGGATTTTTTGTACGGATGGTTTATTTCTTTCTTTATCTGTTTTTATCATCTTAATCGGATTTTTTGGCCTAAAGCAAAAGGAAATATTCATTCATTATCCCGACCAAAACAGAGATAACATAACAGAACTAAAGGTGAAGTATGCCGGTGTGTTGTTAAATGAGACTGATGCAAAACAATATGTAATTAGAATTAAGCATTTTATGCGTTCAGAAAAGCCATACTTGGATGCAAACCTTACACTTGCTCAACTAGCAACTAAACTTCAAATCCCTTCACACATATTATCACGTGTAATAAATGAAAAGGTTGGACTTAATTTTTTTGATTTTATTAATAAGTACAGAGTAGAGGAAGTAAAATCGAAAATAAAAGAACCTGAATACGATAATTTATCGTTGTTAGGAATAGCCTTCGAGTGTGGATTCAATACCAAATCGGCATTTAACAGGGTTTTTAAAAAGATGACTGGAGTGACCCCAAGCGAATATAAAAACCAACTCTAAATAGTGTTATTTCAACACGTTGAAAGTTTATTCTCAAAGTCCTTTTTTATAAAAAAGGCCCTCTTCCGGTTAGTAAACAGGTACTACCTTACAAAGTAGGTCGCATAAGGATATTGTTGAATGTACTTTTGTCTCATGATAAATTAGTAATAACAATTTAAAAATTTTGTATTATGAAAACAACAGAAATGAATTTGAGAACAGAAGTCCCAACAACTCGTCAAAGAGCCCCCAAAAGAGGCTTGCAATCTGTTCTATCGATTGTATTCGTATCATTCTTAATGATATTCGGTTCACTTTCGGCATCTGCTCATTGCGACTCCTACGATGGTCCGGTAATTAAAGATGCCACAAAAGCACTTGAAACGAACAATGTTAATTTGGTGCTGAAATGGATTACTCCGGAACAGGAAAAGGAAATTATCCCTTTGTTCAAAAAAATCTATTTGTTAAAATCCGGTGACAAAGAATTGTATGCTATTGTTGAAAAGCATTTTTTTGAAACCCTTGTACGACTACACCGCGAAACCGAAGGCGCTCCTTATACCGGATTAAAACCTGCCGG